>JAEAMG010001995.1_pt1 | contig 13753 bp, 10 predicted proteins | sample 8958741 | NCBI WGS metagenome assembly JAEAMG01 (sample SAMN16933256, study PRJNA681125) | bioreactor sludge metagenome | isolation source: anaerobic bioreactor treating anionic surfactant - SDBS | place: India: Bengaluru | collected 2019-02-28
CCGCTTTGCATCAAGACGGACATGCGGGCCGCAGTCACGATGGAAGCGGCAGGATACCGCTTCTATGTTCCCACCATTCCTTACGCGCGGATTTAGGGAACCAACGTTTATGAGAGCGTGGCTGTAATGTCTCTCCCCTGTACACCCGGTAAAAATCCCCTGTCGTACACGCGCTACGATAGATGCTCTGGCTACGATAGGCGATGTCTTCTAAGGTCAAATTACTGCATGAAAACGTCCCAAAAATTGGCAAATGTCCGGCCTGAATCCGTCATCCAACCCTCATGCCTGACAGGAGAGATTTCCTTGTAGGCGTCGAAAAAAGCGCTTGGAACATTCGCTATTCCTCCTTCTCCTGAAGAAAACTTCCACACAAGGAGTCCTTCAAATACGGCGTTCTTGCGAAACGGGCGCAGCACCATTAGGGTGTCTTATCCGGCGCACGGCTGCCACGGCATACACTGCGGCAGTGCTGGGCGTAGCGCCGTTGCCGGTAACCGCCACGGCATAACACAACACAGACAAGGAAGCCAGTACCACCATTTGTGTACTGCGCCTCAACTGTCTTGGCTTTTTTGTTTCACCTAAAAACACAGAACATGCCATCGCCTCTTTTTCTCCCAAAAAAGGATTTTAGAGGGGTAATTGGCAGTCTAAAACAAATTCACAAGATATCTGATCATTCCTACAGCATCCCTGTGGGAAGAGCGGGTAATATTATGGGAACCGTACCATCCTGACGCACAGTAGCGGCAGTACCTGAAAATCCTCAAAGCAGGATTGCTGGAAATACCTTGGTATAGTCGCTAAAATCTCGGCGCCGCCGAGACCTGTTTTACGTTGCTACCGGCCCTCGCGTGGGCTGCGACCAGGTTCCGGGACGCCGCCGAAACCGCCCCAACCGCGGCCGCCGCTTCGCCCGCTGCCCGGCATCATGGGCGCGCTAAAGAACGGGTCGCGGCGAATCTCCTGCATGCGGTTTATAAAATCGGCCTGTTTCCGGGTGCCGGTAATACCATATTCCTCGGCCACTTGGAGAAGGAGATAGTTCTGCTGTTCGCGCAGGATACCGCCCATCTCCTCGCGGGTGGTGCGTATAAGTTCGCCGACCTGCTCGCGAGCCTCGTCTGTTTCGGCGTCACGCATCTGTTGGCGCAGGTCGCCCATGTACGCCGCATACTCCTGCAACGCCGCCATGCGTTCCTGCTCGAGGGGATCCGTACTCTGCATCATCCGGTCTTCGAGGAAGGTGTTCGCGCGCTCTTGCATATCGGTCATGAAGTCCCGACGCCGCTCTGTCATGGCCTCGCGCTCTTCGGGTGAGAGGGCCTCCCCGGGTACGCGCCGGTCGCGACGGGGTTTCTCTTCATCTACCGGCATTTCAGGTTCCGGGTTCCTGGCGGGCGGGGGTTCCTCCGGAAGTTCGGACGAAAACTCCAAGGGATCGGAAGGTTCCAAGTCCGCTTTGCGGGCCGTTTCCCGTGCGATATTGAGATCTTGTTTTAATCCGGCAATTTCGGCGAGGAGCGCCTCCTCCCGCTTCTTGAAGGCCTCCTGCGACGCAAGTTGCGCTTCCCGGGCCGTTTGCCGCACAGTTACCAGATTGGACGACATCCGCGCGTGTACTATAAATCCCGCCGCTGACATTCCCAGGACAAAGGCCACTACAAATCCCAAAATCATACGTGATGTCGCCATGAAGTTCTCTCCTTGAAATTTATAGAAGTGCCGTTTTTAAAAGGCCATATCATTAGTCGCTGTTGTAGCGCCCTTTCTTGACCGTGCAACCTGCAACAGCCGCTTTCGAGCATAATCCAGTTTGGAATTCATGGGGACTTCAACCGTTGTTTTTTAGTATGTTAAAGGCCCTCTCCTAATGTGGGATTCATCCCTGTGACGAGGATACGGAAGAGTATCGGCGATACGTTTGGCGCACGCCCACAGGTCGGCCAGGCCAATGGACGCCGTCAATGCCAGGGAAAGAAACAATCTCAACTTTTGAGACAGAGTGCTTTTGTACACAACAAACCTTTCCTCCAGGTCTTCTGGGTGTGGTGCTTAAGTTGGGCTCGAATTCTGGAATGAGCTGTTCCGGTTTACGTGTGTATTTTCATGATTCCATCCAGTGCCTGTTGTAGTGAAGTATACTCCATTTGCTTTCCCAGCAGGGTGGGCCATTCCGACCGGCGCAACACGTCGCGTACAGGGCCCTTGACCGCAGCCAGAGCGAATTCTATGCCGGCATCATGGTAGGCGCGCATCAACTGTTCGAGAGATTGGACCGCGCAGCCGTCAATATCGTTCACACCGGAAAAATCCATGAGAATCCAGCGGAGTCCGGGTTTTTCATCCACGGCATGGCGCAGAAGATCCTCCAGGAAGGCCATGTTGGCGAAATACAGCGAGGCATCCACCCGCAGGATAAGGACCCCGGGAAACGTTTTTGCCCCGGGGTACCGCTTAATGTTACGGAAACCAATTTCAGGATTGATGTAGCCCAGTTCGGCGGTGTGCGGGTGGGCACTGCGCCAGATAAACACCAGCAGGGAGAATGTCACCCCGGCAACCACCCCGGCTTCAATACCGAAAGATAAAGTGACAAGGAACGTGAGCAGCAGGCTCAGGCCGTTGCTGCGTTTGAGGGCGAACAACTTGATGGCGGTCCTGACGTCAACCAGGTCTATAACGGCGGCAATAACGATGGCGGCCAGTACGGCGTTGGGTAGAAAGTGGAAGAGCGGCGTAAAGAAAAGCAGGGTCAGCAGCATACACAACGCGGTAAAGATGGTGGCCATGCCCGTCCGGGCACCGGCCTGGTAATTAACGGCTGTACGGGAAAATCCCCCGGTCACGGGATAGCCGCCCGTAACCGCCGCGGCCAGGTTTGAAAGCCCCAGGGCGCGCAGTTCCCGGTTTGCATCCACATGATAGCGCTCTTTCGCCGCCACAATCTGGGTAATGGAAATGGATTCCACAAAACCGACCAGTGTAATGATTAGGGCTGCGGGGAACAGCGCTCGAATCAATACAAGGGAGAACATGGGCAGGACGAACCGCGGGAGGCCGCCGGGCACTTCGCCTACAATGCTTATTCCCGCATTATCCAATCGCAAAAAATAAACGATACCCGTCGCAAGTATTACCACGATGATGGCTGCGGGGAAACGGGGCCAACGTTTTTTGGAAAAGAGCAGGATTATGGCACTTGCCAGGCCGACAATCAGTGTGAGCGGATGCAGGGCTCCCCATTGGGAACCCAGTTCCGCCAGCAGGGCGAAAACGGAATGATGGGAATGCAGAGGAATGCCGAGCAGATGTTTCAGCTGGCTGAGGGCGATGAGGATGGCGGCGGCCGAGGTCAGGCCGCTGATGACCGCATGGGACAGAAAGTTAACGATAAACCCGGCGCGAAGCAGGCCCAAGGCGAACTGAAATATCCCGACCAGCGCGCAGAGTACCAGCACGGCGGAGATATATTCCGGTGACCCCGGCGCCGCAATTTTGGTGCATTGCGCATGGATAATGATGGAGATGATGGCCACCGGGCCGACGGCCAGATGCCTGGAAGAACCGAAGAGGGCGTAAACGAAAAGGGGAACCGTGGAGGCATAGAGGCCAGTCACGGGCGGCAGGCCTGCCAGGGTTGCATACGCCATCGCCTGAGGCACCAGCATGACGGCGACTATCAGGCCCGCGTTCAGGTCATTTCGCCAATACGTCCTCTTATAGGTCCGGAGCCAATCAAAGGCTGGGATAATCCGGCCGAGCATGTCAATTCCTTACCGTTCGGGAAAGGTTACCATCCGAGGCGTTCAATCACGAAAAGAAGTCCCGCCATTGCCGCTACCACGGGAATGACAAGTACCCAGGGATTGACTTTAAACAGTTGCGGGAAGGTAAGCGGCCCGAAATCGCCTTTGTTCAAAATAGAGGTCACTTTCGGATACAGCGCGGCAAATACCGCGGCGCCGAGCAACATGCCCGCAATACCGCCGATAAGCGCATCAAGCGCTCCATGGCCAACGGCGCCAACGGCTGTGCCGGGACAATAGCCCAGTGTGCCGAACCCGATGCCAAAAATTAAGGCGCCCGGAATCGTTCTGCCAATGCCGCCCGGTTTGGGATGGAGTTGGACCAGGCCGAGGCTGCGGAGTAGGTGTACGCCCACCATACCGGTCACCATGGCGGTCAGCATGACCTTGACCACAGTGAAGTCTTCCAGCAGGAGTTGCCTGATGATGACGTCGTAATAGGTTACGCCGCCTTTTTGAAGCAAAAAGCCGAAACCAATCCCGACGAGCAATCCCAGGAATAATTGAAGGCGACTATTGGAACGAATCGTATTCAGCATGATGTGTCTCCCTCAACCGATAACCCGGTAGATAAGCATGGCCGTAATAATACCGCCAACGAAGAAACCGGCTGCCGCAATCCAGCCGCTGACGGCAAGTTGCAGCGTGCCGCTGATCCCGTGGCCACTGGTGCAGCCGCCGGCCCAGCGCGCGCCGAACGCGGCACAAAAACCGCCCAGCACGGCGATGATCAATCTGGGAACGACGGCCGGACTTATTTCAGCCGCCCACAGGCCGGGTACCATGGACCAGGAAAACTGTCCGGACAGGAGGGACGCTATGAAGGCGCCGATCAATATACCGGCCACCAGCATCCATTCCCAGTCAATTTTTGGGGCAAATTCCCGGTAGTAGGGTTTGTCATTGACTTTGCCGCCTCGAAAGAGACGTTCCAGCAGTCCTGCGCTGCGCGCAAAGGCCGTGGAACAGCCTATTGGCTTGTCAGACAAAAGGAAGGTAATCCAGCTCAATACGCCTATACCGGCGCCGACCGCGTAGGGCGACCATCTATCCATCGTAAAAAGTTCCATGACAAAGTTCCTTCTAATATTCGGTTCGCGGTCCGTGGGGCAGGGAACAGGTGGCGCATTTGGGGGTCAGGCCTGCCGCGGTCCACCCGACCATGCCGCCCGCCATTACAACCAGATTCTTAAACCCATGCTGCTGCAAAATACTCCCGGCGGTGCAGGCCCGGGCGCCGCTCTTGCAGACCAGTACGGTGGTCGCGTCAGGGTCGAGTTCCTTGAAACGAGAACGTGTGTCCGGCACCGGAAGATGTATAGCGCCTTCAATGTGACTTTCCTTCCATTCATTCATGGCGCGCACATCCAGGATTTTCATTTTCGCGTTTCCGCTGTCGCAGGAGCCTCGCACTTCGTGAATCGTTATGGTCGGAATACGCTCGATGGGTCTTCCGCTCGTGATCCACGGGTTCATGCCGCCGTCAAGATAACCGATCACATGGTCCAGGCCGACACGGCGCAGCATGATCGTCAGTTGGGGTACCTGGTCTTCCGAGGGCGGGACCAGAACAATAGGTTTGTCCGGCGGCAACAACCATCCCGCAAAGGTTGAAAAATTATGCTTCGCGTCTATGTTCCAGGCACCGGGAATGTGGGCGCCGCCAAAGGAGGAATAGTCGCGCGGGTCCACGATGGTATGCTCTCCGTCCAGCAGTTTCTCCAGTTCCGCCGGATTCAGCCGACGCGGCGTCGGCAGGTCGGAGAACACCGCCGGGCCCCGCCGGTTGATCTCGGAACACCGCGCGAAATGGTCGGGCGCTTCCGGCATGCCGCTAAGCAGCGCTTTTTTGAAGGCCTCCTCGGTCTTGTGCTGCAGCGCGGGGTTGTGCAGCCGTTCATAGCCGATGGTGCTCACGCGCATGGCACCCATGGCCTTGCCGCAGAGCGATCCCGCACCATGCGCAGGATAGACCAGGCACGAATCAGGCAATTTCAGTATCTTGTTTTGAAGGTTACTGTAAAGACTTGAGGCCAGTTCATCCCCCCGTCCCGGGAAGAGGTCTGGACGACCCACGTCACCGACAAACAGCGTATCCCCGGAGAAAAGAGCAGCAGCTTCGTTCCCGCGGGAGTTGTCCGTGACCACATAGCAGATGCAGTCCGGGGTGTGTCCGGGCGTGTCCAGCACTTCAATGTGCATGTCCTCAAGATTAAAACCATCCCCTTCCTTCACTGCAACGTGATCATAAGTGCAGTTGCCGGATTTGGGGGCATAAATTTTCGCGCCCGTCGCTTTTGCCAGTTCCCTATGTCCGGAAATAAAGTCCGCATGCAGGTGCGTCTCCAGGATATGTGTAATTTTCAACTGCAGTCTTCGGGCGGCTTCCAGGTAAATATCCACATCGCGGCTCGGGTCCACGATGGCACAGGTCGTTGTGCCGCCGATCAGATAGGAAAGATGGGCGATTCCTTCAACATAGTATTGCTCAACAAGCATAATAAACTCCTTTTATCGGTTGAGATTTTAGCCTGGCAGGCCCCTGTACGTTTATTTTGCGCCGCGCAGTTTTCCACCCAATTTTGTAACTACCTTAAAAACACAATCACTGTATGGTAACCTACACGAGTGCGCAGGAGTAATTCAAGGCATACGCAATCTCTTTCACACAGAGGAAAACGGAATTCAACATCGGTGGAACAACACAATCATAAATGTTCTCTTTTTAGTCTGTGCCTTGAAATTCATCGGGGTTCATTTACCACGGTTTGCATGCGACACCTGCCCGACAAGGCCTTGCCCGCCTTTATATCGTCCTCTGTAAATACAGCCATCAAAATTTGTCGGGCCCCGGTGCGGTCAAAATCATAGATGATATAAATGGCGCCATCCGGGGCCTGGACCCCGTCGGGATAGGAAACCCCATTCCTTTCGTCAAGTATCAGGCTGAAAGGCCACGTGTTCCCGTCGTCTTCAGACAAGAATGCCGTCAGGTGGGAACGTTCTGTTTGTGTGTCCATCGGGCCATGCTTAACCAGCAGTAGATTTCCCGACTCCAGGCGCCGAAGGAAGAAACGGGCACTGGGATGCGCAATATTCGAGGGCGCCAATTCCGGCCAGGTTTTGCCTCCGTCATTAGAGTAACTCTCCCCGATGCCGTACTTGGTGCGCGCCAGCAGCCAGAGCCGCTTGTCCTGCTTTTCCACAATCATGTGTTCGTCAAATGCCCGTTGTTTTTCCGGCACATTGCATGCCCCATGCAAGACCCACGTCTTTCCTTCGTCTGTGGAAACAATCATCCTGGCGCTATTGTCCGTCTGGCGCCAGGTGGATGCGGGCAACACCCATTCGCCCGTACTCAACACGGTCGGTTTACACATCATGACCCCGTCCGTGAGTCTGCGTGGCGCGGACCAGGAGGCATCGCCCATGTCCGGCGTATCGGTGGAGATGGCCCACACGCCGCCGACGCTTGCCTCATGGCCAACAGCTTGTGCCCAGAACATCCATAATCGGCCTGTCGGATCAACCCAGATATTAGGGTCGAAAGCGCGTACAGGGCCGTCCTTGTCCGGGTCCACCACCAGCACCTCCCGGGACCAGGTGAGGCCGTCATCATCGCTGGTGACCAGGATCACGTAATTCGTTTCATCCTCGCCACCGCCCGGACCGCCATACCAGGTGGCCCACAGTCGCCCTTTCGGCGCACGGGCCAGGCTGGGAATGCCCTGAAAGAGACGCCTTTCGGTCGTGTATGTGGGGCCTGGATTGATGATTACCTCGGGTGCTTTCATGTAAGGCGCCCATACCGCGCATAGCAACATCATGGTTCCGTACATCACTGTGTCTCCCATAATGGAATAGATTCGCCTGGTTGGTGAAATATTCAAACGCCCTTATTCAGGCCTCCAGCTTCGTCCAACCGTCACCTTGTCTACTTATGATACCATAATTCCCCGCAGGCGGAAGCCTTTTGGAGGCATGCCGAAAATGCGGTCACAAAAAAGAAAGGGGTATGATGCTTGAAACGGTGGTATTGGACGCATCGCTGACCAAGAAAGCCTATCAGGAGGCGATGGAATCATTGGAGTTACGCCTGGGCGAGGCGCAGCGCCGCTTGCATGGGACAAAGCAGGGGGCCTTGCTCGTTTTTGAGGGATGGGATGCCGCCGGGAAGGGTTCCGCCATCGGTACCCTGGTGCGCGCCTTTGATCCCCGCGGTTTCAAGGTGCACCACGTGAATCCCGCCACGGAACAGGAAATGTTTTTCCCGCCCATGCATCGTTTCTGGCGTCTGCTGCCGGAGAAAGGAAACATCGCCCTCTTTAATCATAGTTGGTATCGTCAGGTTTTGAATGAGCCGCTGGAACGGTCATTGGACAAGGCCGCCTTCAAGAAGGCTTATGAGCGGATAGACGCCTTTGAGCGGCAACTGGCGGCGGATGGCATGGTCATACTGAAGTTCTTTTTACATATCAGCCGGGAAGAACAGGCGAAACGCTTCAGGGAACTTGCCCGTGACCCCGCCTTTTCCTGGAAAGTGGGCCGCGAGGAGCGACAGCGCCATAAACAGTATGACCGGTATGCGTCCCATGTCGAGAACATGCTGCGCGAGACGTCACGGTCTTACGCGCCCTGGCATATTATTGCAGCCACCGACCGGCGGTATCGGGATGTTGCGATTGCGGAAATCACGCTCGCTGCGCTTGAACAGGCCCTGCGTGATGGGGAACCTCCCCGGGTAGCCATGCCGGTGGTCAAGCCGGAAGATAGTGGCGGCAATAAGCTGGACGCCGCGGACCTGTCTCTGTCAGTGGAACGGAAAGCCTATGAGGAAAGGTTGCCTGTGCTGCAGGAGGAACTCTGCCGCCTGCAGCATTTGTGTTACCTCGAGCGACGTCCGGTGGCCCTTGTCTTCGAGGGTTGGGATGCCGGGGGGAAAGGCGGCGCCATCCGCAGGCTCACCCGGAAACTGGACCCCCGGGGGTATGAAGTAATTCCTGTCGGCGCGCCCGAAGGCGAGGAAACACGCAAGCATTACTTGTGGCGTTTCTGGCGTGCCTTGCCCAAGGCAGGCCATTTCACCATTTTCGATCGCAGCTGGTATGGACGTGTCATGGTGGAACGAGTTGAAGGCTTAGCACTGGCCTCGGAATGGGAACGCGCATACGCGGAAATCAACGAGTTTGAGGCGGACCTCCTGGACTATGGCATGGTGTTGTGCAAGTTCTGGATGCACATTTCCAAGGAGGAACAGTTGCGACGCTTTGAAGCCCGCCGGGATACGCCGGGCAAGGAATGGAAAATCACGGAGGAAGACTGGCGCAACCGCGAGAAGTGGGACCCGTATAAAGAAGCGGTATGCGACATGCTCGCCAGGAACTCGCCGCCCGGCGCGCCCTGGACGGTTATCGAGGGAAACGACAAGTGTTTTGCGCGACTGAAGGTGCTCTCCGTGGTGGTTGAGCGGATACAAAAGACGCTTGACCTGCTGCTATAGCGGATTCCCTGTTTCAAGCGGCGATTTTCTCCGGTTTCGAGTTGGACATCTTGTAATATTTGTGTTATCGTAATAGGTATAAAATGCTGTTGATGGCTACGTGCAGAAAACAAGGATAAAATAAGGGAAGTAGTACCGTGTTGAGAAACGATAGAATTTCGAGTCGGTTAAACACACTCCCAAGGTGATGTTTTTATTGCTGTCTTGGAGCCTTTTGTATTAGGTCTATTTCGTAGGCAAAAAACAAGGGAGGATCACCCGTATGATGCAATGTAATCGTGTATTTAGTTTCATCGCCACCTTCATGTTACTTATCTCGGTGGGTTGTCTTAATGCGGACTTTAGCGCGGATGTCACGGCCGGACCGGCGCCACTCACTGTACATTTTAAAGACAAGTCAACACTGGGAACGTCGCCTATTACAGAATGGTATTGGTTTTTTACGAAGAATGATTTTATTGAATACAGTGAGGAACAAAACCCTGTAATTACCTTCGAGGAAGAAGGTTATTATGATGTGGAGTTATTTGTCTTTACAAATGATTATGCAGACAGTCATAAAAAAATTGGTTTTATTTCCGTAACATCACCGGAAGAAACGCCTTCTGATGATCCTGATACTCCAGCCGAAGATGATTTCAAGGATCCGAATCTAGGACCTTTTTTTGCCTATTGGTATTGTAGGGGAATAATTCTGGGCATTAACGCTGCTGCTGAAGGCAACGGCCAGGTCTCTGAAGAAGGTTCTCGCTTGTCCAGTTGTGCTGATGCCATACCGGAAGTATTCAGGGGCTATCCAAAAGGCAGGCTCTGTTCTCTTGTTAGCTCTGATGCAGTATTGGCCACCATAGCCGAAGCAGAAGCAAATGCAGTTTCAAATCCGGAACGATGTCATCAGCTGGTTAATCAAGCAAATCAAGAGCTTCAAGCATTCAGCGATGCGATAGATGCTGCATGCCCGGAAAATATGGATCCTGGGCCCTATGGCGAAGACGCGGCAAATTGCGCCTTTTGTCACCAAGAGTACATAGAAATTAGCAGGCGAATCAGTTCAATAACCTACGTACATACAGACCCGGAATGTGTCGCCCGTCGTGTGCAGCGTGTGGTAGATCGGTTGGCTGCTCCAGACGCACAACAATACAGCCAAGCAGAAATCATTGGGGGCTTCATTACCAACTATTCGAACGAGGCAATCACACTTTCCAATCAGGTCAATTGTCAAGACTGTGGCAGCGAAATTGCGTGCATTCAGGCGGCAATCCTGAGATTGACTGAAATGCTCAATGCGATACCACCTGCTGAGGGTGAAAACGTACCGCCTGCCGAGGGCGAAAACGTACCACCTGCCGAGGGCGAAAACGTACCACCTGCAGAAGGCGAAAACGTACCGCCGGCTGAGGGTGAATATGTTCCGCCCGACACTTCGACGCGATTAGAACGGTGGTTCAAAAATCAACTCGCGTTCATCGCAATGATGGATGAATACCGCGCGTCAAAGTTGGGATATACGGATGCGCTCAGGAAAATAGTCATATATCGCAACGCATATCATGGCATGACTAGCACAAAACACAAAGAGCATAAGAATGCATGGCTCCCAAAAATAGCGGACCACCTGCTGCAACTATATGGCATTGGCCAAAAGGCGTCGTCTTCTGATTACGAAAGGGGAAAGCAAGACGCGAGGAGCGGAGAACTATGCGCCGCGTTTACCAGCATGGAGTATATGGACGATGTGATAAACTATGGCACAGATGCGGCATCAAAGAAGAGGATAGACGACTATCTGGATGGATTCGCAGATGAATTGGGCTTGCCCCGTCAATATCTGGATTCCTACGAATTAGGGGCTGGTGACGGCTATGCAATTGAAATGGTCTTTTCTGAAGACTGAAATTTACAAATATTAATCACCGATTCATTAGCATTAATTGGGTAACCGGGGAAATTCCTCTTTTTTGAAACGGTTCAATTTTCTGCCGTGCAAAAAAGTATCTTTGATACGGAAAGGGATTCTTTTGCCTTCTCTGGGAAACAACCTCTGAAAGACGCACAGTCCCAACAAGGCAAGCCTAATCTTGCACAGTAAATCGCCTTATTGTGAGTCTTTAAACACAAGTAGAACTGATAGAATCGCATAAATATTAGGGCAGCGTTACTGCATAAGTTTGTGACGTACCATCATCTAGGTGCTCGTTTATGTCGATTAAGTGCCCGTAATCATCGTAGTGAATTTGGTCGTTTTGCTCGTTCGTTATTGTTACTCTCATAACCCCTATATTCGTGCCGGATACTTCGACAACTGTTCCCGATGGAAATTTTCTTCCACGTTCCTCTAGTGAACAATAATCCGGATCTAAATAGTTGCTAAGTATAGTTCCAACAGGAGAAGATGAGTAATCTATTCCTTTTACACATGTTAGTATTTCCTGCTCATTTATTTTCAGCGAACATCTTCTGCCTGTCCAGTCAATACCATCTCGCCATACAGGAACTTCATTTAAAATAAATACATCTAACTCCCATTGTATTATTTCTGTGTCTTGCTCCTCTCCCTCTGTATTGTTCTCTCCTTCTGTATTGTTCTCTCCTTCTGTATTGTTCTCTCCTTCTGTATCATCAGGACAACCTTGTGCTGGTCTTAATCGGATACTACCAACATCATCGTACTGTTCTCGATTCCCATAGTTCGCATCTGCAGGAATTGCTAAGTCGGCCTTGTATGGAGAATAACCTGTTGCCTGCACCTGCAAACTAACCAATGAGTTTGGTTTTACAATAATGGTAAAATCACCATTGGCTGAAGCGGTCGTTGTTGACTGTCCATTATAACATAATCCTTGAGCAGTTATCCGGGCGCCCGCCAGGGGTTTCAAAGTACAACCATCCAGAACGGTTCCCAGTAAACCTCTCCTTGGATAACAGATATCGGCATTCCAGTAACCAAAATTAGTTATTTGTATCATATAAGTGGACACATCCACTAAGAAGACCATGTTATCTGCCGGTTGCCGCCAAAGAACATCATCCATACCAAAGAACCATACACTGGCGTCATTGGGTGTAAAATTTCCATTAGTACAAAGGGTTGGCGGTATAGTTGTTGGAAGCATAAGAGTGGCTGTGGTTCCCTGTCTAAGATTCAGTAATTGTCCATTCTGTGAAGCAATCACTTCGACCATTCCGAAACTTTCAAGCAAACCTTCCGTTCCTTGGCCTGTAATTGCACGGAAGGAAGCGGGGACGACAGACTGCTCCGTAAGGTTAGACGTATCAATAGGTGTAATATAAATATCAACGTTACCTGAGATGCTATTTCCCGTATCATCCACAAGTCCTCCTGCTGGTAGTGTCAAAATAGTATGCTCATCTCCAACTGTTCCACCGTTCTCGGCATTTTGAAGCCTAAACAGGTTGCTTTTCTTTAATACGGCATTTAGTGTACTGCTTTTTGATGCAATTATATCTACATATTGCAAATTTCGTGTGTATTCATCCTTCAAGAACAGGACCTTTTTGTCTTTCGCGGGTTTAATCATTCTGAGTTGATAATATCCCAACATATCTGTTTGTGTAAAACTACCTTTTCTGCGAACTTCATTATCAATTAATTCCACTTTAACTCCCGGCAGGGCAATTCCCTCTGTATCTTTAATATACCCTTCAACCTGTCCGTAGGCATCCCCCTCTTCACCATCAGAAGACATTTCACCTTCGCCTACTACTGGCACTTCTCCCTCCCTCCCACCCAACTCACCCTCAACTGTTGTTTCCGCTTCACCTTCGACAGGCAATTCGCCTTCTACTGTAGTTTCTCCCTCCCTCTCATCTTCCTCCAGGCGACAGCTATCGCAGCCTTGGCAGCCGCTATTAGACAGCGCCTTGATGATTACTTTCTGTATATCATCATTGGCAGGTGGGCACCCCGTCCCAAGCACTGTCACAGTACCCAATGCCATAACCAATGCAATCAACAAAATAAACGTGCGTGTCATAACTCCAGTATCCTGTATCTTGCGTCCACTCACTCAGGATGGACGTACCGACAACAAATAACCCGGGCACCCTGGGTAGGCCGCTTCAAGCATCACACTTTTTCATCCTTCAAACTTCAAACTTCGTATGCGTTCACAACCGGCAGATTCTTTCTTGCTAAATAATCTACGGTAGTTGGCCCGCAGATATGAGAATATCGCTCGTGGTTTGCCTTATGAATTGTATAACCTCAAGGACAACTTACAGGAAGATAAGCGATCTCCCCTGTCGCTAGCTTCCATGATTGAGACGTGGGACCATCAATGGTGTTTGAAAGGCTGACGGCCGCCGTGTTGCTGTTTGGTTCTCCGTTTTCAAAAATAGGGGGGTCGCCAACATTTAGGGCGGTAATGGTAATGAGATTGTACCCCGGGTTTAGATGCAACGTAAGACTTGTTCCATC
>JAEAMG010001996.1_pt1 | contig 13751 bp, 17 predicted proteins | sample 8958741 | NCBI WGS metagenome assembly JAEAMG01 (sample SAMN16933256, study PRJNA681125) | bioreactor sludge metagenome | isolation source: anaerobic bioreactor treating anionic surfactant - SDBS | place: India: Bengaluru | collected 2019-02-28
TTAAAGAGTCAGTTAGTGTCATCGGAGCCGTTGAGTGTTAGTGCACTTGACGGCTCTACTATTTGGGTTCTCCAAGCGCTGAAATTGCCCTCCGGATCGACTCTTACGCATGTTTCCGCTCCGTCTTCGTGTCGGAGAAAAAGATAAGCGTTCATTTCCGGTGTCAAGAGAACGGGCGCATCTTCTTTCTCTGGTTCCCTGGAGATTTCCATTAGCTCTTCGTACCCGTCCGAGGTCCACTTCTTTGCGAGCGGGGACCTCCAGCCGATGAACCTTCTCCCGTCTCGGTAGGTAAGAATCTTGAGGTCTTTGATCGAAGCCTCCATTTCATCAACGAGCTCCTGAAGCCTCGCCCTCTCTAAATCAGTGAGTTGATCCAGAACGCTCATACGGTCGCACCCTCTTTGTAAAGAGCCTCCACTAGCTCTTTCGCACCCGCGACCGCCTCGAGAGACGCTTCGAGACAAACGCGGTAGTTGCGCATGAAATACCTCAATTCTTCAATATCCTCGTTCCCGTCCATGATCGGCTTTTCCGTGTCGTAAAGGAAAAGTAGGTCCTCTACTACGTGGAGTTTCAAAAGAACGTCGTTCAAAACTTCCTTTTTCTCTTCCTTACTCATGCTCATTACCTCCTTTTTGGCCTTTTGGCCTCCATAGATCAGATACGTCTATAACATTTGATTCTTCAGAAGTAATATGCTATTGAATGTTTCTAACAAACATCTCGCGGTATAGGGGCATATTCTTTTGTATGAGGTCAAGGGCTTCAATTAAGATCTCTTGCATTATTGGCAAAAAGCCTCCGTGCCGCGCGATGTCAATCGCCTTCTCTACTCCGGCCGTAGTTATGGCCGCCTCAACAATATAGTTCGCCTTCGCTCCGTAAGATTCGCTCTCGAAGTTCGCCAGCCTTTCGAGTCGCTGTAACTGGTCCTCCCGATTATCGGGATCTCGCCGGATCTCTTCAATGATTTCACTTAAGATGATTCTTTCTTTTACCGTCAATTCATCATCTCCCTTATATCAATGTCGGAACCGTCACGCGGTCCGCCAGCACTTCGAGATAGACTCCCGTTGTAGCTACCGACGAATGGCCGAGAATCGCTTGAAGTTGGTTAATGGGCATACCCTTCGTGATCTGAGTAACTGCGAAAGTATGTCTCAGGACGTGGGGCGTGACGTGCTTCGTGATACCCGCCTTCTTAGCGTACCGCTTCAGGGCGAGGCCAGCTCCGGCGATCGTTACCCTTCTCTCGAAGGCTCCGGCCTCTATGGCATTGTCAAGGACCGCCCGCGATACCCTGAGAGTCCTTTCCTTGTTGCCCTTTCCGATGAAGTGAAGCATCGCAAAGTCTCCGGCAAAAGAGGCCTGTTTCTCGGGCTCGAACGTCAGGACCTCCGAGATCCGCGCGCCGGTGTTCGCCATGAAGGAAAAGAAAGCCTTCCAGTAGGGATCATCGATCGCGTTGATGATCTCCTGGACCTCGGCAATATCGATCGCCTTTGGAAGTCTTTTGAACTTTGGGGAGTCGGCCTGATTCCAGTAACGATCTCCGGCGGGTATCTTGCCCCTGTCGGCTTTCCAGTTGAGATATTCCTTTACGACCATCAGCTTATTCTTCTGAGTCTTAGGGGCGTTCTTCGAGATCTTCTCGCAATACCTGGCAAAGCTGACATGAGAGACGGGCTCGAAGGCCACGAACTCTTTGAGGATGGAACGGTATTGAGTAAGCGTGCCGGACGTTCTTTTCTTCATAACTCGAAGGTACTCAAGAAATTCGTTCATCTTATCACCTCCATTGACTATATCTTATCAGATTCGATCAAGCAAAGTCAAGCGGTCTCAATATCATCAGTTAATTAAGTTGTGGCTTTATTGACACGCATCGTGTTGCGCTGAATATGAGAGTTTTAGACGATTACTCTTAGGATGCCCTGAGACGCACGTTTATTGATCGTACCATCATTTAAGAGGGTGGAATTCAGTCTAGTAATGCGTTCTAACGGCGTTGTTTGTCTGGGCGTATGCTGACAAGTCTTTGAGAATAGCTTCGTGTTGGTCTATACTCATATAAATACACAACGAAACACAACAAGCTTTCGGTCTTTGAAGGTCGGATATGCAAGTATCATCTCATATGATTACTATTCTCAAAGTGCTCATAGTGATAATACGGTCCCCGGTGTGCTCATATGCTATCACGCATAGTGCCGTCGGATGATAAAGGCTTTCGATTCTCGAGTCTCCCGGGAGGTTTGGTCAGAAGGATCTCCAGGAAGGCAACACGTTCAAAACTACAATCAAGGGGGTAATTCAGTTGAATATCAATGAGATCTCGAAGAAAACAGGCCTCCCGTACTCTTCAACAAGGAAGTATCTAGTTCTTCTGGAAGAGTCGGGCTTCTTCAAGTCGAAGGTCGAAGAGGGGGCCCGGGTGTTCCCGGATGAAGCCGCCTCGTTGATCGCCAGGCTCTCGAGACTTTCAAGTGACGGCGTACCTCTCAAGGAAGGGATCGAGAGACTGAAGGGCGGGGATCTCGAAGAGAAAAACAAGCTCGAAGAGATCGAAAGGAAGCTCAACGAACTCTCGGGCAACGTCGCCGGTCTCTCGCAACTTCTCCAGGTGGAATTAAACAAGCTTCAACAGATCCCGGCTCTTCCTGAGAGCGTCGATCAGATCTCGAAGCTGCGACGCGATATCCTGAAGCTCTCCGAGAGATTCGAGAAACAGGAAAGAGAGGCCGGGGGCTTCTGGTTCCATCTGAAGGCCGCCTTTTCGTCGCTTTTCAGAAAGAGATAGTGAGGCTATTGTTCGAGAGGGTCCCGTTTGATTGACAACAATCAAACATTAGTGCTATCATAATAGTAGAATTACGATGGAAAACGCCCCTGAAAGGTCACTCCTTATGGGACGTTTTCCTTTTTATTTGTACTCGAGTTTTGCTCGTAAGTTGCTCATAAAAGCGATTTTGCCGGGAACTTCTTTTCTCAAAAGGTAAGAGCATCTATTACTTGGGGATAGCACGGCCTCCAGCTTATTTAATCCGTCCAGGTGTTTTGCCAAACAAGCAAAGTCTCCATCGCTCGTTACCAATACCGCCCTGTCATAGTTGGCAAGGTCGATCATCGCTTGCAAAACAAGTTCAGCGTCGCAATTGCCTTTGAATACTCCGTTTTGTTTTACGACGGTTTTGAAAACAAGGTCAAAGCCAGCCCGCTTTAAGTCTTGATATAGAGGTTCGTTGTCTTGAATGTACCCTATGAAATAGTAGCCCTTGACTACGCCGTATTTCCGCTTGAGATATTCATAGAATCTAGCGTAATCGATTCTCCAGTTCAGACCGAGATATAGGTTGTTTCCATCAATGAAAGCGTAGTTTTTCACGTCATAGTCTCCCTTCCCCAGTAAATATAAGATAGCACAACTGAAGCCAAATAAAGCGGATCCCCCCGTCAAATTCTCTGGGGCTGTTACGCTATGTAACGTTATGTAACGCGTTACTCCGATTGTCAAGGTATGTAAAGCTTGTAAAGTTATACCCCTAACATCAGTGTTAGTAGTACGAAAGAAAAAGGGCCCCTGATAGGGGCTTAAGCGGTCCATGTAGGTTCTTTGGGCTTTTATGTTATCCAGCTCGTGCCTTTGTGCTCTTCATTGCTTCGACCTCGGCCGCCAGTTCGTCAACCTTCTTCTCGAGCTCATGCTTCTCAATGATCGAAGAGGCCACCTGCGAGAGATAAGCGAGGGCTCGGGCTTTTTCTATGGTCCGGCGGTAAACCTCGGGATCGGCTTCTGTCGGGTCCAGTCTCGCGATCCTGGTTATCTCTGTCTGGAGCTTGGCTAAAAGGCTGTCTATCGTCATTCTTCGAGGCATTGTCTATCACTCCTGGGGGATCCCCATCTTCTCGGTGTATTCGCTTTTCTTAGGTCTATCGGGCCATTCACCCTTTAGATGTTGCCGCATTTCTCGGATCTCCTTCTCGGAGGGGCTCCACTCTTCGTATAGTGTGATCAAGTCGTCGTCCATCTTCTGGTAAATCTCTTCGTCCGTCCAATCTGAATGATCGAAGAGGGTTCTTTCATAACGGGGTCTAGGGTCTGTCTGGTATTCCTTTAGAACTTTTTCGATCTCTTCATCAGAGAGATGGTCAAAAGAGAGGGGGAACTTACCTCGAGGCTTCATCTCGGCAATGTCTTTCTTCAGCTTGTCGAGTTTCCTCATGTCATCTCCTTTTTCGAGACTCTATGAAGGCCTTGAATCTAGGGCGCTGTTCTTTGCCGAGCTCTATCATCGCTTTTATCTTTTCGGGAGGTTCGCCTTCTCCTTCCATAAATTCAATTAGCTTTTTTTCGTGTTCGTCCCATATCTCGTCATCGCTCATCTCTGGGTGATTGTATTTCAGCTCATCATAATCAACGGCTATTAGCTTGAACGTTTCGAGTTCGAGCTCTTCGTCCGAGAGATGGTCAAAAGAAGGCCCTGATTTCTCTTTCGGCTTCAGTTCATCCACTTTCTTTTTCAACGAGTCCAGCTTTCTCATGATCGACTCCGAGATTCAAGATAAACCTTTAATACCGGGCGTACTGCCTTCATCAATTTTCTAAACATCGCCAGCCTTTCGGGCGGCTTCTTCAGTTCATCCCTCATGAAGGCAATATATTGGTCTTCCATCCTTTGAAAGATTTCATCATCTTTCATCCCGGGATGGGCGGCTTTGATTTCGTCATAATCGACGGCTTCCAACTCAAAGACTTTAATTTTCATCTCTTCAATCGAAAGGCTGTCAAAATTCAGATCTTTCATACCCATTACCTCCAATAATGCCGCCGGATTTTACGGGGATCCGGCGGCTTTGACTCACTAACGCGTTAGGAGGGAGAGTCTAGAGCAAATTTGCTCGTTAATCGCGGTTCAGGTCAAAGTAATGCGCCGCGCCTTTCTTTACTGCTTCGTTGATCGCTTGCTGTTCTTTGCCGAGTCGCGCCCCGATGCTTGGCTTCTCGGCTTCTTCGTTCGTGTTAGGTGATTGACCTTCAGGTGTTGCGGGAGTTGCAACCTCTCCGGGAAGTTCCTTGAGGTAATTGAACGAGTGAACCATCAATTCACCGATCGGGCCTTCAAGTTCCGTCCCCTTGAAGCTATCATAAGAACTAACTAGCTCATTCTTCAGTGTGGTTAATGCCGCCTTGATTCTTTGTGCTTTCTCGAGGTTCTTGCTTATATCAGCCAAACTCATTTCTTCATCGCCTCCCTGGCTTCTTTCGAGCGTCTAATCATTTCGTTGCGTGTTTTGTACTCCCAGGTATCTAATAGTTTAGCTACCCTGACATTGAAAGTAAACTGATTCGGGCCGGGAATAGGGATTCCAAAGCCGGAACCGCCTTTCACTGTCTCTCTTCTGTTGTGAATCCGTTCGGCCTCCGAGTGAAGTTCTTCAAGCTGTGAATAGATCTCGATAAATTCTTCTCGGAGATCTCCCTCGAGGTAGTCCGCCAGCTTGTCGATGAATGAGGTTGCCAGGCTCTCGTATTTTGCCCGTAACGAGGCCGCTAATGCCTCAAATTTCGCTGTTAGCTTCTTTGCCTCATCTCTCTCTTCATCGAGCTTATTCTGGACCGCCACGCGCTTTTTTTCGAGTGCTTCCAGGTATTCCCTCTCCCCTGGGAGTTCTTTCAAAGCCACCCTGTCAGTAACGTCGGCATGTTCGAGCTGAAAGACCTTGCTTCGAGCTTTCGCAATCTCTTCCTCAAGCACTTTTAACGCCCTTTCATTGTCTTTGATACTCATTCTGTCCCCTCCCATCCTCAAGATGATTTCAGTTCGGAAAGGCTTTTCAAAACTTCGTCTATTTGATCGGGCTTGAAGGTAACGCCTTTCGGTGAGGGCTTCCATTCGCCCGTGTCGTCCTTGTAGAACATCCGAATATCGATGAATTCCTTACCCTTGTAGCTTCTTCTCGCTATCCTGATGATCTCCTGGTCGTTTTTGTGGATATCCTTCATATCTTCTCCCCCCACGTCGAGGCGGTAGCTTCCAGGTCCCGCCGTCTCAATGCTTCTAACTCTTATGCCTCTCGTTCTTCTCAGGTACTTCAGATAACACTTGAGTTCGTGGACCGTCCCTGAGAAGAACATCGTTGTTACCGCTCAATGTAACCGCGCCTCTCAAGCTCCTTCTTGATTGTCTGTATTGCCGTTGAATCAAGAATCAGAGAGCGCCCGGCTCTGTCTATGTGAAGTCGGCCCAAAGCCTCAAAGTCCCTTACAATCGTGTAAACGAGTTGAGGCCTCACCCTATACGTTCTCGCTATGTCGCTTACATTCACACTTACCGCCTCCACTAATTAAAGTTATAGCTTTAGATACTCTACCAAAGACCGTGAGATCTCAAGGTTTGCTGAGTATTAAAGCCGGTATCTCTCGGGGGAGTCCTGCCGTCCCATCCTTTGAGAACGTCCTTGACCACTCGGAGATTTTCGTTCATTTCCCTGAGATAGAGGTTCGAGCTCCGTTCAATTGCCAGAAGAACGTTAGCGGTCTCTTCAGTGATCGACTTGACTGTGTTCGAAGGCTTGTTGAACTCCGGGAGATCTCCCCAGAAGTCATCAGGTAGGTTCTCGAAGACTTCCTTAGCGTTGCCGACCGCTTCTTCTATCATCCTTTTGATCTCTTCCCATTCCTCAGTAGTAACCTCTTCGTCCTTCATCGCTTCTTGCATTGCGTCGGCAATCTTCTTAAAGAGAGCCTTCATCGCCGCGGTTTCAAGGAAGGCCGTTATTATCCCCTGCTTGATCCTGTCTTTGATCGTTGCCTCGAGGTTCTCTCCGAAAGATTCCAGAGAATCGGATCTCATGAGGGCGTTTTCAATGTCCTGTTTCAGGTCTTCAATCGCTTTCGCGCTACCTCCAAAGAACCATTCGAGGTCTTTAATCATCCCTTGAAGCCACCCTATTTGAAGATTCTTCAGACTATTCCAGAAGATCTCAAATTGCCGCTTCATTTGTGAGAGATTGAAGATCAACGCGGTTAGTAACAGTTGCGGGAAATTCCCCGTCAGGGCGGCCGAAATTCCTTGCGTCAACGCCTCGGAGAAGTCCATCCCTTGTTCTTCAAACTCGGCCGTGGCCTTTGCGACTTCATCGAGAATAGGTTCGATCACGTATGATTTTACGTAATGCTGAACGATCCTTTCTACCCCGTTGAACATCGCCTCAAGGAAGCGGATTCCTGCACCTTCTCCGCCCTCGGAGACGGCCTCCACTATATCGGTCGCCAGCTCTGTAAATAGATCGAACCTTTCGTCGATATATCCCCGGATTCTCTCGGTCTCTTCTTCTCGCATGAGTTCCCGGAGCTCGTGATATTTCTCTTCAATCTCGAACTTTGCCCTTTCGTTGTCTTCGACCGCCGTTAGAGATTCCTGGAGGTATTGATCGAGAAGGTCGAGCCTGGCCTTGTAGTTGACTGTCTGGGGGATCTTCTTTGCCCTTCTCTCCAATTCGTTGTCTAGTTCCATCTGGAGGGCTTTTATCTTCTCGTTCGCGTCCTTCTCTATCTGGATCCATTCGTCGGCACTGAGTCGAACGCTCATGAGGTAATTCTTGATGTTGCCTATCCTCTCCTGGATGCTCAGTCTCTCATTCTCGGATATCCCCTTAATAGCGTCTTTCGCCCCTTCGATTCTCGCTTCTGATTCGGCCTCGCTCTGGTCACGTAGTTTCTTCATCTTGTCTTCGAAGGCCTTCTTTTCGAGCTTCTCGATCTCGCCGTTGATCATCTTCGTAACTGCCAGCTTCTCAGCCTCAGTGCCTTCGAAAGCGTCCCGGAATATTTCAAGGTTGTGGATTCTCCGCTCGACGGTCATAAAGTCCCAGGATAGGATCTTGTCAACCGAGGCCTTCACCCGGTCCAGAGTCTCTTCGTATTGATCATCGATAGCCTTCTTAAGGTTTTTAAGAAGCTTCTCGGCCTCGTTATCGGCTGCCTTCTCGAGATCTTCGTAATACTTCAAGATCTGCAAGGCTTCTGTCTTTGTCACTCCGAACATCTCTTGAATGTAAGAAGCTCTCCCCGTTTTCGGCAATGCCCCGCCCATCATTTCAATGAGCGCATCGAGTTGAGCAATGGTAGAACCGCTTAATCTCTCCGAATCCGCTACCATGAACTCGAAGTCTCGCCTCAGCTTCTCCCATGCCGTGGCCGTATCTTCTGCAACCTCTTTTATCGCTTTTCCCGCCTCTACCCATGCGCTCAAGTCTTCAGTGTCGCCGGTGAGCTCCCACTTCTGTTTACTCAGCTTCTCGATGGATTTCGTGTAACTGGCGATCGCTTCTTCCAGGACCTTTGCGCGGGCCTGGAGGTCCTGGATAGCCGGGTCCTCTTTGATCTCTTTCTCGCTCTTTCCTTCTTCGAGAAGGCGGTCCCTCTCTTCCTGGAGTTCTCGGTCAAGATCCTGAAGGGCTTCCTTTGCCTCTTCTTTGAGTCGGATCTGTTCGGAGAGATCCGTCTCGAGCTTCTGGATGGTCCGGGCCATGATCACTTCGTCCGAGTCTTCGAGCTTCTTATCTATCTCGGCTTTCTTGTCGAAGGCCGCCTGGTAGTCCTCAATGAAGCCATCGGCTAGCTTTGTGAGAGAGGATAGAATCGTTATCCTTTCTTGCGCGAACTTCGAGGCAACGTCCCAGAGGCCTTTTTCCTGGGCTTCTTCTAGTTTCTTATCGACGTTCTCGAGTTCTTCCTGGAGGTCCCGAATCTTCTTGATTGTCTGGTCGGTATCTTTCCGGGATTTCGCCACCCAGAATTCATACCCTTTCCAGTAAGCCTCGTTCGCGCTGCCAGCCTTAACGCTCTCTTGATAAGCGACCTCGAAGAGGTTCGCGAGCGATCCCGCAATTGACCTCCCGGCTTCTTCTGCCACTTCTCCAGGGTGAGCGATCGCGGCATAGTAGAGATCCTTCATCTCAAGGAATCGCTCCATGAACGAGGTTGTTTTCTGCAACGAGGCGTTGAGGTCTTCGTGTATCTTGACGTAATTCTCGAAAAATTTCGATTGCTCCCGATTTTGCAACTTCATATGAAGCCCGATCTCGAGGTTAAGGTCGGCCAGCCGTCTTAACTTCGTGTTGGCTTCATCGGTGAGGCCTTCTTCTCTCAGGGCCGCGATCTCTTTCTCGAGCTTTTCGATCTCGGCCAGCTTCTCCTTCTCCCATTCGAGATTGTCGTTTATCTTTTTGCCGGTGAGGTCGATTATCTCTCCGCTAACCCGCCCGTACTCAACGGCTTTGTCAGTGAGAAGCTCGAAGATGTTGTAATCGGCCGATTCTTTCGAAGCCGAATACAACATGTTTATGATCTGGTCCTCCACGTCGGTAATCATCTTCATAAGCATTTCAAGTTGATCAGTTTCCCCGAACCGTGCCGCGTCATCGTAGAGCTCCCGGAGGATCCCCCGCTTCTTCTCGAGTTTCTCGAGGTCCTCAGAGACGGTCTCGAAGAAAGTCTTTCCGCCGCCTTCCATAGCCTTCTTGATCTCGGCCCCCTTCGAGATGTATTCATCGGCAACGTCGAGCCATTCCCTGTTGGCTTCTCCGGCCCTGGAAGAAAGCTCATATTGGCTTCTCGCCAGAGATTCGATCGCTCCGGTGATCCTCAAAGCGTCATCAAGTCGTCCCTGGGAGAGGTAATCGTTGTAGAGGGCTATGAGATCCGCGAGTTCTTTTGCGACCTTGTTCGTCTCACCGCTCAAGGCCAGCACTTGAGCTCCCCACGCCGTCATCCCGGCGAATCCTTCGTGCCATTCCTTCGTGCCCTTGTCGGCCGTGTAGTAGATCTCCGTCCACACTGATTTAAGAGCGCCAGCCATCGAGATTAAAGTGTCGGTGTCATCGATGCTGAGAGCGCGATAATACCTGTCCATCGCCTCTTCTTTGCGCTTGTAGAGCTCGGCTAGCTGGTCCGTGACCTTCTCTGTCTTCGAGAGAAGGGAGTCCAGGGTGTAGTTGGTCTCCGTCTCAATCCTGTCAAGGAAGCTCTTGTCTCCGGTCCGGCCGAACGCGGTAACGAATAGCCTCGCCAGGCCCTCTTCAGCTTTCCTCAGTTCCTCCGCTGGAAGACCTGTCGGAGATTCCCCAACCGCCGCCTTAATGTCGGTAATGAGCTTTTTCTGGTTCGCGATTTGCCGGTTGTAGTATTCCACCGAGTCGGCCCTCATGGATTCGTAGGTCTCTTCGTTTGCCTTCTCAATCTCCGAGAGAGCCTTGAGCTGAGAATCGGCCCAGGCTGCCGCCGCCTCGTCACCCTGCCGGGTAGCGTAGAGCCTGATCTTTTGAGCGGTTGATTTCGCGCTCATGAAAGACTGGTTCGCGATCTCCTGATCGTAAGCGGCCTCGGAGTCTTTGAAGTGCTTGTAGTCTTCGAAAAGGCGCTCGTAAGTCTTTCTCTCTTTCTCAAACCAGTCGGACCAGTATTTATCGGCCGTGCCGATCGAGTCTTTGATAGCCTCCATCCCGGCAATAGATATATCCGTGAAGCCTATGGCTTTCGAGGCGTAGTCAACCTTCTTCGTGTAAATATCGAGCTCGTCATTGATCTTGTCGAGTTCAACGCCGCTCTCGGCTATTGTCTTGTTGAGCTTGTCGAGCTCACTGTCGAAGTTGGTAACTAAATCAGTAGGTAGAGCCGCAAAGAGCTTCTTCGTCCTGTCGGTCATTTGGAATATGGATTCCTGATACATCTCGGCCGCGACCAACTTAACATCTTCTGGCGCTTCTGCAAAAGGAAGCATGGCTTTTTCGTAAGCCTCAGAGGCTCTCTTGATCTCGACCGCTTCTTTTCTGATGTTTTCTATCTGTTCGCCAGAGAGAGTGTTTTCTTTTATCAGGTGGTCTTCATATTCATCAAGGAAGGTCAAGATTCTGTCGGCCTCTTCGATCGCGTCCTTGCCGAATACACCCTCGCTTCTTACCTTGTCGATCTGGCTTATGAGCTCGGTCAGGCCCTCTCTGAGAGGTTCCAGGTAGTCTTTTCGCCCCATCGCTTCATCGAGGCCTTTTTTGAGAGAATCGAGTCGCTTCTGGGCCTTCTCCACTTCCAGGGTTTGCTCGTCCATCGTCTCTTTGAGCTCGAGCTTCTTAATCTCCATCAGTGAGATTCGAGCGTCGATTTCGGCCTTTATGAGCTCGATATTGAGCTTCAACATCTCGCCCTCGGCTTCATACATGCCGATCAATTCGGGGTTCTTTTCGACCAGTTTCTCGATCGATTCCCGGAGACGTGAATAATCCCCTTCACCGGTACTTACCGCAAAGTTATGCTGATCGACAAGCTCGGTCAGTTCTTCCAGGGCCGAGCCGAATTGATCCGCGTCTCCCTTTACCCTGTCGAGCTCGCCAGAATAGAGGTTCATGACGCTGTTGGCGCTTTCGACCTTCTTTCCAACGTCTTCAATTGCCGCCGCGATCGCTCCGGTGTCGCGGTCGAGGTCTATGAACATATCCCTGAGCTTATACGAATCGTCCAGGAACTCTTTGATACCGAGAGAGAAGAAGTTTAGAACGTCGATCGAATCACGGAAAGCGGGGTTTACCTTCTCCCACAACAGCACTCCGATTGCGCTCCATGTATTGGATAAAGTCTGGACTTTATTCGCGGTTGAGTCAACCATTTTCGCGTAAGCATCTTCAGTCGCGCCCGCCCGTTCTCCCATCTCTCCCATAATACGATTGAAGTCGTCCAATTGAGGACCAGTGAGCGATAACACGGAGCGTAACGCCCTTACATTGCCGAACATAACCGCCATTGATTCGCCGTTGTCGCCCACGGCTTCTTTGAGATCCGATAGGAAGGGGAGAAGTCCTTTCGCCTGTAAGGCTGTTTGAGACAACTCGATCCCGTACTTCTCGGCCTCTTCTCGGGCCTCTTTGGTCGGGTTCAAAACGCTAACCAAAACCTGGTTCAGGTAAGTAACGGCGTTGTCTGCACTGATACCGCCCAGGGTCATTGCGGAGATCGCCGCGACCAGCGACTCGAGCTCAACACCCAGAGAGGCCGCCGTAGGTATGATACTACCGAGGTTCGAGGCGAATTCTTCGTAAGTCACTTTCCCCTTATCGACTCCAACGAAAAGAACATCATTAACATCGGCCACGTCTTTAACCTTCATCTCGTAAGCGTTCAAGATCGTAGTATTGAGATCGACCGCCGTTGCAACGTCAGTCATTCCCGCGATCGCTCCCCTGGAGCTTTGCTCGATAAATTCCATCGAATCCCCGAGGTCGATATTCGAAGAGATCGCGTCATACATCGCTTTTTCGAGGGTTCCGATTGATTGAGGTATTTTCGTTGTCATGTCGAGAAGAGCTCCGGTATAGGACCGGAGTTCTTGCTCGGAAACATCGAGAAGGGTCCAGATCCTCCGGGCTCCCGTCTCGAATTCTAGGTATTCTTTTTTGGCTTCATTAACGGCCTTTGCGAAACCGAGAACCGCTCCGGCAATCGATCCCCATTTTGCGAGAGTTCCTAAAACTGAAGTCATTCCAGAATAGAGGCGTTTGAGTCCGGCTTCTGAGGCCTTTGTGTCAAAACCTAATTCGTAGTAAAGACGATCGAGAAGCATCTCAATTCTCCCCGGATTTCACGCCTTTCTCTGAAATATATTGAACGCAAGCGCGCATTGCTCTCGACTTTGCGGCCAGACTTTCGAGCATGTCGTTGAACTTTTTCGCCTGTTCAATCATTCTTTCGTTTGCGCTTTTGATGAACTCGATGTATTCATCCTTTTTTTCGTCCATTTTCAAACGCCTCCATAATGAGTTCGGGGATCTTTGGGAGACTCTGGGAAATAACATCATATCCCCTGGCTTCTACGTAAAGTCCGTATTCCATCCCGGCATAGACAACTAGCTTGGTTTTCCCTGGTTCGGCTTCGACCGTTTCTGCGAACTGGTTCGAATTCTCCCGGGCCACCGGATGATCGCCGTTTTGTTCGGCATTGACGATGTTCTCCACCTGGCCATCCGCAACAACGGCATAGTTGATCGAGTTCGTGAGATTTCCGGTCTGGTCATCATAACCTTTGGTTTCCCGGGCATAGTTCGTGGCCAGTCGCCCTATGTAATGAGCCGCATTTCTCGCGTCGCCTTGCAAGCTCTTTTTGACCTCTCCGAATAGCTTATTGATATTCTCGAGCGTGAACGGAACTTGCATAATTTCTCACTCCTGATAGCTATTGATAAAGTAACTACTTTAATCGTGATGCTGGCTTTCCCGTCTATTTGTTGGTACATACAGTTGTTGTCGTTGTTCTATTCCTATTATACATCATAATAGCGTGAAAATACAAATAAGATCAGGGTTAGAAACGGTTTCGCGACCTATGCGCCAGCGTTTCCATGTCACCATAAAGTAATGGTATATGCCAGTATTCATGACACCGAGAATCGGCGAGCATATCAGAGGACCGTGATAATATTCGCCCTTTTCCGGCTTCTTTTCAGCCGAATGACTCAGGACGGGATCTCTTCAGATTTCCCGAGAAAGAGAGATTGGAGCTTTCGCAAAACTGTGGCTTGGCTGAAAACAATAGGAATTAGATTTCACGAAACCTCCATGATGAGATTTATGAATGTCTATGCTACCTATACCAGCGAAACTGCAGAGAACGGTAGCTTAACCGAGTCTTACAGAATAGTAAATGAGCAAGCCGAAACCCTTCTGGAACTGCCAAAGAACAGCTCCATATCCAAAACAA
>JAEAMG010001984.1_pt1 | contig 13748 bp, 9 predicted proteins | sample 8958741 | NCBI WGS metagenome assembly JAEAMG01 (sample SAMN16933256, study PRJNA681125) | bioreactor sludge metagenome | isolation source: anaerobic bioreactor treating anionic surfactant - SDBS | place: India: Bengaluru | collected 2019-02-28
AGTACGAACTCTCCGGAAAGTACAAAGAGGGCTTCGCCTGGATAGAAGAGAGGCTCCTTTTCATTCAGGCCAGGTACATCGATTCCGGACTCAACGAGCTTGTCGTAAATGCAAAAGACAAGAACGCCAACTCCAGCAAGGTATCTTTCGTGGTGAACGTGAAGGCGACCAACAACGCCCCGGTGGTCGCGATCCCCGATCAGTCGGTTCAGGAACACAGATCGCTGACGATCGATCTTAAAAACTTTGTAAGCGATCCGGACGGAGACGAGATAACTTTCGAGTTGCCCGCTGAAGCAGCAGGCAGCGTGAGTTCGGGAATCTTCACATACGCCGCCGGGAGCCACCAGGAAGAACCGGTCACTGTTCTCATTAAGGCAACCGATTCTAAAGGTGCGACTGGCGAGGGAACGTTCAAGATCTCTATATCGAAGGCCCCGGATGTCGCGGAAGGCGTTCTGACCGTTGGGGCTATGGGACAGTACGCGACGATTCAGGAAGCCGTCAGCGCTGCCAAAGACGGCGATACGGTCAAGATCCTTCCCGGAACTTACAGAGAAAACATAACGGTGAACAAGAGCATCACGATAATCGGGACTTCGAAGGACGAGGTTATTATTCAGGCAGCCGACGAGTCGTCGCCCGTTCTCTTCATCAGGGGTGTAGAGAACATTGTGGTTGACAATCTCTCCTTCCAGTCGAGCGGTTCGGTTATCAATTTCTCGAGGTCTTCCGGCCAGGTACTCAATTCCTATATTGCCGGCGGAAGGTTCGGTATCTCTTTCAGCGGCGACGGTAAGACAGTGAGGGTCTCCGATTGCTATATAACCAGCCTCATGGGGGTTGGCAACGACGAGTACCTAAGCACGAGGCTCGTGGGCATATACGCCTACGGTGAAGCGACGCTCGTCGTGGAGAACACAGTATTCGAAAGAACGGGTACCGGGGTCAATTTCTCCAACGGCCTTAACTACCTGGTTCAAAACAGTATTTTCAGAAAGAACACCGTAGGAGTTTCGCTCAGCGGAACGGCGGTCGGTTCGCTGGTTGGCAACACGATCACCGAGAATATCGACAACGGAGTATTGGCCAACATCACCTCCACGGCAACGATCACCGACAATCTTTTCTATAACAACGCCAGACATGGACTGGACCTCTATCTGAAGAACTGCACTGACTGTGGCTGTGGCGGCACTGAATTCAAGGGAACTGTACTTGGTTCGGGCAACGTTTTCGATTCTGAGGAGGAAATCTGTCCTCTCGACTACTGGCAGGAGGGCTTCTACATTTTCGACGAGAATCTTGGAAAAGAAAATATAAATTGAGGGCTGGTCGATAATCGATGAAGAGAGTTCTACTTTTCGCACTTGTTTTATTAGCGGGAATCGCTCACGGAGCGGTGGTGATAGATTTCTTCGGTGTAGCCACCTGTCAGGAGTGCTTCGAGGCCGAGATGATGCTCGACAGTTTGAAATACGAAATCGACGACGATGTCGTGCTGAATAAATTCATGCTCACCGAGGCGAAGAACCAGGAGTTGAAGCTCAAATACGCCAGAGTGTACGATATCCCCGAGAGCGAATACGATCTGTATCCCCTGATTTTTATAGGCAAAGACGCCTTTTATCCATCGAACATGAACCCCGACGGGCTCCTGAAGAGTATGCAAAACTACTCACAGGAAGAGAGAGAGGCGAAGCTCAAGGAGATCGAAGAGCTCGAAGAAGACGTTAGTCAGAGACTGAAAGACAGGTACGAACAGTTCAGCGTATTGGTGGTTCTCGGCGCGGGCCTTATAGACGGCATTAATCCCTGCGCTTTCGTGGTTCTGATATTCCTGGTTTCTTACCTCTATTACGTTGGCAGGGGTAGGAACGAAATACTCATAGCCGGTTTCTTCTTCGCTATAGGCATCTTCGGCGCCTATCTGGCGATGGGTACCGGCCTTCTCGGTGCGGTAGGGTACCTGGAAAGTGTCTCCAGGATCTTTCAGTTAGTTTTTTATCCGGCGATGGCCGTCTTCACCGGCATTCTCGCCGTTCTATCTATCCTGGATTTCTACAGGATGCACTACAAAGGCAAAAAGGCCGTTCTCGAACTCTCGGCCGGTTTGAAGAAAAAGACCCACGATATCATACGCAAAAACGCCCGGGCGAAAACCATCTGGATCGCTTCTCTCGTAACGGGTGTTCTCGTATCCTTCGTTGAGTTCATGTGTACCGGACAGGTCTATCTCCCGACAATAGTTTATGTGATCAACAGCGCCGGAGTCTCGGCCGATGCGCTCGGTTTCCTGGTGATCTACAATCTCGGCTTCACAGTGCCTATAATCGCTATAACGCTTATCGCGTATTTCAGTTCTTCGACGAAGAAGATCCAGGAGTACATGACATCGACGAACGCAGCCGCGAAGATAAAACTGATCATGGGAGCCCTGTTCACCGTGTTTTTCATTATAATGCTCAACATTACGCTCAAAACGTTCGGAGTGATTTGATGCTGTGTGTTCAAAACGAGATTTTCGATATCGCTTCGAGAAAACCGGAGTGTCATTGAAGATTTAAAACCCTCCTCGCTTTGAAGGGTGATTATTTCTGGAGGTTAAGAATGAACAGAAAGCCTATATTGTGGTCGATTTTGATGGTTGCTTTAGTGGTTTTACTGGTGAGCTCGTGCAATAAATCGGTCAGTCTGTACCTTGAGTCTATACCGGCCAAATACGTCGATGAAGGCGACGAGTTGAAATTTTCGCTCGCTTCGTACGTTGTGGCGACCGGCGAAAAAAACGGGCTGGTCTATGAGATTATCAGCGGAGTCGGAGCGGTTCTGGGTGAATACTACTCGTACACTCCCGGCTTTTCCGATGCCGGTCAACACACTGTAAAGATAAGGATTTCCGACGGAAGTAACAGTGTATCGGGAAGTTTTGAGGTAATAGTCAGGAACAAAAACAGGGCTCCTTCGATAGATATCGCAAACCAGTCGATGGCTTACAGCGAAACGTTGACTCTCGATCTGCTAGACTTTTCCAGCGACCCGGACGGCGACACTTTGAGTTTTTCCATCGTCAGCGGCGTAGGTACCGTGACCGGTAACACATACACGTACAGTCCGAAGGTGGCCGATATTGGCGATCATCCGGTAACCATAACGGTGAACGATGGTAACGAGGGTTCAGATAGCGCTTCCTTCGTCATCTCTGTGTATAACGACAACAATCCGCCGGAGATAGATATCCCCGATCAGCGAATGGCGGAGGGCGAGACTCTCTCGCTGGATCTTCTCAATTATGCGCATGACGAAGACGGCGATGAGTTGAGCTTTGAACTCGTTTCCGGCGTCGGGCAGGTTGTGGGAAGCACATACAGTTATTCGGCCGATTACGCCAGTTCCGGAGAACACACTGTCAGTATCGTGGTAACGGACACGAAGGGAGCAAGCGACACGGGCGAATTTCTACTGACGGTGGATAATACGAACAGACCTCCCGTAGTTCCCTTCAATCCGCAGCCATTAGATCAGGAAACGGGAGTTCCCACGGATACGACTTTATCCTGGAGCTGTACAGATCCAGACGGCGACGATCTTTTGTTCGATGTTTACTTCGGAACAAAGAGTACCCCCCCGCTCTTTGCCAAAGGCGTTTCCGGAACCTCTCGTTCGGTTGGTACACTCAAGCCCGATACCACTTACTACTGGAAGATAACCGTTACCGACGGAACAGATACTGTCGAGGGACCGGTATGGACGTTCAAAACTCTGGTACCGCCGGTATTCCTGAGAATTTCTTCCCTTCACGACAACGGCGTATCGCCGGTTGTCGAGATCGACGGGGTGGAGTATTTTTTACCGGTTGTGTATGAAACTACAAAGAACACGACCGTTCTCCTTTCGGTGGATCAGAGTCAGGAATTCGATTACAGTCCCTTTGTCCCCGGAAAAGATGCTAGAACGGAATTTAAAGGCTGGTCGGACGGTTCAGATGAACTTGCGAGAAACATAAAAATGGAGAGTTCCGTGGATCTGTACATCGACTTCGATGCCAGTTATTACCTGAGAACATCGACCTCTCCCCCGAACCTTGCCGATGTCGATGGGGCAGGCTGGTACCCTATGAATTCAAAAGTGGAGATAACCGCTCCAGATGTCGAAGAATTCAAGTTCAGTCACTGGGATATGAACGACCAGGATAGATTCTCCGTTTCCAGGATAATTGTGATAGAGATGAACGAACCCAAAAACCTGGTGGCCTATTACACGCACATATGTCCCTAGAGATTGACTCGTGAAACACTGAGCTATAAGCTAGAATTGACAATCAAGCCACAAAAAGAAGGGAGTAAAACTTGGTTTACTCCCTTCTCTTTTTCAAGAATCGCCGTTAACGGCTCATGCTGTCATCGTAACCGACGATGGTATTGGCATGGTTCGTCCTCACGTTGGTGTAGTTATAGCTGTTCCAGACATCGTTCGATGTCATGCTGGAATACTTGTTGGCATCTATCGATATAGATATCAGATAGCCGGAATTGACGTAGGATTTCAGAGTCAGTATATCTTTATCGCTTGCTATCTGGAGGACCTCCATAACCGAAGAGTGGCTTCTGTATCTCGGTGCTTCACGCCAGGCCGGTTCTGAAGGCCAGGAAGTATGATCGCTCGTGCTGTAGGGCATTTCCTTCCAGCTGCTTATGCCTATGTTTGAGATCACTTTCATCGCGTTGACATAGTGAGCGCCTTCGTCAACGCCGTTGTTTATCTGGTGATAAATGAAATCTGGACTGAAGATCCTGTTCTGGTATGAATTCGTTGGAGAACCTTTGCTGTCGCCCACCCATTGTGCTCCGCTCAAGTTCCAGCCCCTGTCTCGAGCCTCGTAAAACGTAGATATATAATAACCGATCGAGAAAGCGACGCAGGAACCTTCGCTGCCCTGGTTGCCTATCGGCGGGAAATAGATCGAACTGGAGTAGTCGATCATGGCCGGTAATGCGTCTTGAGTGATGAAACCCTTCGCTTCGCGCCAGTTGATACTTATCTCTTCCCATTCTTCTTCCGTTGGCGGTCTTAGGCCCGTGCCGAAGCCATCTATTATCTCGTTGTAATTCACTCCCTCTTCGTATATACCCATCTGTTCTTTCATTCTTGCCAGTAGCTCCGGAGAAATCCCCGCTCCACCGTCGTACTGGAGATCGTAGAACGGACTCGAAGCATAAGTCACGCTGGGGATCTGCACATTCACGCTCGAGTCGTTCACAGTGTTCTTCGGTGTTTGCGTGGAAGTGAAAACGTCAGTGGGAATTCCAGACGGGTAGTTGTTGTACACCTCGACCGAGAATGACTCTATAACGCCCGTACTCGAGGTTTTCGAAGAGTCGGAGACTTTCAGGTACACGGTTTCATCGTTGAACGGGAGCAATTCCGTTATATCGAGCACCATTTTGTTCTCCGGGAAGGGCAACGGTCCGCCACGGTAATCGGGGTCATAAACATCGAAGCTCTTTTCTCTCAGGGGCGAAGCGGGATCGCCGACACCCACATATACCCGGCAGTCGTCCCTGACAGGATGGGATATTTCGAACACGGCAATCGCCCTGGGCTCGTAACCGTTTCTCGGATCTGTTATGAAGCATACAACGCGGTTCTTTTTCATGGCTTCGTATGTGATGTACAGGAAGCCGTCTGGTACATTTTCCCATCCCCCGATTCCCCATGAGTTGGCGACTTTGAAGGCTCCAGTTTCAACCTCTTCCTCAAAGTTAGCCACCAGTGTTCTGTCGCTCCTGGCAGTGAATGAGTAATTTGAGTTGGTGCTGACCTGGATCCCCGCTTCGGTCCAGTTCACGAATCTGTAGTCGCGGTTGGCGAGGGCCGTGAGATTAACCGTCTCGCCGTGGTTGTAAATTCCGCCCCCTGTTACCGTCCCTCCGGCTTCGGGATTTGCAGATATCGCTATCGTGTACTGGATGGTTGAGAAGGTGGCAGTGACGTTTCTATCCGCGTTCATCGTGATGTTGACGGGGTTCGTTGAACCAGACAGATCTCCGCTCCAGCCTTTGAAATTCCAGTTTGTTGCAGGGCTGGCGGTCAGCCGAACGATCTCTCCGTGTGCATATGTGGGTTTGTCGGGGTTCCTGGATACCGTTCCTTGACCCGTTATGTTAATTGTGAGTGTGTACGTCTTCTGGGTGAAGTTCGCCACGAGTGTTCTGTTTCCAATCGCTTCGAACGAGTAGTCCGGATCGCCGCTCACCTGTACTCCGTCTTCGGTCCAGTTCACGAAACTATAGCCGGAATTGGCGAGGGCCGTGAGGTTCACCGTCTCGCCGTGGTCGTAAGTGCCGTTACCCGTTACCGTCCCTCCGATTTCGGGATTTGCAGATACAGCTATCGCGTACTGGATGGATGAGAAACTGGCAGTGACGTTTCTGTCTGCGTTCATCGTGATGTTGATGGGGTTTGTTGAACCAGACAGGTCTCCGCTCCAGCCTGTGAAACTCCAGCCTTCCGAGGGATTGGAGGTCAGCTGAACGATCTCTCCGTGTGCATATGTGGCTTTATCCGGGTTTCTGGTTACCGCTCCCTGACCCGTTATATTTATTGTGAGTGTGTACGTCTTCTGGGTAAAGTTCGCCACGAGTGTTCTGTTTCCAATCGCTTCGAACGAGTAGTCCGGATCGCCGCTCACCTGTACTCCGTCTTCGGTCCAGTTCACGAAACTATAGCCGGAATTGGCGAGGGCCGTGAGGTTCACCGTCTCGCCGTGGTCGTAAGTGCCGTTACCCGTTACCGTCCCTCCGATTTCGGGATTTGCAGATACAGCTATCGCGTACTGGATGGATGAGAAACTGGCAGTGACGTTTCTGTCTGCGTTCATCGTGATGTTGATGGGGTTTGTTGAACCAGACAGGTCTCCGCTCCAGCCTGTGAAACTCCAGCCTTCCGAGGGATTGGAGGTCAGCTGAACGATCTCTCCATGTGCATATGTGGCTTTGTCAGGGTTTCTGGTTACCGCTCCCTGACCCGTTACATTTATTGTGAGTGTGTACGTCTTCTGGGTGAAGTTCGCCACGAGTGTTCTGTTGCCAATCGCTTCGAAAGAGTAGTCTGGATCGCCGCTCACCTGTACTCCATCTTCGGTCCAGCCGGCGAATTCGTAGCCCTCGTTGATTGAGATCGACAGATTGACTGTATCTCCGTGAACGAAAACTCCGGCGCCGATCGCATTGCCGCCGTCTTCTGGATCGCATAGAAGTTCAATCCTGTAGCTTGGAATGAATATAACACGGTATGTCGATGTGGTTTCGCCATCCTCCGCCGTAACTATTAATGTGGCTGTACCCGGCAGAGTAGCGGCCTGTACAACCTCAATCGATGCCATCGGATTGTTCGTGATACCTGAGACCACAGGCGGAAATAACACCTCGGGAGGGAGAATCACTTCATAATCGAACCTTTCGGGTGTGAATCCCGTAACTGCCGTCCCGTTGTACAGGAGTGAAGATAGAGAAGAATCGGTGCTCTTTTGAACGGTGAAGTGTATGTGGTAGAACAACCTGTCTTTACCGTTTAACGCTGTTACCGTTATCGTTGTCGTACCCGGAAGCGTTTCGGCGTTATCTATATCTATTACGACCCCTTCAACGCTCGGTGTGACCGTGACGATCGGAGCCTGGACCGTCCCGGCAGCCAGCTCAACGGTGTACTCGTTGACCTGTGGATTGAAATTCTCCAAAGGATTGCCGCTTATACTTATCCCTGTAAGTGATGCATCGTTCTGCCTTTGAACATAAGGACATGCAGTCAGCAGGAAAACAACAGCAACTGAAATCGCGATCAACACGTGTCTTTTCATTACAATTCCCCCAAAAAATGAAGTTTGTCTGAGAAATCGAGACATGCCGATAGAATACCTGGACAACTATTTCTTCAAAGTCCCGGTCCATTCGCCGATCTCTCTGGCCAGACTGTCAAGGAAGATCTTGCCGTCGTTGACGAAAGTACCGGTTGCCGTGACTGTAACTTTACCGTTCAAAATAACATCTCTCATCTCACCAACCACGGGCGGATACCGTAGCTGCATGGTGACGGTGAGGAAATTATCCGGCTTGTCGGTTATGATACCGGTGAAGTCGACTTTTATCAGCTCCAGTCCCGGGGGCATCGTGCTTCCCCAGCCTTCCAGATTGTTGCCGTCCTGGTGCGTTATCGCCATGGTTCCCGTTCCCTTGATAGTCGTGTTGCCACTCTTAACCTTTCCTTCCAATCTCCAGGTCCCGAAAACGGGAACGGCGTTCTTCGGGTCGGAATGTTTCTTCCAGAAACATCCCCCCAGAGTCAATGCGATGAAGAGAATAGCCAGAATAGCCAGTGTCTTTACTTTCATCTTTACCTCCTGAAGGGTTACTATTTATGGGCCGTCCATTCACCTATCTTCCTTGTGGGATTGAGAAGGAATATGCCATAACCGTCGCCCGTACCGTTAGATTCTGCGTAAATTGCGTTGCCCTCGACTCTGAGCTTGCCTTTCATCAGAACGTCGTATTCAACACCGTTCAGCGGGTTGGCTATAATTCCGGTTACGGTCATTTCAGTAGATGAAAATTGCACATCTACGGAAGCGATTTCTATTTCGAAGGTATCGCTCACTTCCTTCCCCTCTTCGTCGGTGTACGTGGAATTGGCAGTGAGCTCTACCGGTCCGGACATCTGCCAGTTTTGCTGACCGATAGTCAGAGTACCGTTTCCATCGGCCTTTACGCTGCCGTAAGTCCCGCTTTCGTAGTCGATGGAGCCTGTAAAGGTCCATTTCCCGAGATAGGGATTGGCGAAGCCGTAGTTGTTGGCGAAGACCGCGAAGTCGGCCAGGGTTATTGATCCGTCGGGAAGACCGGAAAAGGAGAATATCTTCTGCCATATACCCAGGTATTGCTTTTCGGATGCACCGATATCGTACTTTTCGTCGTATTCGGCTGATCCAGCTGAGAACCCGTATGCCGGGGCGAATGCCGCGAAGTCTGACAGTGTGATATAGCCGTCTCCGTTATAATCTCCAATCAGATCGGGAGCAACTGAGTTCTGTGTTAAGAACGAAGCTTTTTTAATTGGCAGGATAACCGTATCGTAGCTCGAGACCGTGATCGAACCGGGATTTTCAAATGGAATTGCGAGAACCGGTTCGGCAAAATCGAGATCTCTGAACTTCGAGAGTGCAATCGTTGTTCCGCTTGTATCTTGACGCGTTATCACCAGAACATCCTGCAGGGGGACGATGTTTTCAGCATAGATATGGGCTCCAGAAAGAGTTATCTCCAGAGCATCGATTCCCCTGCTAACGTACAGATCAAATCCACCGGCTTGCCTTACCAACTTAAAAGCGCTGTCGTTGTGTGAGGAGTGACTGCTAACGCAAGAGGCCAGAAACAGCACAATTATGGAAAGAATCATCGAAATCATCAGTGTTTTCTTCATTTCAAACCCCCTCATTGAATGGTGATTATCCCGACGTCGGATAGATCCAGTCCCTCAACTGCGGGAATAACATCTGTTTTGAAATTGACGCCGCCTTCGCTCAGATACTGAGAAAAAGATATCTCCGTTGTGCCGGTTTTGTCCAAAGCATTGAAGAATATTCTCAATAGTTCTGTGTTTTGAACATCGATGTCTTTTAGTCCGGCAATCGCCACGTGGATTATGTTGTCTTCTGGCTGTCTGGTTATCATCAGGCCTCCGACCAGAGATTGAACTATTCCCGAACAGGTCATATAGCTATCATCGAATTCAAGAACAACCTCAAAAGCGTTGATTTCACCGAGATTGTTTCCCTTTATAACGATACTTCCAAGGCTGTTGTTGACGAGCGTGGTATCGACTATTTCGAACGAGGGGCCCGCAACAACTATCGTCGATGCCTGGCTGATTACAGGATCGCCGGTCTTACCTTTTATATCGACGGGAGTGACTTCGAAGTAAATGTATTTGCCTACATCCTGAAACGTGAGCTGATATTCACGTGAGGTAGCCTGGGCAATAGCTGTTAGGTTTGTTCCGATGGCGTTTTCTGAACGGTACCATTTGTATTTCGAAGCTCCTTCACTGTCTTTTTCCGGATCTGTGTAGTTGTACTCTCCTTTCAATTTCTGCCCGCTTACCGTCTGGCCGGTGATTCTCACATTTGAAGCAACCGGTTTTTTGTTTATTGGTGGACAGCCTGTCAGTGCAACCAGCACGGTTGCCAAAATAAAGACATAATATATGAGTCTTTTCAATCGAATCACCCGCCTAATTTATCGTTATAGTTCCTGGAACCAGCGTGATATGGGGACTTCTTATTTCCTCAGGAGGTTGACTGTCGTTGGTGACTGCCGTTTCAACTTCGACATCGTTGTAAATGTATTTCGTGAAACCGATCGTAGTAGATCCACTCGAGACTTCTGAAACAGTTATCGTCGCTATTTTCTTTCTTGTGGAGAGATCTACCGGTTGACCTCCACCCACGAAATGAATGATTCCATCGGTTGATTTGAAGAGGTTTTGTAGAGTCCAGTTGAGCTCCGGATTGTTTGCCATGGCTAGTATTGAAAGCTTTGCAGGGTCATAGCTCAAAACGTATTCTATGGCTCCAACATTGAATCCGAAGTTTTCGGCGTAAACTTCGATCTGGCCGAAGCCATCGATAGTTTTATCGCTTATTTCGATAGTTCCCTTGATCATATTGAAATTGGCAACGAGCGTTCTATTCCCCGTGGCCGGGAAGGAGTAATTTGCCTTTGTGCTTACAACCGATCCTCCTTCTGTCCAGTTCAAAAATTGATAACCCGCATTCTGTGTCGCTGACAGGTTGACCTGCTGATTATGACTAAAAGTTCCACCGCCGGAGGCCGTTCCACCTTCTGACGGGTTGGCAGATACGGAAATAGTGTATGTCTTTATTTTGAAAGTGACCGCTATCGTGTGGTTGTCTGTGACATTGGTGAAAGTATAGTTTGTTACCGCACCGATCGAACTGCCGTCGATCTTTACATCTTCTATATTGTAACCGGTGTTCGGAGTAATTGTGAATGACTGATTCGCTCCATGGTTTACTTTCACATCGCCGGATGGACTAATACTTCCTCCCGCGCCGGCCGTTGCAGTAATTGTGTACTGCTTAATCATGAAACTGGCGATCACGGTCTTGTTTGAGTTCATCGTGATGTTTGCGGGGTTTGTAGAACCGGTCAGGTCACCGCTCCAGCCTGTGAAAATCCAGTTTTCCGCGGGATTGGCCGCGAGCTGGNGCTCCCTGTACGGCTCCCTGGTTATCGCTAACGTTGAAGGTGACCGTGTATGTCGATGGTGCGAGCACTGTGACGCTAACGGTTTTGGTGACGGTTTTGTATTTGTCTTTGGAAGCTTCTATCTCGATCTCCGTCTCACCGGCCGAGATTCCGGTAACCGTTCCGGAACTGGAGACGGTGGCGATCGATGTATTTTTCGACGTGAATTTCAACGTTGTATCTACGGGCTTCACGGTTAACTGGATCGTTTCCGACTCTCCTATGGAGAGGGAGATACTTTTCGTTGCGATGTCCAGCTTGATCACCCTAAAGAGGAAACAGCCTTGAGTCGTTATGATGGCGAGAAAAGCCAGGCACAGTAGTAATACAAATAAGATCTTCTTCACAGTAATCTACTCCTTGAAGAAAAAGATTAGAATTGTAAACTGTATATTTACTTATGATTTTACCACAAAGCTATCTTGATCTATAATTCTTTTTGGTATTCCAGAGTCTTTTCATAATAAATCCCGTATATTATAGAGCAATTCCCGATGATTTCATTGCATCTACGATCATCTCTACATGTACTCCCCAGCCAACATTAAGGAACTGGTTTTCTTCGATTTCTCTCCCGTCTTTTCGCACTTTTGGACTGAATCCGAGCGGCAGGTGAACGGTGCGACTCTGCACGGCCCAGACTTTTCCTGTTACATCCAGTATAGGTCCACCACTTTGACCGAGCAGTCCCGGAGATGAAGTCTCTATGAATTTCGCAATTTTCTTCGCTTCTTTGAAAGCCGGAGCCACCACCGTCCTGGTGTATATGCCTTCGATGGGAAACAGTGCCGGTAAACTTCTGGGATCCATTTTAAATCTCGAACTGCCTTCGTCAAAGGAAGCCTTTATTCTGGAGAACGGATATCCAACACGGCAAAGACTGGTTCCGATTCGCAACTCTCCTGAATCTACGAATGAAGGGTATTCACTCACTTCGGAGGGATCGAAGGGCTCCAATCTTCCTATCACCAGATCGTAATCGGGGAAGGGATGTATATCTTTCAAAGTCACCCCGTCCTTTCCCCACCAGAAAGAATGGTTGGTTATAATCTGTGTCCCGTTGCTCGAGGGATTTGTCTGTTGATTTTTGAAGAGGAAGTAGGACTGCCATAGATGGGCAACGGTGATTATCCAGCCTTCCCGGTTTAGGATGATGAAGACTCCACAGGAGGCGCCGACTCTGGCGTCTTCTCTTCTGGTAAGAACTACAACGGGTTTTGTGAAGGAACTCGCTGTTTTATAAGCCTTTGCAAACATCTGACACCTCCGGAAATATCGCTGTTGAACGAGCCACGCAAAAAAAAGAAACGAACACCGCTCATTCCAATGGTAACATAACGTGGTTTATCCAAATCGGTCAATGATGTAGAATTTACCTGAGAATGGATATCGGTTTAGAGGTGGTTTTTTGAAAGTAGCGTTCAGAACCTTCGGGTGTCAGATGAACATAAGCGATACGGAAGCGATGATGGGAATTCTCCGTCGTGCCGGACACGAGATTATAGACAGCGAGGAAGCCGCCGATGCGGTAATAGTCAACACCTGTGCGGTACGGGAGAAATCGGAAGACAAGTTGTACGGAAAACTCGGTCAGCTCAAAGCCCTCAAGAAGAGCAACGATAGACTCGTTGTAGGAGTTTGTGGCTGTGTCGCCGAAAAGAATTCGACCGAACTCCTCACGCACAGGGAGGTTGATTTCGTTTTTGGAACGAGGGCGATTTCGCGGATAGACGAGTTTCTGTCAAGAGCCGCCGGCGGCGAACGTTTCATAGAGATGGGCGATTATATAGACGAACTCGACGCGAACAGCCCAAGATTACGTACCAGCAAGCATCACGCGTGGATCACTATCATATACGGTTGCGATAAGTTTTGCTCTTACTGTATAGTTCCATATACGAGGGGAAGAGAAAAGAGCCGGAATATGATGGATATCCTGAACGAGGTCAGGCAACTGGCCGACAGTGGCTACAGGGAGATAACTTTCCTGGGTCAGAACGTGGATTCTTACGGGAAAGACCTCAAAGACGGCTCGTCGCTCGCCGCTCTGTTGAGAGAGACTCTAAAGATAGAAGGGATAGAGAGAATCTGGTTTCTCACATCGTATCCGCGTGACTTCAGCGACGATTTGATAGATGTGATAGCCTCTTCCGAAAAAATTTCGCGCTCGATTCATCTACCGGTTCAATCGGGGAGCGACAGGATCCTGAAGGCCATGAACAGGGGTTATACGAGGGAGTATTTTCTGGATCTTATCGGACGTGTCAGGGATAGAGTACCCGATTCGTCTCTGAGCACGGATATTATAGTAGGTTTCCCCGGCGAAACCGAGGCCGATTACGAGGATACGGTCTCGTTGATAAACGAGGTCAGGTTCGAGAGGGTAAACCTGGCCATGTACTCTCCCAGGGAGGGGACGCTTTCAGC
>JAEAMG010001998.1_pt1 | contig 13739 bp, 9 predicted proteins | sample 8958741 | NCBI WGS metagenome assembly JAEAMG01 (sample SAMN16933256, study PRJNA681125) | bioreactor sludge metagenome | isolation source: anaerobic bioreactor treating anionic surfactant - SDBS | place: India: Bengaluru | collected 2019-02-28
CGGCTCGTAGACCCACTGCCGGACGGCGTCGATGGCCGCCTGGTCGAGCAGGGGGATGGAGCGCAGGACCATGGAATCGACGACCCGGCCCTCCTGGTCGGCCCGGACGCTCAAGATGACCACGCCGTCGACCCCGGCCTGCCGCGCGGCCTCGGGATAGACGGGCGCGACCTCCTTGATCAGCCGCGGCGGTTTGAGGTCGCCCTCGGCCTTGACCGCGCCGCGGGCGAACGTTTCGAAGGCCTTGGCGAACTCCTGGCTTTTTTCCTTGAGAACGAAACGGACGGTGACCGTGAAGACGACCTTGCGGGCCCGGCCATCGAGGACGAGCGGCTCGTATTTCCATTGCTTGACCGCCTCGATGGCGGCCGCGTCGAGAAGGGGCACGGACCGCAGGATGCGGGCGTCCAGGATGTTGCCCTGTTCGTCGGACTTGGCCTCGAGGATGACGACGCCCTCGACGCCGCCCTTGCGGGCCTCCTCCGGGTAGACGGGGCTGACCTGCTTGACGAGCTTGGGCGGCTGGACGTCGCCGACGGCCCGGACCGCGTCGCCGTCGAATTCCTTCGAAGACTGGGCCCCGACGCCCCCCACGACCCCGCCTTCGACACCGCCCTGGACGCCGCCGCCCACGCCCCCGACGACGCTTCCGACCGAGCCCGCCACCCCGGGCTTCTTCTTGTCGTCCAGACGGAACTGGACGGTCACGGTAAAGGTCACCGGCTGGGGCTTGCCGTCGATGACCATGGGTTCGTAGACCCATTGCTTCAGGGCGTCGATGGCCGCCTGGTCGAGCAGCGGCACGGACCGCAGCACCTTGACCTCGGACACATGGCCGTAGGTGTCGGCCGTCGCCTGCAGGATGACGACGCCTTGGACGCCGGCCTTACGGGCGGCCTCGGGATAGACGGGCGGAACGTCGTGCACGAGCTTCGGCGGCTTGACCTTCTCCCCCGTTTTCAGCACGGCGGAGGCCGCGCCGCCCTTCGCCGGGCCGCCGCCGGCCCCTTCGCCGACCCAACGGGCCACCCTCAAGGTGATGAAGTAGGATTTAAGCTTGCTGTCCTCGAAGCCGAAGACGGCCGCGGTCTTTTCGGGCAGCGAGAATTCGGTGTCCAGGAGGCTGGCCTTGTTCGAAGCGCCCTGTTCGAAGACCTGGATATGGAAGTGGTTGCGCTCGGGCAGGCGGCCCGGGGTGACCATGACCAGGTATTCCTGGCCGTCGATCCGGAACATGTGGAAGGCCCGGTCGGACTGGCCCTTTTCCCAGGCCAGGGTAGCCTCGGTCAGGAGGCCGATGTCCTTGAGGCTGAAGACCTTCTTGATCCCCTCGTCGGCGGCCGCGTCGGCCTCATCCTCGAAATTGGCGAAGGTCACGAACGAGAGGTACGAGGAGGTCACGGCCGGGTTGCGGACGCCGGCGTGATCGCGGCTGCCCTGCAGGATGCGCATCTGCAGCTCGAAGGCCGCCGCTCCGATCTTGGCGGCCTGGCCCCCGTCCTCGCCGGCGGCCCGCGGCGCGGCGAGCGCCCCGGCCCCCAGGACGGCCCCCAGGAACAGGATCCCCAGTGTCTTTTTCATCTCCCCCTCCTTTATGGCGTTCGGCCGGCCCAGACGTAAACGGTGTCCGAGCCTTGCGGCTGATAGACGAAGGTCTGGGCGGGCTCCCCGCCCACGTTGACGTAGTCGATCTGGAACCGGTCGGCCGGAGCGGCGGCCGCCATCTCCAGGCCGGGGCGACCGGCCTCGCGGAGCAGCCAGAACCCGGCCAAAGCGATGACCGCCGCGACCGAGACGGCCAGGGCCCATTGCCAGGCCATCGTCCCGCGGCGGGGCCTCGAAACGATCGCCGGACGCGCTTCGCGACCGATGCGGCGCCACAGGTCCGCCACATCGCCGACCTGGTCGGGGGCCACGAGCAGGCTCCTCGCTTCGTCCCGGCCCAGCAGCCGGGCCTGGCAGCCGGGGCAGCGGTCCATATGGACGCGGATCAGCCAGTCCCGGAAGGGCCGGACCGGGACGGCGGTGTAGAGTCCTTCAGCAATTCTGCAGAAGTTCATGGTCGTTCTCCAGCAGGATCTTGATCTTGCGCCGGGCGTTGAAGAGATAGACCCGGGCGGTCGAGGCCGAGCAGCCCAGGACCTCGGCGATGTCCCCGGCCGCGTAGCCCTCGTTGGCCCAGAGCGTGAGCGCCGTGCGTTCGCGCGGCGAGAGGGTCGCGAGCAGCTTCGAGGGCAGCGGCGCGGGATCGCCCCGGCCGGGATCGGCCCCCAGGCCGCCGAAGGCCGGATCGAACCGGGCCCGGACCGAGAACTCCGAGAAGCGGCGCTTCTTCCTCAACATGTCCAGCGATCTCCTGTAGGCGATGGTCAGAAGCCAGGTCTTGAACGGCCGCGCCCGGTCGTAGCGGTCGAGGCGCCGGAAGACCTGGATGAAGGTCTCCTGGCAGACGTCCTCGGCGTCCTGGCGGTTGCCGAGGACGTTGAGGGCCACGGACAGGACCAGCGTCCCGTAGCCTTCGACTAGGGCCCGCCCGGACGCGGCGTCGCCGCGCAGGCAACCGTCGATCGTCGCTCGTTCGTCCACGTCGGCTTCGTCCCTTCTTCCACCGAGATTACGCCGGGCCGGCCCGGCCCGTTTAGGGCCCTCCGTCCTCCGTATCCTTTCTACGCCCTTCCGTCCCGCCTGTCATTAAAAAGGTCCCTCCCCTTCTCGAGGCGGCGCCAGGATCAGCCTGGCCGGCCCCCGTTTCCTTTTGACACTCCGCCCCGTCTTTGTTAAAAATGGCCCCAATGAGCGCCCGCCGTCCCGCGCCGTCCTCCGAGGCCCTCGCCGCCCCCGCGGTTCCGGTCGCCGCGTCGCATCCGCTCCGCCGCCCGGCCGGCGAAGACCGCTTCAGGGCCCTCGTCGAGCGTCTCCCCGTCGGCGTCTACCGGACCACCCCCGAAGGCCTCATCGTCGAGGCCAACGCGGCCCTGGCCCGCATGCTCGGCTGCCGCAAGCCCCGGGACCTCTTCGTCCGCAACGTCAGGGACTTCTATGTCCGGAGCGAAGACCGCAGCCGGCACCTGGCCCGCCTGTCCTCCAAGTCCAGGGCCTTCGAGGAGTTCGAGCTCCACCGGGCCGACGGGCGCCGCTTCTGGGCCCGCGACTACTGCCGGGCCGTCAAGGGCCCGGACGGCCGCATCGCCCACTACGACGGCATCCTCGTCGACATCACCGAGCGCAAGACCGCCGAGCGCAAGCTCGAGCTCGCCAACCGCAAGCTGCGGGCCATCAACCAGAAGCTCGAGGGCCTGTCGACCTCGGACCACCTGACCGGGTTGAACAACCGGCGCGGCTTCTTCCAGTTCGGCCTGCAGCAGATGAAGATCGCCAAGCGGCTCAAGAAGGACAACTTCCTGGTCTTCCTGGACATCGACAACCTCAAGGAGACCAACGACGCCCACGGCCACGCAGTGGGCGACCTGCTCCTGCAGGGCGTCGCCGCGGTCCTCAAGAAGACGCTCCGCGAATCCGACGTCGTCGGCCGCATCGGCGGCGACGAGTTCGCCGTCCTGGCCATGCGCTCCCGGGGGCTCGGCGAGCGGGCCCTGCTGGCCCGAGTCGAGGCCGGCATCCGGGCCCACCGCGTCAAGGGCCGGCCGCGCCTGCGCCTCTCGGTCAGCATGGGGCTCGTCCGCGTCGACCCCCAGAAATACCAGCAGCTCGACGATTTCCTGGCCCACGCCGATTTCCTGATGTACCAGGAAAAAAGAAAAAAAGAACGACAAGGAATGACACCATGACCCGACTTCGCGCCGCCCTCCCCCTGCTCCTCGTGCTGGCCCTCCTCGGGACCGGCCTCGCCGCCGCCCAGGACAAACCCGCGGCCCCGGCCGCGCCGGCCGGCCCGCGCCCGATCGCCCTCCAGGACATCCTGGCCTGGAAGTCCATCGGATCGGCTGAGCTGTCGCCCGACGGGACCTGGTTCCTGTACCGGTTGAGCCCGCTCGAGGGCGAAAGCGAGATGGTCCTGCGCCAGGTGGCGGGGAGCCAGGAGTACCGCTTCCCGATCGGCGAGGCGCCCCGCTTCGGGGCCGGGATCCGGCCGGGCTTCTCGGCCGACTCGAAATGGGCCGCCTTTTTCGCCTATCCCGCCGCCAAGGACATGAAGGCCCTGCGCAAGGAGAAGAAGCGGGTCACGACCACGGCGGTCCTGGTCGAGCTGGCCACGGGCGCCAAGACGGAGTTCGAGAAGGTCCGCGGCGCCGCCTTCTCGGGCGACAACCCCGGTTTCGCCGCCTTCCACCGCTACGCGCCCGAAAGCCAGGACAAGGAGAAGGACAAGTGGTCCGGCTCCGACCTGCTGCTCCGGGAGCTGGCGACAGGCAAGGAGATCAACATCGGCAACGTCGCCGAGTACGCCTTCGACAAGGGCGGGGCGCGCCTGGCCCTGCTCATCGACGCCCAGGGCCAGGCCGGCAACGGCCTCCAGCTCCGCGACCTGGCCTCCGGCGCGGTGACCTCCCTCGACAACGACAAGGCCTGGTATAAAGCGCTAGCCTGGTCCGAGAAGGGCGAGGCCCTGGCCGTGCTCAAGGGCAAGGAGGACAAGGCCTACGAGGACAAGCTCTGGAGCGTCCTCGGCTTCAGCGGCTTCCAAACGGGCCGCAGCGTTCCCCGCCGGGTGGCCTACGATCCCGCCGGCGACAAGGCCTTCCCCGCCGGCATGACCGTCAGCCCGGACCGGGCGCCGTCATGGACCGAGGGTTTCGACGCCATCCTCTTCGGCATCCATGAGGCCAAGAAGAAGAAGGACGCCGACCGCCAGGAGAACGGCGAGGCCAAGGCCGCGCCGGACGCCGCCGCGGCCAAGGAACCGAAGGCCGCGGAACCCGACGACGAAGACATCCCCGACCTCGTCCTCTGGCACGGGCAGGACCGGCGCCTGCAGTCCCAGCAGCAGGTCCAAGAACAGCGGGACAAAACCTACAGCTACCTGGCCGAATACCGGGTCGAGACCAAGGCCTTCTTCCGCCTGGGCGACGACGATCTCCGCTACGTCGACGCCGCCCCCCGGCAGCGCTTCGCCATCGGGCAGGACAACCGGCCTTACGAGCTGGAGACCAACCTGGTCGGCCGCGGCTTCCAGGACGTGTCCGTGATCGACCTGGCCACGGGCAAGCGGACCAAGGCCCTGGAACGGAACGAGTATTTCTTCGGCCCCCTGTACGACGGGAGCCGCTTCCTCTATTACGAGGACGGCCATTTCTTCACCTACGACATGGCCTCCGGCCGGTCCGTCAACATCACCCGCAACGTGCCGGCCTCGTTCGTGGACGAGGACGACGACCACAACGTCGTCAAGCCGCCGGACGATCCCGTCGGCTCGACCAAGGACGGGCTGAACGTCCTGCTCTCCGACGGCTGGGACGTCTGGTCCGTGCCGGTCAGCGGCGCCGGCCAGGCCGTCAACCTGACGGCGAACGGCTTCAAGGACAAGATCCGCTACCGCCGGCTCCGGCTCGATATGGAGGAGAAGGCCGTCGATCTCCGGCAGCCGCAGTACTTCGCCGCGTACGGCGAATGGACGAAGAAGGCCGGCCTGGCCCGCCTCGACCCCGGCCGCCCGGCGCCCGTGATGCTCGTCTGGGACGACGCCGGCTTCGGCACGCTTCTCAAGGCCCGCAAGGCCGAGGTCTACGCCTACACCCGGGACACCTTCAAGGACTACCCGGATTATTACGCCGCCGACGCGCTGCTCCGGAACGGCCGCCGGCTGACCGAGGCCAACCCCCAGCAAAAGGACGTCCTCTGGTCGAGCGGGGTCATGCTCCTCGACTACAAGATGGACGCCAAGAGCGGGATGGACAAGCCGCTCCAGGCGGCCCTGTTCCTGCCCGCCAACTACGAAAAAGGCAAGCGCTACCCGACGATCGTCTACTACTACGAGAAGATGTCGCAGCAGCTCAACCGCTACGCCCAGCCGTCGGCCAACGGCTTCAACAAGTCCGTCTACACCAGCAACGGCTACGCCGTGCTCATGCCCGACATCACCTACAAGCTCAACGATCCCGGCATGTCCGCGGCCTGGTGCGTCCTGCCGGCCCTCGACGCCGCCGTCGCGGCCGGCGTCGTCGACCGCTCCAAGGTCGGCCTCCAGGGCCATTCCTGGGGCGGCTACCAGACCGCCTTCCTCGTCACCCAGGCCGACTTCGCCGCCGCCGTGGCCGGGGCGCCGCTGACCAACATGATCAGCATGTACAGCTCCATCTACTTCAACTCCGGCTCGGCCAACCAGCCCATCTTCGAGTCGAGCCAGGGCCGGTTCAAGGGCGGCTACTGGGACAACCTCGAGGCCTACCAGCGCAACTCGCCGGTCTACTACGCCGCCAACGTCAAGACGCCCCTCATCATCCTCCACAACGACAAGGACGGCGCCGTCGATTGGAACCAGGGCATCGAGTACTACAACACCCTGCGGCGGCTGAAGAAGCCGGTCATCATGCTCCAGTACGTCGGCGAGAACCACGGCCTGCAGAAGCCGGCCAACCAGAAGGACTACACGGTGCGGATGAAGGAGTTCTTCGACCACCACCTGATGGGCAAGCCGGCGCCGGCCTGGTATACGGAGGGCGTCCCCTATCTCAAGCTCAAGGACCACCTCAAGGAGCGGGCCAAGGACCTCGTGCTCCGGGCGGCGCCGGCGGCGGACAAGGCCGACAAAGCGAAGAAGCCGGACCCCGCGGGCCCCGGAAAATAGGCTCATCTCCCGGGCCCGGCAGGGGACCCTCTCTTCGGCTTTGCTCAGGGCATTGCCTCTAGGTCCCCGGCCCCCCTGGGAGCGGGGAGCGGACTCTTGGAAGCGTACCGGGCAGGATGCGGCTGAGCGCTCGAAGCCGCGATCCTGCGAAAAATCGGAATACAGCGACCCCGCGCCCTAACGGCGGCCGGGCAAGCCGGTCGGCCGGATCGGATTTCGGGGAGAAAAGGCGCCTGCGACCAGCCCGAGGAGTTCGGATGAGAAGGCTGGCTGGCGAGGCGCCAAGGTTTCAAAGGAAAAGGAAGCGGGGCTAAGGAGGATCCCTCTCCAGCCAGCGAATTCATTATAGGGCCGGTTTTTTCGGCTTGTCAATCGGAAAGTGTCCAATTTTGGAAATTCCCCGAAAAGGGGGATGCCGCCCGTCCGAGGCAGCCCTTGCTTTTTAGCCGGCTTAATGTATACTAATTTAGTAGTATTAAATCCAACGGGAGGTCCCGATGCCGGCGCGAGTCAAGATCGCGGTGTTCGCCTTGGCCGTCCTGCTCGGACTGGCCGGGTGGAAGGGGCTCAACGCCCTGGCGGATCTCGAATCGCCCCGCTCCCTCCCGCTGACGCAGGAAGGACAGGCCATGGCCCCTAAGATCAAGAAGTCGGAAAAAGAGTGGAAGGCCGCCCTGACGCCGGAGCAGTTCGACGTCATGCGCAAGTGCGGCACGGAGCGCCCCTTCACCGGCAAGTACAACGACTTCTGGGACAAGGGCGTCTATGTCTGCGCCGCCTGCGGCACGCCCCTGTTCAAGTCGACGGCCAAGTACGAGCACGGCACCGGCTGGCCCAGCTTCACCACCCCGGCCGACGAGAAGAACCTGGAGTACAAGGACGACTACACCCTGCTCGTCAAGAGGGTAGAGGTCCGCTGCGCCGGCTGCGGCGCCCACCTGGGCCACGTCTTCGACGACGGCCCGGAGCCGACCTACCTCCACTATTGCATCAATTCGGCCGCCCTCGCGTTCAAGCCCGAGGCCGCCGGACGGCCGGCCGGGCCGGAGACGAAGGCCGCCGCGACCGAGGAGGCCACCTTCGCCGCCGGCTGCTTCTGGGGCGTCGAGCACAAGCTCGGCCAGATCCCCGGCGTCGTGTCCACGGTCGTCGGCTACACCGGGGGGAAGACCGAGAACCCCACCTATGAGCAGGTCTGCACGGACCGGACCGGGCACGCCGAGGCCGTCCGGGTCGTGTTCGATCCGGCCCGCTTGAGCTACGAGGACCTGGTCCGACGCTTCTTCGACCTCCACGACCCCACCCAAGTCGACCGCCAGGGGCCCGACCGGGGCAGCCAGTACCGGTCGGCCATCTTCTATCACGGCCCGGCCCAGCAGGAGGCCGCCCGCAAGGTCATGGACGAGCTGGAGAAGTCCGGCCGGTACAGGAAGCGCCTGGCCACCGATCTCGCCCCGGCCGGCGTCTTCTATAAAGCCGAGGAATACCACCAGAAGTACTTCGAAAAGCACGGCTACGTCTGCTATTGATATCTTGACCGGCCCCGTCCTCGAATGAGGACACCCGCACCTCCTACTACCCTTGCGCCCTCCTGGCACGATTCTTGAAGTTGTTCGCGTCAGACCGGGAGGAGGCAATGGACAGAGCACCCTTCAAGGCGTTTTCCAGGGGAGACCGGCCGGTTGCGGCCGTCCCTGGCGGTCCGAAAGACAGGAATGTAAAGTTTTTTCTTGACAACGGGGACGGTCGGGGGTATCCTCCGCGCTTCATATCGGACGGATCCGCCCCCCGGGGGTGAAACGGTTCTCCCCCCGACCCCGTTTAATCAAGCGGAGCAAGGGCGGGTCTATGACGAGATCGACGGCCGAGTGGAACGAAAAGTTCGCGAATGTAGTTTTCCTATATTAATAATAGATTAAAAACGGGAGACGCGAATGGCAACCGAATACAAATACAAGAACCGCGAGGAGCTGCTGCAGCTCCTCCCCGGCACGACCGGCGGCAAGATGTTCCCGGACGACGAGGACAGCTTCCTGCCCTCCGACGGCGCCTCCGCCCGGCTGGGCGAGCCCCGCAACGGCAACGGGAACGGCAACGGGAACGGCAAGGGTCTGAACTCCCCCGAGGACATCGAGCAGACCGCCGACCTGGTCAAGATCTACCTGCGCGAGATGGGCAGCATCCTGCTCCTGTCCCGGGACCAGGAGATCGCCTTGGCCCGGCGCATGGAGCGGGGCGAGAAGACCATCCTCAAGGCCCTGATCAAGACGCCGGTCACCCTCGACGAGCTGGTCTCGCTCGAGGAGATGCTGAAGAAGACGCCCGAGGCCTTCGTCAAGTATTTCAACATGGCCGAGGACGGCTTCTCGGACGACAGCCTGGAGGCCCGCCGGCGCGATGTGCTGGACCGGGTCCGCAAGCTGCGGGCCCTCTGCGGGCGGCTCCTCAAGATCCGGCCCCTCGTCCGCAACCGCTTCGCCCGCGGCCGTCTGGCCGTCCGGATCATCCGCATGGCCCGCGAGCTCGAGGTCAAGCCCGAGTTCCAGGACCGGACCGTCCAGGCCGTCCAGCTCCGCCTCAAGGAGGGGCTCAAGGCCGCCTCCGCCAAGCAGCGCCCGGTCGACAAGGCCATCCTGCAGGCCATCCAGTCGGGACGCCGGACCCGGGAACGGGCCAAGAGCGACCTCGTCTCGGCCAACCTGCGGCTGGTCGTGTCCATCGCCAAGAAGTACCAGGGCCGCGGCCTGCAGCTGCTGGACCTCATCCAGGAAGGCAACATCGGCCTGATGCGCGCCGCCGAGAAGTTCGATTACCGGCGCGGCCACAAGTTCTCCACCTACGCGACCTGGTGGATCCGCCAGTCCATCACCCGGGCCATCGCCGACCAGGGGCGGACCATCCGCATCCCGGTCCACCTGACCGAGACCATCCACCGGCTGAAGAAGATCTCCCAGGCCTCCGTCCAGGAGACCGGCAAGCTGCCCGATCCCGAGGACCTGGCCCGGCGCATGAACCTGCCCGTCAACAAGGTCCTGGAGATGCTCTACTCGTCCCAGGACCCGGTTTCGATCGAGACCCCGCTCGGCGAGAACGGCGAGGGCTCTCTCGGCGACCTGCTCGAGGACAAGGCCTTCCCCTCCCCGCCCGACACGGTCATCCACATCAACCTCCGGGAGCAGATCGAGGCCGCCCTGCGGACCCTGCCCGAGCGCGAGACCCTCGTCCTGCGGATGCGCTACGGTCTCGGCGACGGACGCGAATACACCCTCGAAGAGGTCGGCCAGCACTTCAAGCTGACCCGGGAGAGGATCCGCCAGATCGAGCTGAAGGCCCTCAAGGCCCTCCAGCTGTCCGCGCCCGGCCAGAAGCTCAAGTCGTTCTGACCGGGGCAGCGCCCGCTCCGCCGGCCGGCGCCCGGCGCCTGGAACGGACGCCGGCCTTCAAGGACGCCATGACCTACGAGAAGATCGGCTTCATCGCGCCCTCGACCTGCCTCTCGCTCAAGGAGAAGCCGCTCCTCCGCCGGACAGCCCGGCGCTTGCGAGAGGCCCTGGGCGCCCGGGCCATCTACATGAGCCCGCACCTCTTCTCGAGCGACACCGAGATCGACCACGTCACCGCGCCGGTCGACGACCGGGCGGCCGTCTTCAAGGAGGCCATCCGCGAGCTCGACCTCATCATCTCGGTCGCCGGCGGCACGGGGGCCGAGGACCTGGTCCGCAAGATCGACGCCAAGGACCGGCGCATCATCCGGTCCCGGCGCCCGCTGTTCATCGGCTTCTCGGACTTCACCTTCCTGCTGAACGAGATCGTCCACGATTGCCGCGTGCCGGCCATCTATTTCCCCTCGCTCAAGGTCGGCAAGGGCGATTTCCACAACCTGCTGTCCCTCATCCGGGGCGAAGAGACCGAGTACCGGGGCGCGGCCTGGCTGACCCCTCCCCCGCCCCGCCGCCTTTCCGGCATCCCGATCGGCGGCAACCTGTCCACGTTCGTCAATTTCCTCAACCGGGGCACGCCGCCCAAGTTCAGCTGGCGGCGGCACATCCTCTTCCTCGAGGACCTGCAGGTCGACGTCGAGGACCTCCACCGGCTGCTGGCAGCCCTGCGCCGCCACGACGTTTTCGCCGGCCTCAAGGGCCTGGTCCTCGGCTCGCTCACGCCTCCGGGCAAGGGCCTGTTGCGGCGGAAGGACCAGCGGGAGGCCGTCCGCTTCGTGCGGACCTATCTCGCCGACGTCATCCAGGACCGGCGGCGCCGGGGCTCGCCCCTGCCCATCCTGACGGTCAACAACTTCGGACACGACATCCGGCGCAACCTCATGGCCGTGCCGATCGGCGGCTGGGCGAGCTTATCGCGCTCCAAGAGGATCGTCTTCCGCCTGGACCGGCGCTCTCCCCGCGGCCAACAAGGGGCGTGAGACCCGCCGGCGCGTCACCGGCCCCCCCCCTGATCCCTGTTGATGTTCGCCCGGGACGATCTGCGGCCGGCGCACGGCGAAGACGGCGGGACGGGAAAGCGGGCGGCCGGCTACTGACGAAGATAGAGGAGCGCCTGGAGGGCGGCCACGCAACCCTCGCCGGCCGCGGCCACGACCTGCAGGCCGCCGCAGGTGAGGTCGCCGGCGGCGAAGACCCCGGCGATGTTGGTCCGCTGCAGCCGGTCGACGGCCACGCACTGCTTGTGATCGAGGGTCACCCCGGCCTTCTCGAACAGGGGCCCGGACGGGATCTCCCGGAACACGAAGACGGCGGCCACCGGGAGGACCTCGGGCCCGGCCGGCGTCTCGAGCACCGCGGCCTCGACCCGGTCCTGGCCCCGGACCTCCTTGACCTTGGCCTCCCGGCGGACGACGACGCCCTTGGCCTCGAGCGCGCGGGCCTCCGGCGTATCCGCGGCCCCGCCGGCCTTTCCGGGCACCCAGACGACCTTGACGCCCATGCCGTCGAGGGCCCGGACGTCCTCGAGGGCCTCCTCGGACGCGCCGACGGCGGCCACCGTCGCCCCCCGGAAGAGCGGCCCGTCGCAGGTGGCGCAGTAGCTGACCCCCTGGCCGACCAGGCGGTCCTCGCCCTTGATCAGCCGCTCCTTGGGCATGGGCTTGCCCGTGGCCAGGATGACCGCCCCGGCCTCGATGACCGACTCCTTGGTGGTGACGTACTTGGGCCGGCCGTCGAGGGCGAAGGCGATGGCGTCCCCGGTCATCACCTCGGCGCCGAAGGACACGGCCTGCTCCCGGATGCGGCCCAGGAGCTCCTGGCTGTCGATGGACCGGAAACCCGGGTAGTTCTCCAGGGTATACGGGATGGCCAGGCGGGACCCGCTCCGGCCCTCCAATATCAGGGCCTTCTTGCCGGCCCGGGCGACATAAAGCCCGGCCGTCAGGCCGGCCGGCCCGGCGCCGATGATGAGGACGTCCGTCTTGAGGGAGGTGATGCCCATGGCCGATCGTTCTCCGGCGTCAATCCGCCAGGCGGCCGCTGTCGCCGACCTTCCAGGCGTTCTGGGTCAGGATGTAAAGGATGGTCCGGCGGATCTCGCGTCCCTCCTCGCCCTTGTACCAGATCTCGACCAGGGCCCAGTCCTCGAGGCCCTTGAACTGCATCTCCAGGACGGAGACGCCAGCCCCGGCCAGCTTGGCCCCGCGGAACCTCTTGAGAACGGCCGGGCTGGCGCCGAAATCGCGGAACTGGAGAGGCAACAGCTCCTTGTCCTCGTAGTCGGTCTTGATGAACTGCTCGAGCTCCGTCGTGGGCTGGAAATACCCGTCCATGGTCTGCCAGGCCACTCCGGCGACCGGATCGTCGCCGCCGGAGCCCTGGCCCCGGAACAGGAAATACGCGCCCGCGACCACGAGGTCGAGGACCAGGATGATCAGGACGATGCGCAGGGTCTTACTCATCGGGTCCTCCAGTTTCGGGAGGCGGGGGCGCGCTCGCGGCCCGGGCCTTGCCCAGGGCGGCCGCTTCGGCCGCCAGCATCCGGTAACGGTCGGACAGGATGGTCCGCGACTTCCGGAACAGGGTCCGGGAGCGGCGCTCCTCCTGCCCGGCCAGGCCGCCGAAGACCTCCTGCTCCCGGTCCTCGGGCCCCCGCTTGAAGAACTCCTCGAACTTGGCCTCGGGGAGCAGGCCGCGGTGGCGCAGGGCCCGCAGCATGGCCCGCGTGCTGACGCCGAAGTAGCGCTTCAGGAACAGGACGTCGTCGAAGCCCAGGGTCTTGGACCGGACGTCCTTCTCGACCAGCTCGCGCAGCTTCTCCGGCGGCACCAGGAAGCGGGAGGCGAAGACCTGGGCGTGCTGCTCCCGCGGCGGGTAGAGCGAAACGTACTCGTCGACGACGACGTCGGGATTGTCGACGATCGGACCGTCGTTCCGGTCGGCCAGGTAGTGCCCGTAGAGGTGGGCGGCGATGACCGTCTGTAGGCCGGCCGGCTCGTTGGCGTTGATCAGGGCGAAGGCGGCCTGGCGCTCCTCGTCGAAGACGAACAGCCCCGAGATGCGGTCCTCGTCGGCCAGGGTCTGGCGGACGATGCGGCAGCCATTGATCTCGCAGAGGGCCAGGACGTCGCGGATGGGCTCGTTGCCCAGGCCCAGGCGGCGCCGCTCCTCCTCCGCCAGCCGTTCGGGGGCCATCCGGGGGTAGCGCGGGGCCAGGTCGAGCCGGCGCCCGGTGGCCTCCTCGAGCTCGAGGTAGCGTTCGCAGGTCGTTCGGAACCTCTGCAGGTCGCGGCGGAGCCGGTCGCTCGTCTCGGCCAGGTCGAACAGCCGGTCGAAGGCCGGCCGGCGGTCCTCGAAGAAGTAGGAGACGTTCTTGTTGAGGAAGCCGGCCACTTTGAGGAGGGTCTCGAAACTCGGGGTCCGCTTGCCGGACTCGAGGAGGGAGATGTACTCCGACGACAGCCCGAGGGCCTTGGCGAAGGCGCCCTGGCTGAGGTGAACCTCCTCCCGGGCCCGGCGAAGTCGTGTCCCGAGAAGCTTGTCCATGGCGGCGC
>JAEAMG010001999.1_pt1 | contig 13736 bp, 7 predicted proteins | sample 8958741 | NCBI WGS metagenome assembly JAEAMG01 (sample SAMN16933256, study PRJNA681125) | bioreactor sludge metagenome | isolation source: anaerobic bioreactor treating anionic surfactant - SDBS | place: India: Bengaluru | collected 2019-02-28
TCGCCCATCTCGGAATAAGTGTAGGCCAGGTAGTTGAGGGCGTAGCCGAAGTTCGGGTCGATGGCCAGGGCCTTTTCGAACTCGGCCACGGCCTCGGGGTACTTCTTGCCGTTCTTGAAGAACCAGGCCAGGTCGGCGTGGGCCCGCTTGTCGCGCGGGTCGGCCTTGATGACCTGCTCGAGGCCCTTGACGTAGCCGTCGACGTCCTTGTCCAGCAGGGCCGACAGGGCGGCGACGTAGAGGGCTTCCGTGCCCTTGCCCGGGTTGACCTTGCTCAGTTTCCTGAACTGGTCCAGGGCTTTGGCCGCCCGGGGGGCGTCGGACAGCTGATTGTAGACGCGCAGGAGGTAATAGTGGGGCAGGGCGAACGCGGGGTCCAGGTCCGCGGCCTTCTCGAACGACACCCGGGCCTCGTCGAAGTAGTAGCGCTCGAAGGCCTCCTGGCCCTTGAGGAAAACCTGGTAGGCGTCCATGGAGGCCGTGGCGACCTCGGTGATGGGCATCTTGCCGTGGGTGGCCCGGCGCTCCGTCAGGCCGACGCCCTGGGCGACGCCGCGGCTCAGCTCGTCGATCTGGGTCCGCAGGATGCTCGCGATCCCTTCCCCGCGCGACCCGGCGCTCTTGAGCAGGTTCTTGGTCTGGACGTCGTAGATCTTGGCGTCCGTGGCGAAGAGGTTCTCGGCCTTGGTGAAGCTGCCCATGACGACCGCGTCGACGCCGGCCCGGCGGCAGGCCTCGAACCACTGGTCGCGGTCGGCGGCCGTGGTCACATCGCGGTCGGAGGGGCCGGCCAGGTCGCTCAGCTTCTCCCAGGAAACGACGTCGAGGTACTTCGACTGCTCCAGGCTGGTGATGAGCAGGTTGGGGATGGCCTTCTTGAGGTAGTCGTAGGAGGTCTCGCCGGTCAGGTTCTCGAAGCCGACGACGGCCACCGTGCGCACGGAGGCCTTAGCCTTGGGCAGGACCTGGCGGACGACCACGCCCAAGGCCATGATGCCGAGGAAGGCGCCGACGGGGATGAGGGCCTTGCGCCAGGGGAAGCGCAGGGCCGCCGCCTTGAGGGCGGTTATGCGCGTGGTCGGCCGGACCCAGGGCGAGGGCCGCGGCGTGGCGTGGATGGTCTCCTCGACCTTGGACAGGTCGCGGCAGACGTCCTCGGTCGTCTGGTAGCGCTTGAGCGGGTCCTTCTCCAGGCAGCGCAGGATGATCGCGCTCAGGTCCGGGGGCGTCTGCGGGTTGATCTCGCCCGGCGACGGCGGGCGCTCGGACTGCTGCTTGAAGGCCACGACGAAGGGCGTGTCGGCGGCGAAGGGCAGCCGTCCGGTGACCATCTCGAACAGGATGACGCCGAAGGAGTAGATGTCGGAGCGGCGGTCCGAGTCGCGGCCCTCGACCTGCTCGGGCGACATGTACTCGGGCGTGCCGATGACGCTGCCCTCGGCCGTGACGCCCTGCGTGCCCAAGGCCCGGGCGATGCCGAAGTCGAGGATCTTGGCGTTGCCGTCCTTGTCGATCATGATGTTGCCGGGCTTGAGGTCCCGGTGGACGATGCCGGCGTCGTGGGCCTCGCTCAAGCCGCTGCAGACCTGCTTGGCGATGGCCACCACGGTGGCGATGTCGAGGCGGCGGGAGCGGCGGATGAAGCTCTTGAGGTCCTCGCCGGGGACGTACTCCATGGTGATGTAATGGAGCCCCTGGTCCTCGCCGAGGTGGTACATCTTGCCGATGTTGCGGTGGGAGATGCGGTGGGCCAGCTTGATCTCATTGACGAAGCGGTCGAGCGTCCGCTTGTCCTCGGCGATGTCCGGCCGGATGAGCTTGAGGGCCACCTCTTCCCGGGCCTTCAGGTCCAGGGCCCGGTAGACGCGGCCCATGCCGCCGCGGCCGAGCTGTTCGATGATCTGGTAGCGGCCGCCGAAAACGGTGCCCGTGGGCAGCTCCCAGGCGGGGGTCTCGTAGGCGACGGTGGCGGACTCCAGGCGCGGATGGGTGGCCGAGCTGCCGTCGCGCCGGGTGAGGGCCGCAGCGCAGTTGTTGCAGAAGTTGGCGGTGTCCGAATTTTCGGTCCGGCAGGTCGGGCAGAGGGTGGCCATCGTCCCTTCTCCTCGGATCCTCGCTTTAACCTAGGCCCCGCCTCTCATCTGTTTATACGCTGGGAACCGTTAAAATGTTGCTCTGCAAGGAATATGCCAATGGGGATGGCAGATCGCCAGGGGGGCCTCCCCTATCCGGGGAACGGGGGGGGAGCGGGCCGCCAAGCGGCTTTACATGAAGCTTTACAAGGGGTCAAAGAAGGGGTCAAACCTAAATTTCTTCAATTATTCTGATGGACAAGCCCCGGCGGGTCGGGTCTCAAAATAATTGAAGAAATTTAGGTTTGACCCCTTCTTAAGGCCGGATGGACAGGGTGAGCTTGAGGACGCCGCGGTCGCCGAGCGGGGCCAGGCGGCTGCGGGGATCCCAGACCCGTTCCCAGTTGCGGTTGTAGACGAAGTAGATCTCGTTGCCGGGGGTGATCTGCCAGCGCAGCCGGGCGCTCCAGCCCAGGGTGTTGGACATGTCGTCGAACTGGACGTAGTTCATGAGCCCCAGCTCGGGCGACAGGAAGATGTCGGCCTTGAGCTGGTAGACGTTGTCGCTGAAGTTCCCCGCCGGCATGCGGCCGCGGACCAGGTTGGCGTCGAAAGCCAGCGTGGCGTAGCCCTTGAACTTGACCGTCAGGCCCATGCGGATGTCGTCGTAGCGGCCCGAATAGTACTCGCCAAAGTTCCAGCCGCCGTCGACCACGACCGGACGGTGCCCGGCCGAGCTGGCGCTCAAACGGAAGCTGGTGAAGTCGTATTCTCCGGCCGGCAGCACGACCCCGTCCGAGACGGTCCAGTCGAAGGGCAGGCGGTCGTGGTTGTCCTGGATGCTGAAGCCGACAGTCTCCCCGCTCTGCGTCCGGAAGCTCAAGGGCGAGGCGCTCAAGGTGCTCGTCTCCAGGGCCCCGGCCAAGTCCCAGTAGTAGTCGGCGCTGACGTCGAAGAAGAACTGCCGGACGAACGAGCCCAGGAAACCGCCCGCGGGCCGGGGCTGGAACCCGACCCGGGCGTATCCGGTCTGGATGCCCTGCCGCATCATGTAGCCCAGGCCGGGGTTGAGGGCCTCGCCGTAATAGGCGTAGGTCGTTTGGACGTTCCACAGGTCGTTGGGGTAGTCGGCCCGGAAGCCGAAGCCGTGGTGCCGGCCCTCCGCGGTCTCGTTCCAGTTGTAGACGCCCCAGGCGGCCAGCATGATGTTCTTGTCGCCCAGGAACTTGGACGACGAGTAGTTGAAGTCCATCCCCAGGAGCGAGTTCCGCTCCCCGGTCTGGCTGCCGTTGGTGAAGATCAGGCCGACCTTGCTCTGGGCGAAGATGTTCTGGGTGATGCGGGCGGCCAGGAGGTTGCGCCCGAGCAGGTCCGTCTCCCCGCCCAGCCCGTTGGGAATGCTGGTGTTCTTGGTCTGGACGTCGAGGAAGGTCAGGTTGGTGTTGCCGATCTTGCCGTAGAGCTTGGTCCCCCACAGGACGGGCACCTGGTTGCCGTTGTAGAGCCCGACCGTGCGGCTGAAGAACGGGGTGAAGCTGACGCTCGAGCTGAAGCTGAAGTTCTCCGAGCCCTCCAGGAAGAACATCCGCTTCTCCGGGAAGAACATCGGGAAGCGGGTCAGGTTGATGCGCCGCTCGTCGACCTCGGTCTCGGCGAAGTCCATGTTGTAGCTGACGACGCCGACCAGGTTGGGCGTGAAGCTCTTGTAGAGGTCGAAGCCGCCGTCGAGCGCGCCGTCGTACTTGGTCGAGACCTGGTTGACCTTGGTGGCGCTGGCCAAGCCGTAGGGCCGGAAGGTGATGCCCTTGCCCTGCTTGACGCCGGTGATGCCCTGGAGCGCCGCGGCCTCGCTGGGATTGTCGAAGTTGGCGTCGAGGGTGGTGCCGGAGAGCCGGATGACCTCCATTTTGCGGGCGATGGTCCGCTCGATGTTCAGGCCCCAGGACTCCAGGCCGGGCCGGAAGGAGATGGTCTTGAAGGGGATGCGGATCTCGGCCGACCAGCCGTCCTCGAGCCGGGCGGCGTCGGCATCCCAAATGCCGTCCCAGTTCAGGCTCGACGAGCCGCCGTAGCAGAGGCCTTCGCCGCGGGCGCCGCGGGGGTTGACGAAGAAGAGGTAGGCGTTTCGCTTGTCCTGGAAGGGGTCGAGCAGGACGCGAACGATGTCGTCGCTGGCGGTGGTGGCGCCGTGGAAGCCCATGCCGTAGCCCATGTAGCCGCCGCCGCTGCCGCTGCCGCCGTCGTGGGCCATGTTGTTGGCGGAGATGCGGCCGGGCTCGCTGTCGTAGCAGGTGATGCCGATGTATAGGTTCTGGCCGTCATAGACGACGCGGGCCTCGGTCCTCTCGCTCGGCTCCTCGCCGGGCCGCGGTTCGACCATGCGGAAGCCGTTGATGGCCGAGGCCTGCTGCCAGACCGGGTCGTCAAGGGGGCCGTCGTCGTGCGGGCCGGACTCGCCGCGGTCGGCATTTATCTCCTCGGCCATCTCGTAGAGGGGGTTCAGGGCGGCCGCGGCCGCCAGGACCGCGGCTATGGCGACGGGCAATGTGGTGCGGGGCGTAGCGTTCTTCTTCATGATCGGTCGGTCGGGGTCCTTTCTAACGTTTCGCACGGGCCGCCGGCCGATGCAGGACGACCCTATGTTATTAGACGATGCTCCACCCGGGCTCTTCCCGGGGCCCGGCGGTCACGACCCAGCTATCAAGATGGGGTCAAACCTACCTTTTTTCGAAAAAGGTAGGTTTGACCCCATCTAAGGCCTTCATTCTATTGGGGCAACCAGCCCACGATCCGGCGCGCGGCCTGGCCGGCGGTCGGGGGATCGAAATTCGTCAGAACGATGACAATATACCCGCTTCTCGGGTCCCATTCAAGGGTCGAGTTGATGCCCGGGGCCCCGCCCGAGATGCCCAGCCCGTTGGCGGCATCGGGCAGGTAGATCGTCTTGGCCTCCAGGGCCTGGACGTACTTCAGGAGGTCGGGGGCCGTGGAATAGCCGCCGCCGGCCGAGCTGCCGCGCCCGGGCAGGGTGGCAAAATTGAGGACGAGCGGGCCATCGGCCGCCCCGCCCTCCCGCGTGTAGCCGCGGGCCAGGTTGGGCGTGTCCGCGTCCCGCGGGTACGAGTCAGTGTCCGTCATGCCGCAGGGCTTGAAGATGTTCTCGCGGACATAGGTGTAATAATCGACCTTGGTCAGCTTCTCGATGATCAGGCCCAGGACGACGTAGCCGCCGTTGGAATACTTGTTCGACGTCCCCGGCTCGAACTCGAGCGGCAGGTCGGCGAAGAACGGCAGGTAGTCCTTGAGCGACCGGATCTTCTCCTTCGGGGTCGCGTCATAGCGCTCCCCGAAGAAGTCCCCGATGCCCGAGGTCATGTTCAGCAGGTGGCGGATGGTCGCCTTCTCGGCGGCCTGGGCGTTGGGGTAGTCGGGCAGGTGCTTCTTGATCGGGTCGTCCAGCCCGAGCAGGCCGAGGCGGGCCAGCTGGTGGATGGCCACGCGGGTGAAGTTCTTGTTGATCGAGCCCAGGTTGAACTTGGTGTCCTTCTTGTTGGGCACCTTCTTGTCCCTGTCGGCCAGCCCGTAGGCCTCGTGGACGAGGACCTGGCCGTCCTTGGCGACCAGCACGACGCCGGAGAAGCGGTCGGCCTTGGCCTCCTCGCCGAGGAATTCCCGCACGGCGGCCGCCAGCTCCTTCCCGTCGGCCTTGGGATCGGGGACGACGATGTTGGCCGGGTCCTCGACGAGGTCGATCAACAGGGTCAGGAGCTTCCGCGGCGGGTCCTTCTCGACGGTGGCCTTGAGCAGGACGTATTCGCCGTTGCCCGCCTTGGCCAGGACCGAGGCCTGGTTCGCGCCATCGGAGACGACCCGCTCGAGGGTCAGGGTGCCCAGCTGGCTCTTGGCCCCCCGGAAGCGGACCACCCGCTGGGCCACGGGGATCTCGGCCAGGGCCGAAGCGGAGAAACGGTTCTGGAAAAAGAGCTTCATGGCCCCGGGCACGCCGGAGTTGAAGGCCTCCAGGTAGGCCCGCAGGTGGACGAGGGCCGGTTTGCCCCCCGGGGCTTGGTCCTGGCCCCACCCGGCGGCGGGCACCGAGGCGATCAGGATGGCGGCCACGGCCGCCGCGGCGAACACTCGGGCTTTACGGGTCATGCGTCCACCTCCGGACGAGGATATGGCGATAACGGACGAAGATTATAACACGAGGCGGGCGGCCGGGGTTGCGGGCCGATGGCCGGCGGTCACGGGGGCCGCGGGGGGGCCCAGGAAGCACGAGATTACAAGCGCGCGAGGGTGGGGCTCCTTGCGCCGGCCCGGATCAAAGCGGCGTCGCCATGCGGGCGTAACGGCGCAGCTTCCGCAATTGGGCCGAGCGCTCCGACTCCGTCACGGCGTCCAGGGGAATGACGATGTCGCGGCCGGCGGATTCGCCGATGAGCGCGCCGGCGCCCAGACCGACAAAACCGCCTATGACGCCCAGGCCATACCCGGCGAGCGGGGCCTCGCAGTCGGGGCAGGCGCCGGAGGACGCGGAAAGCGCGAAGCCGCCCAGGTATCCGACGGCCGCCCCGGCCACGATCCCGATCAACCCGCCGAGGCCGCCCTTGGAAGCCCGGACGATCCTGACCGATCGCGCCTCGGACAGCTCGACGGTGGCATCCAGGCCCTCCGGATCGACCATGACGAGCGAGTCCGTCCGGACGGCGACGAGCTCGCCGTTACGTTCGCCGCCGTTCTTCAGGGCCACGACGACGGTCGCGCCGCGCCGGCCTTGGGCGGCCTCTGCCGACGACACCGCCAGGGCCAGGGCCGACAGCAGGACCGCGGCCCAATGTCCCCACGCTCCGGGTGTGTGCATGATCCCTCCTGTCACCGCCTTACCCCGGGGACCCGATACGGGCGTATTTCCGCAGCCGGGCGAGCGCCGAGGCGCGCGCCGGGGCGCTGTTCTCGTTCGGGATCTTGATGGTCAGATCCTTGCCCGCCGCCGATCCGGCCAGCGCTCCGCCGACGAGTCCGACCACGGAGCCGAGCAGGACGACGGCGGTCCGGGGACCTATCGACTCGCAGGGATCCGCGTTGTGATAAAGCGCGGAAGAGAGGGCCAGCCCGGCCCCAAGACCGATGATCATTCCGAAAAGACCCCCCGTCCCGACCTTCGGGCTGCGGGCCACGACAACCGACTCGACGCCGTTCAGGTCGAAGGCCTGGTCCCGGCCGCTTTCGTCCATGACGAGGAGCGAGTCCCTCTTGACGGTGATGAGCTCGCCGGCGATCCGGCTCCCGGCCCTGGTCGTGACGATGACCGAGGCGCCGCGCCTCCCCCGGGCCATGGCCGGAGTCGCCGCCCAGGTTAGCGCCAAGACCAGCGCCAAACCCGCGGCGACGCCCTTCCCCCCTCTTGCCGCGTTGTTCGTGTGGCTCATCTTAGCTCCCTGCCGGCTCTCTTCCGCCGCCCCTATGATGAGGTTTCGGCGGTCGAGAGGTGTCAAGGAGACGTCAAGATTGGGTCAAAAGGCGGGCCGCCCCGGCGGCCGCATCCGCGCGCAAGGCCCGGTCAGCGCGTCAGGACGTCGTGCATGGCGTTGATCACGGCCCCCTTCGGCCGCTGGGCCAGGGTCAAGACGACGTCGACGCTCTTGGACGTCTCGCCGACGAGCGGGATGTCGCCGAGCTTGGCGAAGGCGCCCTTCTCGTAGGTGAGATAGACGGGCACGATGACGGCGAAGTCGTCCGGGACCTCCGACTGGGCGATCGTGCCGACGACGCGGTACTTCCCGCCGCCGGCCCCCTTGACGTCGAGCTTGGCCGTCAGGCGCGGGATGACCGTGCCCCGCACCCATTGGTCGAAGAACCAGTCCATCTTCCCGTCCGCCGTCATCTTCAGCTTCGGCGGCGCGTGCTTCTCGACCAGGCGCTGGAAGTCCCTCGTCCCGGGGTTCTTCCCGTCGTACGTCGCGGCGAACTCCTTCATCATGGCGATGAAGGCCTCGTCGCTGTTCTCTTTCCTCGGATCCAGCATGGCCATGCGCAGCATGTGCAGGACGTAGGCGCCCTTTTCGTAGACGATGACGGAATAGGCCTGGGGGTTGCGCCAGCTGGCCAGCCGGTATCCCTGGGCGATCGGGCCGGCCTCGCAATTGGGGAAGTCCGCGCCGCGCGGCCGTTCCAGGATGGCCTTCCGCTTCTTCTCGTAGAAATCGTTGTAGGCGCCGACTCCCTTGCGCTTCAGCAGGACCAGGCCGGACGTGAACTCCGCGAAGCCCTCCGAGAGCCAGGCGTCGTGATAGCTCCGCCACCCGACCTTGTGGCCCCACCACTGGTGCGCGACCTCGTGGGCGCCGACCTGGTCGACGAATTCCGTCATGTCGGCGCCGAAGCCCATCATCTGCCGGGCCGTGCCGTCGACGAAGGCCAGATACGGCAGGTACACAAGGGTTGGCCAGGACTGGCCGGAGAACCAGGCCGACTGCTGGGTGATGGCGATCCGCTTGTCGTCGAGCGGGCCGAAATACGCGTTCCCGACCCGGGCCGTGTTGGCGCCGTCCGCGAACGCCGCCTGGGCCAGCCCGGCGGTATCCACGTTGAACGACCCGCCGGCCATATCGCCCGCGGCGGCCTGAAGGGCCTGCTGGAACTGCCGCAACACGTCCGGGTCGCCGGGATTGGTGTAGACTTCGACGGTCATCCCGGACGGCTCGTCCGTCTGCGAGGCTTTCCGGAAGTTCCCGAAGTTGAACCCGGCCACGCGCAGCGGATGCGCGCTCTTCCAGACCGTGACGCGCTGATCGCCTTCGACCCGGCTGTCGCTCTCGACGCCGACGGCCACGACCTGGTTCTTGCCCGACCGCGGGATGCGGAACGTCAGCTCGAAGTCGGCCGTCTGGCGGAACGAGCCGATGTTCGGGTACCAGCTGTCGCGGGCCCCGACGGTGAAATTGCCGTCCCCGGCATCGCGCAGGACGGCCTTGCCGACGCCGTGATAGATCGTCCTCAAGAGGTATTTCTCGCCGGCGACAAGGGGCTCCGGAAAAACGACGGCGGCGTCCGCGTCCTCCTCTTCGTCCTCCTGGATGAACGGCACGGACCGCCACTCGGGGGCGTCGCCCGCCCGGGCCCAATCGACGGCGTCGAGCCGCAGCTTGGGCTCGAGCGCGAGCGGCAACACCCGCTCGGCCCGCCGCCCCGTGAAGGCCATGACCGTCCCGCCGCTGATCTCGTTGTTCGGGGCGATCGTCGTGTCGATCGCGTACCGCTCGGCCGTGGCGACCGGGCCGGAATCCGCCGCCGGGCCCGGCGTCTCCGCCTTGACCGGGCGGGCCAGGTACCAGATGCCGCCTTTCGTCTTGTCCTGGACATAGAGGGCCGACGTCTCGCCGTCGTCGCCGATGTCGAACAGATGAAGGGCGTCGCCGCCGCGGGGATCGACGGCCAGAATGGCCGGAGGGATCTTCTTGCCGTTGATGTAGGCCAGGAACAGCGGCCGGCCCCCCGGGTGAAGCAGCTCCTGGAGCAGCCGGATGTGGAGGTTGGTGGTGAAGTCCTTCCGCTCGCGCTTCAGGAAATCGTCATAGGCCGCCGAGGCGGGGCCGTCGGCCGCGCCGGGCTTGGCTCCGCCGGCCGCCTGTTCCAGCTCACGGATCAGGGACGCGTCGAACAGCACCGCCGCGCCGAACGTGTCGGCCAGGGCTTCGAGCTTGTCGTCCTTCATATAGACCGCCAGCTGGCGCTTCTCCGCCTCGTTGGCCGGCGTCAGGGTGTACGAGCCCGTCCCGACGAAGACCGCGCCGAACGTCGTGCCGTCGACGGGCGCCAGGAGATCCAGCGTGCCGTTCAGGGTGAAATGGAAGGCGTCGCGGTCGAACTCCGCGTTCACGAGCGCGAGGGACCGGCCGTCGGGCCGCGCCGCGCGCAGGGCCGCGTACGTCGGGTCCTCAGCGGCGGCCGTGAGCGATGCGCTCAAGACAAGAACGGCAAAAACGAGCCACGGCCCCCGAAAACGCACAGAGTCCTCGTTCATCGTTCCCCGCTTACAGCTCCCGGACGAGCGTCGATCATTCACTATTTTCCTGAGCCTTCCGCCTCCAGGCGTTCGAGCTCCGCCACGGCCATGCCGTACTCGACATGCGATCGGCTTTGCCTTCATGGTTCCCCTTGCCCGGGCCGCGATGTTCCGGTTCATGATCGTTGGCCGGCGCTACTGCCTGAAGCGGACCGTGACGATATCGTTGGGTCCCGATCCGGCGATGAAGGGCGAGCCGGCCAGGGACGTCAACGCTCCCGTCGTGGTATTGACGGCGTAGGCGGAGATATTGTCCGCCCCGGCATTAGCGACGAAGGCGAACTTCCCCATCGGATCGAATGCGATCCGGCGCGGATCGGGGCCCGTGGCGAAGGGAGATCCAACGATCACCGTCAGGCCCCCTGTCGTAGGATTGATGACGTAGCCGGTCACGCTGTCCGCGGACCGGTTGACGACGTAGGCGAACTTCCCGACCGGATGGACCGTCACGGACCAGGCCGATGATCCCACGGCCCCGGTTGCAAAGGGCGAGCTGGCGACCGGAGCCAGGGCGCCGGTAGCGGCGTCGATGGTGAAGGCTGAAACGCTGTCGGAAAGCCAGTTGCCATGATAGGCGAACTTCCCCGTGGGATCGACGGCGAACGAATAGGACGAGTCGGCTGTCGCGAAGGGCGAGCCGGCGATCGGCGTCAGCGCGCCCGTGGCCGCGTCGATGGCGTAGGCGGTGATCGTAGAGTCGTAATAATGCGCGACATAGACGAATTTGCCCGTGGCCTCCACGGCGATGCCTGAGGGGCCGGGCCGGAAGAAGGGATCCCCGCCCGTTTCGGAGAAGGGCGAGCCGGCGACCGGGGTCAGCGCGCCCGTGGACGCGTCGATGGCATAAGCCGAGATGTCGTTGGAATCGAAATTCGTCACGTAGGCGAACTTGCCGGCAGGGTCGGTGGCGATGGCGAAGGACGTCATGCCGGCGTCGATGGGCAAGCCGGGAACGGCCGTCAACGCGCCCGTGGCGGGATTGACAGCGAAGCCGGAGACGTTGCCCGGCGCGTCGAGAACGCCGCTGCTCGCCGAGGCCACGTAGATATAGCGGCCGGACGGCCCCAGAGCGATGGACGCGGCGTAACCGCCGGCGGTGAACGGCGAGCCGGAGATGGGCGTCAGGGCGCCCGTCGTCGCATTGACGGCGTAAGCGGAGACGCTGCTCGAGCCGTAATTCGCTACGTAAGCGAAGGTGCGATAGACGGGCTCCTCATTGCCCCCTCCCCCGTCATCGCCGGAGCTGCAGGCGGCCAGGGACATGGCCGTGATCAAACCCCAGAAAACCCCTTTTCGCATAACGCTCTTCATCCGGAGCCCTCCCGCGGCGCGAGTCTCATCGGATCCCCATCTGTCATTCCGTATAACATAAATTTAGTCGGACGAACAGTTGTCAAGAGCATGTAAAGTTGTGGGACACCAGGGCCGTTCGGATGAGAGAGTCGGTAAGGCACTTGGCGGCGATGGGGGATGAAGCGCGCCTGGCCCGATTCGAACGGGCGACCTGCGGATTCGAAGGGCACAGATCCAGTTCTAGAAGCGCTTGATTATAATAACGCTATCGACCCCAATCCCCAAAATTGTGCAACAGGTGTGCAGAATGTGAAGATTATACCTTTACGGCTTTCATTACCTAAGGAGTGCCAAAATGTCGGTTCTCGACCAATAGGATAGGCGTCGGCTTTGTTATCCTGCTCAACATAGGATCTAATCTCCTCATCGGTGATAGCGAGAATGCTGACTTAGTCATCAGCTTGACTATATAAATAGCACGCTGGTATCATCCGAGCATCTTATTAGGGGCGATTCAAACGAGATGAGTGCTCCCGATACAAGAGAGAATTTTGCGACAGTACTAATCTCCGCTGACAATCTTATTTTGATTTCTGGTATCGAAGATAAGTTCTCTTCCAGCGTCGACAAAGAGGAACTTGGTCAGCTCGTTGATATTTTGATTCATAAGATTGATTCTTGCTTAAGCCATCCAGTTTGGAGAGATATGAAGGAGGAGTATATCCCTTCTGATGCACCCTATTCGGCTAAAACCTTGCTTCTTTTGTTCTCAACGGCACTCGAGTACTTCATGAGGAGCGAAGGACTACAGCCGGGAAAAGAAGCTGACTTGGGCCACAAGATCACGGAATACTGTGATAAAGAGGTAAGAGATATCGGCACCAGAATAAGCGATCTCTGGAACTATGATTGTCGCTTTCCGGATGAAAGCGTTTCCGAAGAATACCGGTCCATAAAGCGATACTTTTTCTTATTGACGAAATATTGGAATGCTTATCGAGAGCTGTTGAGCGTTTGCGGATCAGCCCCCATAGGTTTCCGTCCCCATCCCCTGGGGAGGATAATAAAGAATCTGGAATTTAGGATCGATGTATGTTTGGAAAAACTGTCTAGTAATGAACTGACTGAAGCGTTCGCTCATCTTGATGGCCTAGATCCCGCGGATAGTGAGGATTTTTCCGTCGCATGGGAGTGCGGAGGGGGGGATGCCGTCGCGCGAATAGACAGCGCGATTGAAAAACAGGTATTGATATACGGTAACAGGATATTTAATCTTACTGATCAAGAATCTGGATTTCTTAAGTTATGTAACCTTCTGATTAAGAATTATGAGAATGAAACTAGAGTGAAGTTTAAATCGATTTTGGACAAGATTCCGTCACCCCAATCAAGCAACTTAGGAAGATCGACGCGTAACGCTGCTAATTGTCTTGAAAGACTCGCAAGTACTGATACGGTGACGGCGATAAAGAAGGGAGAAGGCGATTCTGTCGAGTTCAAAGAAACCTTTCAATTCAATGTCCATGCAAATAGGTTCGATAAATCGCTGCGTGGCGAGGTCTACGATGCGATTTCCGCATTTATGAATTCTTGGGGGGGAATACTGTTAATCGGCATTCACGATTCGGGGACGATAACGGGGCTTGGCCCTGATTATTCATTAATAGGCAAGGCAGATCGAAGAGGCGGCTTTCAGGAGACGCTTTGCCAGGGAATCGAAAATGCGATAGGCAAGGAGCATTTCTGCCTATTATCCATTCACTTCGAGAGTTTGGAAGATAAGGAAATATGCAGGCTAGATATCGCAGAAGCCAATGGACCAGTATATTTGCACGATAAGGAAAAGAATACGGACAGCCTCTTTATCCGGCGTGGAAACGCATCTGTTAAATTGGATACGCGAGAAGCGCTCAAGTATATAAAAGAGAAATGGAATGTTTGATTCTAATAAGGACAGCTTAATTTAATAGTAAAGGGCTATTTTCTTGCGTAGCCTTTGGCAATTGAGCAAGCGGTCCTAGCATATCTGCCCTACAAAGCGCATCGGTCAATGGCTTATTTAGTTTTAGAATTGCTTCCCTTGTTTCCTCAAACTTCACACCGAGGTACCGCTCGGTAGTAAGAACTGATTTGTGACCAAGGAGCCTTTGGATCTTGGTCAGAATGACGCCTTGGTTGTAGAGCATCCGAGCAAACGTGCGCCTGATGTCGTGGAACCGATATCCCTGATCTGCTAGACCAGATCTCCGCAGAGCTGCGCGAAAGGCCGTTTTGATGTCCCCTATTCGCTCCCCTCTCGAGCCAAG
>JAEAMG010002005.1_pt1 | contig 13699 bp, 7 predicted proteins | sample 8958741 | NCBI WGS metagenome assembly JAEAMG01 (sample SAMN16933256, study PRJNA681125) | bioreactor sludge metagenome | isolation source: anaerobic bioreactor treating anionic surfactant - SDBS | place: India: Bengaluru | collected 2019-02-28
TATTATGTTCATTAAGATACTTCACTGGAGAGATTAATATGTTGGTGAATCTCTCCAGTGAAGTTGCGCCAACGGCTGAGTTATGTAGGGCGCAATCTCGGATATCTTATTTAACATAATATACATTATACGAAATTAATTTTGTAAACCCCAAATAGAAATGTCCGGTTTCTCCAAAGTAAAAATGTCCGCTTTTAGAATACGCACCTTTACGATTATCGAAGCAGACGGTTTGATATCCAGGTATCTATAACTGTTATATAAATATTTCACTTTTTTGTATCTATAGATGCTCTGTTACATCGTCAATAATTAACCTGACAGATAGCCAAATTGAGATAGCTGATGAACGATCAAGAGCCAAAAAAACAGCAAAAATACGCTGACAGTGAAATTTCAGATAAAGCGTTCAAGCGAGCCATTATTTGGTTTGGAATTTATGCTTTGTTATTCTGTATCGGTGTCGCATTCGTAGTTGGCGCCGATAATTCATATCTTCCCTAATTGCTACATAATCACAACCATAACTACAGCTACGATCAAGCAGCATATTTTCATCAAAAATGCTGCTTTTTTAGTTTAATGATATTGAATTTTAGTTTGCATATATTCACCATAGACTGAAAGCTTTTCAAAAATATGCTCGGAATAAAACATATCATCTACCAGTAATTGTGCTTGATCAAGACTATATAAATCTAATATTTTCAGTAATTTACCATTTATTTTAGAAAGCTTTGTACAAAGTTGTATATATTCATCATTTTTGTTCTTAAATAATAGCTGTAACATATTGATTTTATTTATATCTATGTATTCAGTTTGATTTTCCAGTGTGATGATTTGAATCTGTACATGCAGAAAATGAGCGATTAGATTAATCAGCTCCAGATTGATATCTAAACGCGTAATACAAATTATTCTAGATACTTTTGAATTACATAAAGCATTGATTAAATTTAAATAAAATGAATCTTTCGGGCTCATTTCTTCATCATTTAATTGTATAGATAGCCCCAGACTATCCAATAATTCATCAAAATTAAAGCTAAGGTTACTTTGGTTGGCCTGATAATAACGTGACAAAATGCTTAAACTTTGCTCATTCTTGACTGTGTAATAAACAACCTTTTGATTCAAATTTGCCAATATAAAGGGTGAAAATAAATAAGCCAAATCTTCAATATGCTCTGTAATAGGATCTTGCAGGATCACAATCTGCCCTGCTTTCTCTATCTCTCTAAGCTTTTTTGCTCTCAATACTGTGGCTTCAACATTCAAATATTTTTGCTTAAGTAATCTTTTAACCTGCGGAGAAATTTCGTATCCTGCCAACAACTGATGGATCAAATTTAGTTGCGATATTTCAAACATTTGTAACTCCATTTCCACATCTGTACATATATTTTCATCATGCATTTGCATTTAATTGTGGGCTAGTATTGCAAATATTTTCAAATTTGATAGATACAACATCAGACATAAAATTTATAACAGATCAGTATTTTCAAGCAAATCTGTTATAAAAATACTTTAATATTGATTAAATGGCGCTATATTTATACACAGTCACTTTCTATAACTAACACTTCAACATGTATAAGTCAGAACAGCTTGCTCATCAATTAAGACAATTGATTGAAAGTGGCACACTTAAAGCCCATGAAAAACTCCCTTCTTTACGTGAACAAGTACAGCTTTCCGGTTTTAGCCTGATTACCGTGATGAATGCTTATCAAGAGCTTGAATCTAGAGGTTTAATTTATGCGAAAGAGAAATCTGGCTACTACATTGCAAATACATATGCAGACCATGAACACAATGCACCTTTAATTGTTTCTCTCAATTCCAATATTGAGATTAATTCATTAATTTTTAAATATCTCAAATCCATTCAAGGCGAACACATCGTTCCATTTGGTTCGGCATTTCCAGACAGTGATTTGGTCTATTCCAAAAAACTAACGCAAATTATGGGACAAATCGCGCGTAATAAAAAAAGTTATGATGCTATTGATAGTTTGCCCCCAGGAAATTTTTCATTACGCAAACTGATTGCCCAACGCTATTGTATGCAAGGCATACCCACTGATCCTGATGACATTGTCATTACATCGGGTGCTTTGGATGCACTAAACCTGGCCTTACAAGCGATTGCCAAACCTGGTGACTATATTATCTTGCAGCAAAATATTTTTTATGGTGCCTGGCAAGCGGCTGAACGATTAGGCCTAAAAGTGGTCACTATTCCTGAACATCCTAAACATGGATTTGACCTAGAAGCTTTTGAACATATCTTAAAAACCTATCCGGTAAAACTCTGCTGGTTCATGTTAAATAGCCATAATCCGGTAGGTTTTACCGTTTCAGAGGATATAAAGTTTCAAATTTCAAAATTATTACATCAATATCAAGTTCATATGATTGAAGATGATGTGTATGAAGAAATGTATTTTGGCCATAAAAAGCCGTTACCGATGACTTATTATGATCAAAATAATTTAGTCCTGCACTGCTCTTCTTTTTCGAAAACCCTGGGGGCGACGTTTCGAGTGGGTTGGGTACATGCCGGGAAATACTCACAGCATATTCAGCACCTGCAATTAATGAGCACGATTTCAGTCAATTCTTTACTGCAAAGCGCTTTAGTGGAATTTCTATCTAATTTTCATTATGAAAAACATCTGCGCAACTTACGTAAAAATTTACAGCATAATAAATTGTTATTTTATAGATATTTAGAGTTGAATTTACCAGCCAGATGTAAAGTTGAATATCATCCAAGTGGTTATTTTTTATGGCTTAAACTGCCTAAAAATGTAGATAGCATGTACATTTATGAAACCCTCATCCAGCAGAAAATTGGCATTGCACCGGGCCAGCTTTTTAACATCACCACACAAAAACAGCATTATTTAAGAATTAATTGTTCATTTGCATGGTCTGATTCAATTCAACATTCATTGGACAAGGTTATTTCTACGCTGCAAAGCGTTATCGTGGATGATTAGTTTAAATTGACAGCGAATATTGTCATTATGCTGTAAAATGATTCATTGAGCAGTAGTCTGCGCTTATGCTGATTAAAATCAGACCAAATGAAAAACAAAAATATTGGGAAATATGGGGCTATAATGATATGGAATCACAAAATTCTAAACGTATTCATGCATTTGATAATGATGTAATGAGCGATCTAGATGCCGTGGGTATCGCACAATTAATTCGCGATAAACAGGCTTCTGTACAGGAAGTAACTGCAGCGGCAATTGCACGTGCACAACGCGTCAATCCACATCTCAATGCAATTCAGCTTGAATGTTTTGAGCGTGCTTTAGCAAAACTACGTTTCAAACAAACAGGAATTTTTGCAGGTGTGCCCTTCTTTTTTAAAGACAATACCGATTATCAGGGCCTTGCAACCAGTCATGGTTCTAAAGCAGTAAATAGCAAGACTGTATTAATTAACCCTAAGATCAGTCAACAATTTTTAGACCAGGGCTTTGTCGTTTTAGGCAAAACGACCATGCCAGAATTTGGTTTAAATGCCACCACAGAGTTTAAAGATGGCAGTGCGACTTTCAATCCATGGCATACAGACTATTCTTGCGGGGCATCTTCCGGTGGTTCTGCTGCAATCGTAGCCTCAGGTGTAGTGCCTATTGCGCATGCCAATGATGGTGGCGGTTCAATTCGCATCCCCGCTGCCTGTTGTGGTTTGATTGGTCTTAAACCCAGTCGCGGCCGTACTTTTGATAGTGATACCGCACGTTCTTTACCCATCAATATCATTAGTGAAGGTGTCGTTACCCGTAGTGTCCGTGATACGGCTTATTTTTATGCCGGTATGGAGCAAAGATTTTATAATAAAAAACTGCCTAAATTTGGCCTAATTGAACAGCCGATCCAGCGCCGTTTACGCATTGGCTTGGTGACCCAATCCATCACCGGTCAAATTGATCAGGAAACAACACTCACTCTCAGCCAGACTGCGAAATTACTTGCAGATTTGGGTCATCATGTTGAAGAGTTTCAGTTACCTATCTCGATTAGCTTTGTTGATGATTTTAGTGAATATTGGGGTTTTTTATCCTTTATGCTGCAAACTTTTGGCAAAAAGGCTTTTGGTGCTGGATTTAATGCCAAACAGCTGGATAATTTAACGCTAGGACTTGCCGGACTCTATAAGAAGAATTTTTACAAAACGCCGCTATTTTTGTATCGTTTAAAAAGAATGCAACAACAGTATCAAGACATTTTTAACCAGTATGACGTTCTGCTTTCTCCAGTATTAGCGCATACGACGCCACAAATTGGTTACCTGTCGCCGCAGCTTCCCTTTGATCAATTATTTGATCGAATTCAAAATTACGTTACTTTTACTCCAATTCAAAATGTGGTGGGTGCGCCAGGTATGTCGATCCCGATGGGACAAACGCAAGAGGATGGTTTACCGATTAGCATGCAACTTTCTGCCAATATTGGGGATGAAAAAACGTTAATTGAATTGGCCTATGAAATTGAACAGGCAAAACCCTGGCGTAGAATTCAGGATACTTGAGCATAAAAATGCATAAGGAAATGACCTATTTCCTTATTCCATAGAATATTAAATATAATCATTTATTAAACGTCTTTCATCATTTTTGACACCCTCTTTATTTTTTTCATGTGCTTGATTTTAAAACACTGCTTAAAACCAAGCTTAGAGAGAAATAAAAAGGACTTATGGGAAACATCTATTGAACCTCAAACTCAATACGACGGTTTTTCCGACGTCCCTCTGCAGTGGTATTGTCAGCAACAGGTTGGTTTGAACCAAAACCTTCTGCGGTTAAATTTGCAGCTGCAATATTTTTCCCAATTAAATAATTTTTAACTGCTGCCGCACGCTGTTGACTTAAAACCAGGTTTTTATTTGCATCACCAGAGCTATCGGTATGGCCAATCACCTTTACTTTCTTGCCATCCACTTTCTTTAATGCTAATGACATTTCATCTAAAATTTTTGTACCTGATGCAGTTAGCACGGCACTTCCAGATTCAAATTCAATAATACGGTGCTTTAATGCAGCATCAATCATTTGCTGTTCAGCTTGGTTGACTGATAATCGTGTAGTTAAGTGATAAGGAGCAGATACAAGACTTTGAAATTTTGTAGTCGTCGGCTGAATATCATTAGGATTACTCATTTTCCCGGATAAATCCATTTGAGTGCCGCGTACACTCAGTTTGCCCTGTTTGACTTTCTTTAAATCCTCTGTAATGACATGACTAATCGCATTACTCCAGCCATTAGGAGCAGTAACAGTACGAACTTGAATTTTATCTACAATATTTTCCTGACCATACGTAAGGTACATTTTAGTTAAAATTACCTGTTTACTTGCTTCACTGGGTACTGCTCCCTCAATAACAACCATTTCCGCATGAGCCACTACAGATAAACTTAAAATTAAAAAAAAGTGCTGAGAAATATTTTTAATATATTTTTTTTTCATAATATTCTATTCACTAAAAAAGGTTTGTCTAAACAGGTCCATGCCTTGGCTAAGACTTAAATGGGCTTATAAAGCCTGTTCTAGAGCAGCAATCCTGCATTTTGTTCTACTAAATAAGAATCAATAATCATTTTATTCATTATGGTGTAGCTCCAGCACTCTTCATACTTGCCAAGGTAGCAGTTGTATTTGTTTTAACCACGGTTACAGGTACTGGAGCTGTCTGTGCTGAAACAACACGAACCGATTTATCATTTACAACCTGATCAACCAGTTGCATGCTGGCATAACCACGACTCGAACCAATATGTCCTGAATTACCACTAATCAAACGGAAATTTACTTTCACAGCTAAACTAGGGTTTTGCTGGTCTTTCCAGATCATCTCAAAACTATTGCCACGTTGAGTCCGCTGTGCATGATCAATGAGACGGTTAATGCCATACTCACCCGGTTCATCAAAAATGGTATGCGTTTGTCCTTGTAAATCCACCACTGTAATACGTGTGCCAGGCATAGATCCTTGATTTGGCCAGACAAAATTCACCCATTGTTGAATGCCATTTTCGTAAACCATTCTTTGACCATCAATATCAATGGTATAAGAAAGCAGTTGTGGATTTTCTAATGGATAAAACTGGAAATTTGATTGATTGACTGCAGCTGTTACCGTTGTTTGATTCAATTCACCCGTGGCCATGCCATTATTAGGAGCAACATAACTTTGGAAATTCATCACAAATTGTGGATTTAGACTAATCCCCAAATCTTTCCAGGTTTTAGACGTTAATAGATAACCACGACGAATGATCAGTGGATCGAGATTCTCTTTGACAAAACGTGCAATACTGCCGTTTTCACCTAAAATCTGACTGATTTCCTGACGAGTTGCTTGTAAGCTCGCAGAAGGATTAAATGGATATTTTTGACTTAAGTTAGCGGTAAACGGTTGATTGGCTTGTATCATCCATAATTTATTCATTTCATGTTGAGCAGGAATCAATAAACAATCAAAAGATTGAGTTAATGGGCTCATCAATAATTTTTGTAAAACCTGATGATCCGGCTCATTCAAGCCAACAGTCATTTTTTCATCAATCATTTTTTGACTCTGATTAAAAACAGAGTTCTGATTATTAATTGTTTGCTTGACTAAAATGATGGCTGCGGGACCAATCTCCCCTGCACTTTTAAGATCATTGAACTTGCTCCTCACCTGCGCCAATGATTGCATGTATTCATCTAATAAAGATTTATTTTGTTGATCATCACGTTTACGAACCAGTTGATAGAACATTCGAAATTTTTTTGCAATGACGCCCTGGACTTGGTTTGATGCCTGTTGCGCAACTTTAGGTTCATCCCAGGTTAAAATTTTCGATTTAAACCAGGCCATGAAACCGGTTTTCGGTGTAGCCAGCTCTGCCTGAACCATTGGATTATCCCAGCTGGTTTCTTTAGTCACTCGCTCAATAATGGTACGTATAGGTGAATTTTCTGGCTCACCCAAGATTTCCATATTTTTTGTTTGCTGGTTAAAATTATTGGCTTTTGCATAGTAAATGCCATTTAAAAATTTGCGCCATTCAGCGATATATTGCTGTTTATATAATGTAGTTAACTGCTTACGAATCTGGTCTGGGCTACCGCTAAAGGTGAGATCATCCGATTGGGTACTATTTAACACCCAATCCTTGCTATCGGTTGGACGGTTCGCAGCATCATCAATGGCTTTTTCTACATATTCATTTCAGGCTCTATAAGTAAACATGCCCGGTAAGGCATAACTTCCCAGTACGGTATTTTGGCTATTTTCCCCAACTAACTGTTTTATCGTTACAGCAGGATAACGCACTGCACCACGCATTTTAATTTCGTTATATACGCGATCCCGTGCAGGCATTCCGCGAATGATAGCCAGCAAAACCTGACGGGTCTGATCAACCAGCAAAGAATCAGCTTCAAGCACAGGAAGTTTCTGATCATTTGCCAGTGTAATGCTATAGGATAATATTTGCTCGGCTTTCTGGATCATTTCACCACGTGGCATTTGTTCCCGGTTTGAATCCAGCCAGGGACGCCAAAAACGTGTCAGCTGATCACCTAGATGACTTGAATCCATATATTGAGGATTACTCAGCATTAAGTAAGCCTTTAAAGCGTTATAAGCATCTTGCGGATTGGTTTCGGAAGGGTCTAGATATTGCTGAGTTTTCACTCCTTGTTTTATTTCTGCATTGACATGATTGGCTTTTAAAGTAGCTTCATTACTTTTTATACGCCGTAAATACTGCGCAATATTCTGCTGGGTTGGCTGCAAAAGCAGTTGTTTAATTCCCGCTAAATATTCGCCTTGTAATTTTTCTCGCAATGTATTGCCTTGATACAGTCCAAAACCAAACTGAATAGGTTGATTTTCTTCAAATTGATCAAGCTGTTGCATACGCTCCTGTAAAATCAGCAAAGCATTCAGCTGTGTAGAGAGTTGTTGGCCTGATTGCTTTTGCAATTGTAAGACCTTGTCTAAATCGGCCTGAACATCGGCGATCAGCTGTTGATTATTTCGATATGACCAGATCCACAAGCTTAATATTATGGAAATCCCCAGCAAGGCCGCAATAAAAGCAAAGTAGCGTTGTTTCTTGCGTTTAGGATTAATATGCTGTTTAACCAGATGCTGGTCTTTCAAAATCACATCTGAAAATAGACCTTTCAAAAAGTAACCATGATGCTGTGAAACTGAATGACCCGGTACAGGATTTTCACTATTTAAGCTTGCTGATAAATGAAAATCCTGTAACATCTGTTCAGTCATTGGACTTTCGGTCATACCCTGCTGTAAGGCACTGGTAAAATAAAAGCCACGGAATACGGGTTTAAACTGGTAGGGATTTTCTTCAAACAAGGTCCCTATAAAGGTTTTCAGTACCGGTTTTAAGCTTTTAAACTCTAAAGGAAATGTCATTACACTGGGAGAAATATTCTGGCTATGACGTCGACTAAGATGTGTGGTACTTAACCCTTTTAAACCTTCATATAAAACAGCATAATGCTGTTCAAAAAGTGCCATTACATTCTGCATGGAATCTGGCTCATATTTTAAGGTCGCACCCCATACCTGATCAAATTCATCGACATCATAACATTCAAAAAATTCGCTAAATCCTGCAATCAAATCCATTTTGGAAAACACAACATAAATGGGGGCAAATATTTCTAAACGTTCCGTAATCTCTTGAATGCGTGCTCTTAAATTTTTAGCCAGTTTTATGGATTGTTCAGGACTTTGGCTGATCAGTTCTGCAATGCTGACCACTACAATTAAACCGTTAACAGGTGCCTGACTACGGCTTTTCTTTAATAAATTTAAAAAGCCTAACCATTCAGCTTGATCTTCAGCATAAACGGAATAACGCCCGGCAGTATCCAGCAATACCCCTTCGGTAGAGAAAAACCAGTCACAGTTTCTTGTCCCGCTCAGGCCAGAAGAAACACTTTTTTGATGGGAATTTTCAAACGGAAATTTGAGACCCGAATGAAAAATAGCTGAACTTTTACCTGCAGCAGGATTCCCAATCACCATATACCAAGGTAATCCATATAAAGCTGCGTTGCCTTTTTGATTCCCCAACTTTGATTTGCGAATCATCTGGACCGATTCTTTCATTTGCTGGCTAATCAACTGTAAGTCTTGCATATTTTTCTGCTTGTCATATTCCGCTTGTGTATTATTTTCAATTGCTTCTGCAAGCACAGCACCCTGTTGAATATGGCGTTTTTTTTGCACCAGTCTATAAATGCCATAGCCGATAATAATTAAAATATAAGTTGAAAATAATGCCCAAAAAATATTTCGCGGAATAGTATGATAAGAAGACAATAATGCCACTAATACAGATAGTGCAATAATGGCTTTGGGATGGGTCACATACTGCCAAAGATAAGCTAAAATAGTATAAAACATGTGATTCTCGTTATTTTATTTATATTTAAATGATTTGTTATTTGAATTAATTTAATTCTACATCGATTTAAAAAAAGCATGGGTTAAGGCTTGGTCAGTGCTGTATATCATGCTGGTCATCTCCTTTGACAGATGCATACCCAACATAAAACCAAAAATTTTTGCGAGTTGTTGTGTATGACCAAAAATCGGGTATGTATGTATAAAATGGTAAGGTTCAATTAAAGTAGATAAAAATGTCTGATTATTTTTCTTAACGTTTTTTATATCCGTTGTATCATCTAAAACCAGTATAAAAGGTTGTTCTTGTTGGGTCTGATCAGCGTGATCAGGCATCTCCTGATTAAGGCAAGTCAATAAATTACCTACATTATTGGCAACCTTAAGCGTCTTGATTGCATCTAGATTATTGATCTTCACACCTTCAGCGGCCACACACCAACTGGATGCAAATTCTGCTGGCAAATAATCATCCACCCCAGACATTTTTTCATCCAAAAATGTCTGGTCAATTTCAGAGTCCACATTCATTATTAATGAAAATTCCTGACTTTGTTTTGATATTTGATCCAATAAATTCAGCCAGTCTGTATAAGCACTTTGCTGGGCAATATAATGATGTTGCAGATGTATTTGCTGTGAGATCGTTCCCAAGGATTGCATAAAATTAGACAGCATTTCCCGGCTTGAATATTCATCCCAGACATGTAACACGTTGTCTGATAATAAGATATGAATATTGAGTCGATTTAGACGTGGTACCGGCTTTATTGAGATGCACTGTTCGTCTGCATCACGGCCTGAAGTATCGGTATTGCTCCATCCAGGATGCATCCGGTATTGATATGCCAATTCGCTATCATAAAATAATGCAGACCGCTTTAAATGCTCAGCCACTTGCATTAAGGTTTCATTCTGTTGTTCTAATTGTTGTTGAATTAAAGCTTTTATACGTGCCAAGCGCCCCACTTTATCTTCTTCATTTTGCTCATTCTCTTCCAGCTTTAAAATATGATCGAGCATTTGAATCCTGTAGGATAAAACAGCTAAGCCATAACTATTTTCCAAATGAGGATCTAATTCCGGCGATTTAAACTTTTTTAGACCATCAATTATTGTTGTATTTTCACCCCATGCATGGCACACAGAAGATGAAAAAATATTTAAATTGAAACATTGGATCTCTTCAACTTTTAGCTCATGCTCAGTATGTGCTTTATTTGATTGCTGTTCTAATAAGGCGTGATGCTGCTGTCGACATCTTATATATGATTGATAGGCCTGATAAATAAAATATGGTGCAAGCAGAATGATAGATAAAACTACAGGCCATATAAGAAAATATGATACTAAATCTAAACTTGAAGGTTCATATTGAATATCACGCCAATAATAAATAATGATCACACCCAACAATAGAAAAATACTACTGAACGTTCCCAGCACCAGCTTATTCATTGAAGCTCCCCAAATAATGCATAACATGTCTCCAAATTAGCTTCTCTATTTTGAGTCATTAAAAAAGCGTTTTGTGCCAAGCCCTGCTCGGATTTTGTATTCAGGCAAAGTGGCTGTATTTCTTCTTTTTTTAATATTAAGCGTACATCCACCAGTGTTGTGGGACTACACCAAGTTGAAATTATTTTCTTTAATTTTTCACTCATTTGTTGCTTGGGTAAAAAACTCAAATAATCCGTTCTAGATAATGGGCCAATCTGAATCTCTACTTTTCCATCAATTTGTCGAATGCTCTCACCACAGAATGTATTTCTACCGAGTAAATTGGCATTCCCCCCTAAAGTTGTTCGTTGTGCATCTTCTAATTTGAATTTTTCTTCTACCCACTGTTTTATTTTAAAGTCATTTTTGAAAATACAATTCAGCATGGTTTTTAAAGCATATGCGGTATTATTTTGCCCCTGCATTAAACCTGAAAATTCAGCAAAATAATCATCTAATTCAGTCTGATCCTGTTGTGTTCTGACATACCCATTCAAGGCATGCAGGACATCCAGATAATCATTTTCCTTTTCAATTTCATACCGTATGGGTAAATAATAAGCCAAACTCGCATCGACATATTGTGTTGTTAATTTATGATTAAATAGACTCAGAAAACCAAGGATTTCTTGTCTTTGCTGATGACGACTTTGCTTAACTTTATGGGTATAACTATAGGGCAAAGCACCTTGTATACCGGTGATTCCCATCATGAGATTAGTGATCTGTATATACTTGTTTTCAAAAGTTAAGGATTCTATCTCAGTCACTGGAAAATTAAGATTTAAAGAACTGTGAAATTTAAAATCATTCGCCCAATACTGCGTTGTAGATGAATGTGGCCTATGGCGCAACAAACGTGTCGCCTGAATAAACTCATAAGCTGTAGGTGTGGTAAAGAGATCATCTATTACAGAAGCTTCTTGCCACCAACGTTCTGCACGCATTGGTATAACTCCTGTTGAGTATTTGAATCACTGACCACAAGATCAACATAACTATTCATTTGAACTTTTAAATTAAAAATATGGCTTAAAAGTTGGCTGAAAATATACAGACTATGGCCTTTAAAAATTTGTGAATCTATGACTAAACTCACTTTAATACCCCGGACAAATAATGGAAAAGGTTGTGCTTCAACCAGTTTTTGTGTCAAAGAGAAATCAATCTTTTTGATAGCATCAATAATAAGCTGGTTTTCTTTTAATTTAGGCAAGTTATAAAGCACTAAAAGCTCTTTAATATGGCTAACGGCATCTCCTTTCATCAGAGATAAGGTATTTAAGGATAAATGAGAAATAACGCGCCATTGTTCATTTTTATTTTGCTCAAAGTAATATGGCTTGGACGGTCGCTTTAACATCATCGCACGCCGTGCAAGGTGGCTCTCATTCAAATTCAAAACATTATTGGCCTGACTTAAAGCTTCATGCGGCAAATCCCGATTACAACAGAGCAATTGTGTACTGATAAAATCAGACTTGGTACTTTGGGGTGATAAATGTTTAGAAACAATGGAATAATGGGTTTCAACCCCATTGTTCTGCAATTGTGTCTGATTCAGACTATAAAAATATTGCTCATTATGCTGATGATAATGACTCATGGCAAAAAATGGTAGGATGGGAACTCTAATCTGATCCTGATTACTTTTTTCCCGAATCATGTTCATCTCAACTATTGAATAAATCTGATAAAATTCGGGATGATGTGCATCAGTGAGCAATGGGTATTCTAATTGTTTATGATTGATTTTCTGTGGTTCAGCCTGCTTATAAAATAGGTTCACCACAGGCGTTGAAAATAGCTTAAAGTTTGCAACATTCAGCTCAGTATAGTTTCGGATACAGGCCTGATCATTTAAATTAATTTTTAAATGAATCAATATTTCAAATGCTGTCTCTTCTTCTGTTAAATGTTTCAAGAAATTTAAATTAAGATTGAGATAATTAAATTTTTCAGGAAAACAAAAGTATTCAATCAGTAAACGATAAGCATGATGGGTATGTTGATCAATCGGTAATAAACTTTCAGATTCAGCAAAGCCCATGACTGCAAATGGATGAGCAATTTCAATAACGCGATTGCCAATTCTTAATGAAAATCTTGTGCTGGCATGGAATATGCCATCCAGGACCTGCAAAGGAAAATTTGCAATCGCATCTAAGTAAATCGGTAAATTTTCATTAATTAAAAGGTGTCTGCTTCCTTGATAAATTTCAAAGCCTAAACTAAGCGTCGCATTCTGATTTAAATACATATGTGTACGAGGATGGGTTTTAAAATTCAGACTTTTTAAAGCGATCGGTAATAATCGTACAGGCTGGGTCGTGCTAAATTCACACTGTACGCCTTTAAAACTACGTGACTTTAAGGAAGTCGCTTTAGGAATTTCATGTACCTCCGTCAACTGTTTTATCTTATTTATATCTTCAAAACTGACCACTGAACATGCTGGAAATGGCTTAAGATATTGAGGAAACATGACTTCAAATAATGAACGGGTAAAAACCTCATAACTGTCTGCTAGTTTTTTATCAATACGTGCAGCTATGAGTGAAAAAGCCTGAACCAGACGTTCAATATGCGGATCGTCAATTTGTTCTTGATTGAGCGATAGACGTTGAGCAATTTTTGGATATTTCTGTGCAAATTCACGCGATTGTTGTCCAAATTCTTGTAATTGCTTTTCATAATAAGGTAAGAGTTCTTCAATCACGGTAAACCTACTTAA
>JAEAMG010002007.1_pt1 | contig 13689 bp, 9 predicted proteins | sample 8958741 | NCBI WGS metagenome assembly JAEAMG01 (sample SAMN16933256, study PRJNA681125) | bioreactor sludge metagenome | isolation source: anaerobic bioreactor treating anionic surfactant - SDBS | place: India: Bengaluru | collected 2019-02-28
AAACTTATTCCAGAGAAACATCATTTTAAAATAAAGTAAGAAGTACAAAATTTTTAATAAACTTGTAAATTATTTTATGTCATTGCTCTTGATCAATTGTCCGATATAACCTGACAGATCCTATTAAAATAGTACACTGTCAGGATCAGCTTTGAGCAAGTACATATTTTAAATACTGCATGTGTGCTGACAGCAAAATGTTCTGCCCATAAGTTCAGTGTATTGTTTTCCATCCAGCAAGATTCGCATTTTGCTGATTGTAACCGGACGATCAGGTAGAGGATGCTCTCAGTCGTTTTTTCCAGAGTTGTATCGTACGTGCGGTTTACGCCGTGCGCTTAAGTTGCTGTCGAACGATGATTTTCTATCTGGCTCACGGCATCATCGACACTTTGTGCATCATAACTCGGCCGGGGGAATAAAGGACTATTCACATACAATAAAGTTTCTGCGACTGAACGGCGTACGCGTGCCAACTTTAGCTTAATCCCCTCCTCTTGCAAATGCTCAGCCAACAATAACAATGCTTCAATACTGGTACTATCAAGGCTTGGGCATTCTTCAAGATTCAAAATCACATGCTGATAATTTTGCTCAGAAACCTTTTTTAGAATTGCATGACAGATTTTTTCTGCATTGGCAAAAAACAGGGGGTGATCAGGCCGTGCAATTAAAATAGCATCAGGTGCTACAGCTTCAGGAAAACGGTTAATATCAACAAAATCATGCCCGCCATTGAGACGTCCAAGCCAGGCAATTCGAGGAACAGAGTAGCTTTTCAATAACATTAAAATGCTCACCAGCACTGCAATCAGTAACCCATTGAGCACACCAAAAATAATCACTGCCCAAATTGCAATAATCGACAACAAGCGATCTTTATGCCAGATAAAATACTGTTTAAATGGGGCAAAACGAATATGTCCACTGACTGCATACATCACAATACCCGCCAAAACGGGTTCAGGAATGTTGGCGATATACTGGCGAAAAAACAGTAAAAAAATCACCACGGCCAGCGCTGCTACCCAGGCTGATTTTTTGCTATTTGCCCCTGCAGATTCATTGGCTGAAGTCGCCGAATAACCTGCTCCAACCGCCATTCCCTTAAACAGTCCTGAGCAGATATTGCTCACACCCAATGCAATCAGGTCACGATTTGGCTGGATTGCATCATGGTATTTTAGGGCCGAGCTACGAATTGAAGTATAAGATTCGGCATAAATAATCAGTGCAACGGCCAGTGAAAGTTCTACCAGTTGCAACCAGCTATTCATACTCAACTGAGGCAAATGAATACTCGGTAGAACCAACTCAAAATGCTCAACAGAACGGATTCCCCATGCGTGGGTATATCCCATCACATTGAAACTAATACCTAAAATAATCAGCAACAAGGCCACTGGAATAGTTTTATAGCGCTGGGTTAATTGCAAAGTGAAAAAGGTACAAAGTCCCATGATCAAAGCATGCCAGTTCCAGCTTGAATAGGCTTGTAGCATTTCCCACAACTGACGAAAAAAATTACTATGTTCGGGATGTACCTGTAATACTAAAGGAAGTTGCTTCAGCACAATGCTGAGTGCCAGGCCAAAGGAAAAACCCTTCAGTACAGGTTTTGCAATAAAATGTGTCACATCTCCAAGTTTAAATAACCCTGCGATCACCAGTAAAATGCCCGACAGAAATACCAGGGCATAGGCCAGACCTGCCCGTTCCGGCGAAGAAAACATGACTATGGTTGCCAGACCTGAACTCATGACTGCAGCAGAAGATGAGGTCGCAGAAACTATCGCAAAACGGCTATTCCCGATCAGACCATACAGCACTAAGCCCAGCACCAGTGCCACCAGACCACTTTGCGGTGGCAACCCGACCATATTGGAATAGGCGACCGCTTCAGGCAGCAGTAAACCTGCGATAGATAAACCTGCAATCACATCAAAAATAGGGAACTTTTTAGCAGCTGTCATAGACTAGTCAAATCTTGTATAGTCGGTGAGGGCATCTTCATGCTGCAGGTACACCGCACAAAGGTGGTGATCACCATCGGTGATAATTAATTGACGCCGTCCTAAATCACGTGCCACATGAAAATTGTGTTCATCAATCATCCGACAGCATAACAAATCAGTCAAATAAAAGTCTGTAAAAAAAGCGGTTTTAATTAGAACTTGGCTATCTGATCAATATGAGATTCCTATCATAAATCAATAAAAGAAGAATGGGGACTGATCATATATCTGGCAGTTTAAAATACTTGATGAGTATTGTCGGTAACCGAGTAAAAAAGCGAATTTGAGATTTAATTTGATTAAATTTAACTGCCTCAATCTAGAAATTGCAGTTAAGTAAGAATAATTTATGGAAGAAGCCTATATAGATTAATCTTGTGCAACCTGATCCTTAACTAGGCTAGCGATATAATTCCCCCACCACTGCATCATTTCAATACGTTGTAAAAGATATTCAGCATGATTATAGCTTGCCCGTGTTTTATTTTTATCCGTATGTGATAGTTGCGCTTCAATCCAATTTGACTGAAATAATCCAGATTCATTTAATATAGTACTAAAAGTAGAACGTAAACCATGTGCAGATAGTTCATCCTTATCATAGCCCATTTTTCGAATGGTTATATTTAATGTATTAAAATGCAGAGGTCTATCTGGATAACGGGGGCTAGAAAATACATATTTTTCACCATGAGACCAAGCTAAAGCCGATTTTATCAGAGTCATTGCTTGGGCTGATAAAGGGACTAGGAAATCAGGAATATCATAGCCTAAAATGACTTTCCGTCGGAACTGTTTGATATGCAAAGCTGGTATTTTCCAAATTTTATTATCTAAATCAAAATGATGTGGTTCACAAAGTAGAAGCTCAGCCCCACGAACTCCAGTATAAAGTTTAAATAATAAGGCTTTTTTTATGATAGGGTCCGTATTAACTTGACTCAATCTGGTTATAAAATTAGGTAAATTTTCTGATTTTAAATAAGGATAATTTTTTTTGATTTTATTTTTTATTAATATTTTATTTAATCCATGAGCAATATTATATTCACAATAACCCATTGCCACAGCATAATCATAAATTTGGTTTAAATAACTGTAGGCTTTTTTAACAGGTTCCTTGACATGACGTGCTTCTATATTTTTAACGATAGTCACTAAATCATATCTTTTCACTTCATTAAATGGCATATTTCCTAAATCAGGATAAATCTCATGATTTAAAAATTTTTTTGCCAATTGAATAACACCACAACGAGGTTCATCTTTAAAAGAGTTTTTTATTTTGAACTCTAACCATTCTTCGCAAATGTCTTGAAATGTTTTTATATTTTTTTTACGTACTGTTTCATTTTTATAACCATTAAATTTATATTCATCCCGGGTAGTTCTGGCCTCTTTTAATGACATGAAAGGATATTCGCCCAACTTTACCCGCGGACGCTTATTACTACCTGCTACTGAATAACGATAACTCCAAGATTTACGTCCATTCAATTCCACCTTCAAACTTAAACCATCGTCATCTGTAAGAAAATAAACTTTTTCCTTGGGCCTAGCCTGGCGTACCTTCGCTTCCGTAAGACTCATAAATTTAAACCGAACCACTAATGACACTGTAGATATTAATTATAGCAAATTTAAGCAATTTTTATGTGATGCGTATCATACGCATCATACTATTTTTTAATTTATTGTTTTATATTAATTTAATTTTTAGTATTTCATTTTTAGTTACCAGCTTAAGTACCACCAATATTACTTGCAAGATATCTGAAACTGCTGCTCTAGGAATTTAATGCCGAGAAAGAGTTAAATTAACTTGATCAGCGAGTTTTTTATGTATCCAAATATGCCCCCCCCAACGAAGACAATAAGACAGTCAAACGGTCAGGCAACAGGAGTATGATGTGAATGAATAGAATATTGGCAAAGAACCACTGAATTTGGCAACCGTTCTAGGGAGGCTATTACAGGGGATAATACAGCCTAAAACCTTGGACGGCTTTAAGCCGCTTACGATGTCACTTTCTGTGAAGATCCCGCTGGATATCAGCAAATGGAGATTATGATAAGGCGCTGGATCTTAGCCAACCAGTGATGGTCAAACGGGGTTCTTGGCAAGCCGAGCTTTTCTGTGCCAGTCGCCGATGAAATTGTGATTTCGATTTCTGAGAGGTTGTGCACTAATTCAATCAGATCGCGGATGATCTGTTGACTGAGCAGATTCGATCAGAAATGCTCCATATGATTCAAAGCCGGATTGAACAGAATATTGATTTATTACATGCAAGATAAACATCTGTATGAGGATAGATAGAAATTTTATCCTTCCCTGTATGTTCCTGTGGCTTAAAAATCAGTCTTGAAATATGACTAAATTTGGAAAATTCTTATTTTAAAATAAATGAGCCAAGATCATTGCGAATGACCTGATGGAGAAATATTTATCTATGTAATTGTATTTATTACAAATAAAATATTTAAAAAAGATTTAATCTAATAAGTTTCAGCAACCTTGCAAGATTTAAATCAGGTTATCGATGAGATCATCAGATGGAGATGATGCATCTCCATCTGATGAGGGTTTATTAATACTGCGTTTGACCTGGAATCCAGTTGGTTCCAGCAAGCGGTACACGAGCCATTGCCGCCGCCTCGACATTCAGTGCCACCAGATCTTCCGGATCCAGATTATGCAAATGCGATTTACCGCAGGCACGTGCCATGGTTTGTGCTTCCAAGACCAAAACACGCAGGTAATTGGCCAAATGGCGTCCACCTTCAACCGGATCGAGACGTTTTGATAGTTCTGGATCCTGAGTCGTAATCCCTGCAGGGTCACGGCCATTTTGCCAGTCATCATAATAACCCGCTGCTGAACCAATTTCTTTCAGTTCTTTGTCTAGACGCGGATGGTTATCTCCGAGCGCAATCAGCGCTGCTGTACCAATTGCTACCGCATCTGCTCCCAATGCCATCGCTTTGGCCACATCGGCACCTGTGCGGATACCACCAGAAACAATCAGCTGAACCTTACGGTGCATACCCATTTCCTGCAGGGCTTGTACCGCTTGCGGAATGGCAGGAAGAATAGGAATACCGACGTGCTCAATAAACACTTCTTGGGTAGCTGCTGTACCGCCTTGCATGCCATCCAGCACGATCACATCTGCACCAGCTTTCACCGCCAGTTTTACGTCATAATATGGACGGCTGGCCCCGATTTTGACATAGATTGGCTTTTCCCAATCAGTGATTTCACGGATTTCAGCAATTTTAATTGCCAAGTCATCTGGACCCGTCCAGTCCGGATGACGGCAAGCACTGCGCTGATCGACACCCACTGGCAAAGTACGCATGCCTGCCACACGTTCCGTCACTTTCATGCCCAGTAGCATACCGCCACCGCCGGGTTTAGCACCTTGTCCGAGTACGATTTCAATCGCATCTGCTTTACGCAAATCGTCAGGATTCATGCCGTAGCGCGATGGCAAATATTGATACACCAATGTTTGCGAATGACCACGTTCTTCAGGGGTCATGCCACCGTCACCGGTTGTGGTAGATGTGCCGACCATAGATGCACCGCGGCCTAAAGATTCTTTGGCATTGGCAGATAATGCACCAAAGCTCATGCCGGCAATTGTTACAGGAATTTTTAAATGAATCGGTTTTTTGGCAAAGCGTGTACCCAGTACCACATCGGTACCGCATTTTTCACGATAGCCTTCCAGCGGGTAGCGTGACATGCTTGCACCAAGCAGCAGCAAATCATCAAAGTGTGGCACTTTACGCTTGGTACCACCGCCACGGATGTCATAGATGCCGGTTGCCGCTGCACGCTGGATTTCTTGAATGGTTAAACGGTCAAACGTTGCAGATTCACGTAACACGGGTTCAAATTCTTGGATAGTTTGAGTCATGATTGATTGCTCCATTATTACGCTTGATTAGTATGCAGATGCATTGTCGACTTTGAAGTTGTACAGTTGGCGTGCCGAACCATAACGTTTGAAAGAAGCAGGATCTTCATCAAATCCGGCTTTAGACAGCAGTTCTGCCAGTTCTGCCAGATGTTCCTGACGCATTTCTTTTTCAATACAGTCTGAACCTAGAGACTTCACCACACCTTTGACATAAATTCTGGTTTCATACAGCGAGTCGCCCAACGCGTCGCCTGCATCACCACAAACCACCAGACGGCCAGCCTGTCCCATGAAGCAGCTCATGTGTCCAATACTGCCGCCTACCACAATATCGACGCCTTTCATTGAAATGCCACAGCGTGCCCCAGCATCCCCTTCAATGACCAGCAGACCACCATGCGCTGTTGCGCCTGCTGCTTGAGAGGCATTGCCTTTGATATACACTGAACCTGACATCATATTTTCAGCTACGCCCACCCCAACATTACCGTTGACGATGACATGAGCTTCTTGATTCATGCCGGCGCAGTAATATCCGGCATGGCCGTCAATGGTGACATTCACAGGGGCTTTAATGCCAACGGCAATATTATGCTGGCCGCCTGGATTGCTGACTTTCCAGTCTACAATGCTGTCGGTCAGTTCTTTGCTATGCAGGGCCTGGTTTAAATCACGGATGCTGTCTACGCTTAAATCAAATTCATCTTTTAAAATTGAAGTGCTGATTTTTTCTGCAAATGCTGTATTCATAGGGTTATTCCTGTTTTCTATTCTGGGTCATTCTTAGGCGGCTTGATCTGCACTGCGTTGCCAAACATATAAGGTGGCTGGTTCTGGCTCCCAGACCTTGGCTTTGTCAATATTCGGCAATGATGCCAAGGCTTGATATTCGGAAGCCATGGCCACATAGTCATCGGTTTCTGCCAACACGGCCGGTTTACAGGCAATCGGATCGCGGATCACGGCAAAACCGTTTTTGGTGCCAATCGCGAAGGTAAAGAAACCGTCCAGATCGTCCAATGCATTGTTCAGTGCTTCTGCCAGAGAATCCCCTTGCTGTAAACGCCAAGTCAGATAGCCTGCAGCCACTTCGGTATCGTTATCTGTTTCAAAGCTGATGCCTTCACGTTTTAACTCCTGGCGTAAACGGGCGTGATTAGACAGAGAACCGTTATGTACTAAACATAAATCAGCGCCGGTAGAAAATGGATGACTGCCTTCCATGGTCACTGCACTTTCAGTGGCCATCCGGGTATGACCGATAATGTGACTGCCTTTCATATTCGCTAAACCGAAACGCTCAGAAATTTCGACCGGCAAACCCATGCCTTTAAGAATTTCGATGCTTTGACCGACACTCATGATCTTGAGCTGTGGGGCAATTTTGCCAATCGCCGCGCGCACTGTTTGTTCATCAGATTTTGCTTTAATGACTGCAGCCGTGGCGTTTTGGAACCAGTCCATGTCGGTGTTCAGTTCCGCTTTCAGTGCTTCTGCAAATGCAGACCAGTCAAATTCATCTTCAACCGACTGCAAGGTGAGTTTGACCCAGCCCTCAGACACTTCGTCACCATAAATGGCAAAGCCTGCGCTGTCAGGACCACGCCCGGTCATCGACTCCAGCATCGGTTCAAACAGTTTACCGAGTTGTGATTCCAAAGCTGGATTTTTTAAGTATAAGCCTACGATTCCGCACATAATTGTTCTCCGCTAAATGCTCTTTTTAATTCATGTCCTAGGGACGCTATGGGGTGAAAATAAAGTTTAGAAAAATTCGGTATAGCGCTGAATTTCCCAATCTGAAACATGGCGGCTGTATTCAACCCATTCCATGCTTTTTTGCAGGATGAATTCGTCAACTATTTCAGCACCGAGAGTTTCTCTAAACAGCGGATCTGCTTTTAGAGCCTCGACAGCTTCTTTCAGGGATTGAGGCAGGGTGCCAATACCACGTGCAGCAATTTCTTCCAAACTCAAGGTATACAGGTTTTCATTGCATGCAGGTGGCGGGGTCAGTTCACGTTCAATACCGTCTAAGCCGGCAGCAATAATCGCTGCAGAAACCAAATAAGGGTTGCAACCGGCATCCGGCAAACGCAGTTCAATACGGCCATAAGGGATACGAACCATGGCGGAGCGGTTATTTGAACCATAGGCAATAAATGCCGGTGCCCAGGTCGAACCTGAAAGGGAGCGACCCACCACCAGGCGCTTATATGAGTTCACAGTTGGGGCACAGAAGGCACACAGGGCCGGACCATGCTCAAGCAACCCTGCAATAAAGTGATAGGCCATTTTTGACAAGCCCATGCCTTGCGGATCACTGTCATCATTAAATAGGTTGCTGGATTCTGCACTGCCTATCGACAAGTGGAAATGCATGCCATTGCCGGCACGTTTCGGGTCTGGCTTGGGCATAAATGAACAGACCATGCCCAAATCATTGGCAATTTCACCGGCCGCCATACGGAAGAACGTGAACATATCCGCCGAGTTCATGGCATCACTATAGGTATAGTTAATCTCAAACTGGCCGTTTGCATCTTCATGGTCAATTTGGTAAATATCAAAACCGACTGGAATTAAAGCCTCGGTAATCCGTTCCAGGAACTGGCGTGAACGGGATAGACCTTTATAGTCATAGCAGGGCTTGTCCAGATTGTCTGACTCATCGACTGCTTTCAGTTTGCCGTCTTCACCACGGCGGAACAAGCTGAATTCAGGTTCCAGGCCGGTATTGAGGGTCCAGCCTTTAGCCGACAGGCGCTCAACTTGTTTGCGCAGTACATAGCGAGAATCGTAGGGATGCGGTTTGCCGTTTACATAGCCCTCACAGACCACACGGCCATAACCGGGCTGCCAGGGTACCGGTGTTAAAGAAGATAAATCACCTTTCACCATAAAGTCTGGACCATGCGGCTGCATTCCCATCCCTGAAATGGCAAAACCGGCAAAACCTACCCCTGCACCTTCAATGGCTTTGAGACCCGAAATCGGTACAGATTTCGTTTTTGCTGACCCATGAATATCGACAAACTGAGCCAATACATATTTTAATTGATGATCATCAATGACTTTCTGTACTTCTGCACGGTACTTGGGCTTGCTAATGATGTCCTGTTCTTCTTCAAAGAACTCTTTTACGATGGCCTGCTGGAACATATTTGACATACTCCCGATATGACAAAAAATGATATTTGGCTCGAATAATGCACAGATATTTGATTCAATGTATTATTCAGCAGAAGAAACTTTCTTTCCTAAAGAGAAAGCAATTCTCTTGCCAACTTTTTTAGATCGGTTAAAAAATTTGTGCTTGGGGCCTAAAAGCCTTAATATTCCTAAAGAGAATAAAAGTTTCATAAAATAATACTTTCATTCCATATCGGGGCTGCTTTTTAATTTTGATTAAGAGTCAGCAGGATTTAGATTCAAAACAGTGCGAGTTGATCCATAATGAGACAAAACAAGAACAGCCTTAAACTGGAACAGTACATTGGCATTCAAATCAAACGCTGTCGTCAGGAACAGGGCTTGAAACTGGCGGAAGTCGCGCAGACTGCTGAAATCAGTCAGGGTATGCTGAGTAAAATTGAGAATGCTCAGGTCTCGACCAGCCTTGAAACGCTAAGCCGCCTATGTGAAGTACTGGGAATACCCTTATCCACCTTATTCAGTCAATATGACCATCAGGAAAGCCGGGCAATGATTGTGAAATCAGGCGAAGGAATGGAAGTGGTGCGTCGCGGTACCGAAAAAGGGCATACGTATCACCTGCTGACCCATTCCCGCGGGCCGCGCAAAAACTTTGAAGCCTATTTGGTCAGCATGGATGATGCCAGCGAAGAATTTCCCACCTTTGCCCACCCGGGAACAGAGATGCTGTATCTGATTGAAGGTGAAATCATGTACCGTCATGGCGATGAAGTGTTTCATATGCAGCCAGGCGACTGCTTGACTTTAGATGGTGAAATTCCGCATGGCCCAGAACAACTGATTAAAGTCCCCATTCGTTTGATCTCTATGGTGAACTATGGGGATAACCAGGCCGAATAAAGCGGCCCTGTTTTTATCAAAAGATGGCATTGCCATCTTTTTTGCTTATACGCTTCGCAAAAACCGTGCGGTAGCGTAATCAAAGTTTATCTTGCCCTACCCTTATTGCTCCTTCGCCATCTCAACAGCCCCTCCTTTACGACAGCATCACTCGACTGTTCCATGGATCAGGATTCAACTCTGGTATAAGAATTGCTTTGCTTAAAAATAAATAAATATTCCCAATAAGAATATATTATTGCAACGCATTGATTTTGGGATATTGATCTTTACAGCCTAGTGAAAAAAATCCGGAGTACAACCTATGTGGGTAAATTATTTAAAAAGAATTGTCGCAGCGAGCCTGCTGCTACCAGGCTTAGCCTTTGCAGGTGAGACCGATCTGGATAGCGCCTCTACCGTATGGATGATGCTGTCCACACTGTTGGTGCTGCTGATGTTTGTTCCCGGCTTGGCGCTGTTTTATGGTGGTATGGTCCGTGCCAAAAATATTCTGTCCATTTATACCCAGTTTTTTGCTGTAGCAGGCGTGGTTTGTGTACTGTGGCTGACTGTGGTTTATAGCATGAGTGCAGACAAAACCCATATGCAAGCAGGGGTAACCAATCTCTACAGCTTTGTCGGCAGTTTAAATAAGGCCTTTCTGGTGGGTATTGATGAAAATACTCTGCTGGGCGGTGTACCTGAATATATTCTGATCATTTTTGGCATGACTTTCGCAATCATTACCCCCTGTCTGGCCATAGGTGCTTTTGCTGAACGCATGAAGTTTGGCGCGGTGGTGTTGTTTTCTGCTCTGTGGCTGGTTTTGGTATATGGACCAATGACTCATATGGTCTGGGGCGGTGAAGGTGCAATCATGCACACCTGGGGAGTTCTGGACTTTGCTGGCGGTACCGCGGTGCATATTAATGCCGGCATTGCCGCCTTAGTCGGCGCAATTGTATTAGGCAAGCGTAAAGGCTGGCCGGCTGCACCCGTTCCCCCGCACAATGTGGTCTATACCATGATCGGCGCAGCATTTTTATGGGTAGGCTGGTTCGGCTTTAACGTCGGTTCTGCATTCGCGGTAAATGCATCGGCCACCATTGCCATGATGACCACTATGGTGGCGACCTGCGGCGGCATCTTAGGCTGGATGGTGATTGAAAAAATGCATACCCATCATGTCACGGCTTTGGGCCTGGCTTCAGGTGCGATTGGCGGATTGGTGGGCATTACCCCTGCAGCAGCTTATGTCGGACCTTTTGGTGCGTTGGCGATCGGCTTTATCACCGCCATCTGCTGTTTTTATGCCGTGACCAAGCTGAAGCATAAAATGGGGATTGATGATGCCCTGGATGTCTTTGCTCTGCATGGCATAGGCGGCATGGTCGGCTGTATGCTTACCGGTATTTTCTGCATCCCGCAACTGGGCGGCAAAGTGGCCGACATTTCCCTGCTGAACCAGTTGGCTGCACAGGCAGGCAGTATTGTACTCACCGTAATTTATTGTGGCGTGCTGACCTGGCTGATTATGAAGTTCGTCGATAAGACCATCGGTTTACGTGTAACCCCGGAACAGGAAGAGCGCGGTCTAGATGTCAGCGATCACAACGAACGTGCATATAACAATTAACGCCACGGCCAGCTTTCAACTGATAAATTAAAATTTCATTTTAGTCCATTTAAAATTCTTCAACTTCACCAAGCAAATGCTTCAGGGCATTTGCTTTTATTTTTGCAAGTACAATGCCGAGACTGGCAGTTTCCATCTGCTTTTCCGGGGTGAAAACAGCTGACCATGGCTAAAGGGTTACTTCTTTTGAGATATAGACGCCCTAGCTTGAAAATGATTATGATAGATCGTTTAACTGTAAATTAAGTAAAAATATATACTTGAAAAATAATAAAATAATTATTAATTACAGACTAGTGGTATAAGAATTGCATCTTGAATCATGAAAGAAATATTCCCTTTAGTAATACCAATTCCCACCAAAAAATGGTCAAGCTAATGTAAATCCATATTCATGAGATTCAGGAGCAATTCATGATAATGAACAATGTGAAGAAGTTACTCATGCTGAGTGTACTGCTGTCGCCTAGCGCAGTTTTTGCCGCTGAGGGAACGATTGATGGACCTGCCACTGTATGGCTCATGGTTTCTATTGTTATTGTCCTGCTGATGTTTATTCCAGGACTTGCGCTGTTTTATGGCGGTATGGTCCGCGCCAAAAATATCCTGTCTTTATTTACCCAGTTTTTTGCGATTGCCGGGATTGTCGGCATTTTATGGGTGGCCGGGGTATATAGCCTGGCAACCGATACCACTAATATGCAAGAGGGCGTTTATAACCTGAACAGCATTGTCGGTGGCCTGGATAAACTGATGCTGCAGGGCATCACCGCAGAAAGTCTGGCAGGTGGCATTCCTGAATATATCTTGATTGTGTTCCTGATGACCTTTGCCATGATAACGCCGTGTATTGCACTGGGTGGCTTTGCGGAAAGAATGAAATTCCGGGCAACGGTTATTTTTTCATCTCTGTGGATAGTGCTGGTCTATGGCCCAATGGCGCATATGGTATGGGGCGGCAAAGGTGCATTATTCCATAACTGGGGAGTATTGGACTTTGCCGGCGGTACTGCGGTACATATTGCCGCCGGGGTCACGGCATTTGTTGGTGCCATAGTGGTGGGCAAACGTAAAGGCTGGCCTGCTACGCCGATGCCGCCGCACAATGTAGTATTTGTGATGATTGGCGCAGCATTGCTCTGGGCCGGCTGGTTCGGTTTTAACGTGGGTTCGGCTCTGGCCATCAATTCTTCAGCCGCACTGATTTTGATGACCACCATGCTGGCAACCTGCGGTGGTATTGTCGGCTGGATGTTTGCTGAAAAAATATATTCCGGCCATGTCACAGCCTTTGGTCTGGCTTCAGGTGCCATTGGCGGCTTGGTGGGCATTACCCCGGCGGCCGCTTATGTTGGCCCTTTTGGTGCAATTGTGATTGGCCTGCTCACCAGTATGGCCAGCTATTACGCGATTATGATACTAAAGAAAAAGCTCGGCGTAGACGACGCGCTGGATGTATTTTCATTACATGGCATTGGCGGTATGGTTGGCTGCCTGCTGACCGGTATTTTCTGTATTCCGGAGTTGGGCGGCAATGTTGAAGGCATTTCCCTGCTCCCGCAATTCTTGGCACAACTGGCCAGTATTGCGATGACCTTTGCCTATGTCGGCATCTTGAGCTGGATCTTGCTGAAAATCATTGATAAAACCGTGGGGCTACGTGTCACGGCAGAACAGGAACAACAAGGCCTGGATGTCAGTGATCATAACGAACGTGCTTATAATTAAAGGCCGTGGAAAATCAAGTAACAAGGGCTTCGGCCCTTGTTTTTTTATGGCGGCTTGGGATAAACATCGCTTTGCATCATTTGCATACATGGCTATGCTGCCCTTTGCGGATTAAATCCCGCTACTGTCCATCTGCGGATTTTAACTGCTGAGTACCCTGTCAACGGGTTAACAATTATTCTCTCTTATGAGCAAAACAGGGATAGATAGCTTGCTGACGGCTTCCTTTCGGTCATTTCCCAGAGCACATCTTTGAGATTGTATGATCGAATGCCGAGTGCTCCAGCACTATAGGTTGCTGAACATTCCCAAAAAACCACAAGGAAAATTTTCTATACAGGGT
>JAEAMG010002008.1_pt1 | contig 13685 bp, 21 predicted proteins | sample 8958741 | NCBI WGS metagenome assembly JAEAMG01 (sample SAMN16933256, study PRJNA681125) | bioreactor sludge metagenome | isolation source: anaerobic bioreactor treating anionic surfactant - SDBS | place: India: Bengaluru | collected 2019-02-28
GGTACGTGCACGCGTGTTTCTACCCTGACGCCCAAGAAGCCCAATTCAGCATTACGCAAAGTGGCCCGTGTCCGCCTTAAGAATGGTATGGAGGTTACTGTATATATACCGGGCGTAGGGCATAATCTACAGGAACACTCCCAGGTCATGATTCGGGGTGGTCGTGTAAAGGACCTTCCGGGCGTACGATACCATCTCATCCGCGGCATTCTCGATGCTACAGGTGACATGGGTGGTTCCGCCTCGGTGAAAGACGATGGTGGAAAAAAGCGGCACGTAGGACGTTGGGTAAGCCGGTCTAAATATGGTGTCAAGAAACCGAAGAAATAATTACGATGATTGTACGGTGTGCGGCGCTGCGATGCCGCCGGGAGTATAAGGTCTACATAGTATTATGGCAAGACGGCGCGAAATAGTAAAGCGGGCTTTGCTGCCCGACCCGAAATATGGCAGTACCACCGTGGCGAAATTTATCAACACCGTTATGAAGAACGGAAAGAAGAGTATCGCGGAGGGTATTGTCTATGGCGCGTTTGAAATATTGAAGAATAAAGTGCCGGATCAAGAACCGCTGGCTGTGTTTGAGGCGGCGCTTGATAATGCGAAGCCGTTGTTGCAGGTGAAGTCGCGGCGCGTGGGTGGCGCCACCTATCAGGTGCCGGTTGAAATTGCCCCGGCGACACGGACCGCGCTTGCTTTCCGGTGGATTATAGAGTTCTCACGCAAGCGCGGGGAAAAGACCATGGAACAGAGAATGGCCGCGGAACTGCTGGATTGTTATCACAAGCAGGGCGCAACCATGAAACGCAAAGATGATACTCATCGCATGGCGGAAGCGAACAAGGCATTTGCCCACTTCCGGTTCTAAGCGATGGGAATATCAAAAACGATAGTTTTACAGCAATGAAGGAATTGATTATCACATACGATGGAGAGTGACGCGCCGAATTCAGCGTGATTCGCGCGCCGCCTCTGTCATAGATTCGGAAAGTTGAATCAGGCAGAGCGAAAGGCCAATGTTCCGACGGGAAGGGTAATATCCTTCAGGCGCGTGGACAATGCTTGGTGCGTGTGTTTTCAGTATGTGTCGGGGATGCCTTGCAGGCATCTCATCCCAGGGAAAGAAGAAAAAACGTGCCTCGTACAGTACCTATTGAGAATGTGCGCAATATCGGCATAATGGCTCATATTGATGCCGGCAAGACCACCGTGACCGAACGGCTCTTGTACTACTCCGGCCGGTTGCACCGCATGGGCGAAGTCCATGACGGCGCCGCTACCATGGATTTCATGGAGCAGGAGCGGGAGCGCGGTATAACCATTTCTTCTGCCGCCACTGCTTGCAAGTGGAAGAACCATCACATAAATATAATTGACACACCGGGTCATATTGACTTTACCGCGGAAGTGGAACGAAGTCTGCGGGTGTTGGACGGTGCGGTGGCGGTGTTCTGCGCAGTGGCGGGCGTTCAACCCCAGTCAGAGACGGTTTGGCGTCAGGCGCAGCGTTACCGTGTACCCCGAATCGCCTTCATCAACAAGTTGGATCGTGTCGGGGCGGATTTTTATAAAGCCATAAGCAGCATGAAAACACGCCTTGATGCCCATCCGCTCCCCCTGCAGTGGCCGGTAGGCGCCGAGGACAAATTCCAGGGTATTATTGACCTGGTTGAATGGCGGATGGTTGGCTGGAACACGGAAGGCATGGAAAATGCCCAGTTCATTACGGAGGTTCCGGAAGCCCACGCCGAGGAAGCTGAACTGCATCGCCATGAGTTGATCGAGTCCGTCGCTTCCGAAGACGAAATACTCATGGAGCAGTATTTGACTGATGAGCGCAGTATTTCGACCCATGACCTGAAGGCCGCGATACGTCGCTGCACCTTGGCTTCCAAAGTAACCCCTGTATTCACCGGGACGGCCTTGCGTAACAAGGGTACCCGGTTGTTGCTGGACGCTGTCGTGGATTATTTGCCTTCCCCCGTGGACATGGGGGTTTATGAAGGCACCAAACCCCGGCAGCCCGGCAGGGTTGTACAGCGCAGGCCTTTGGACACGGACCCGTTTGCGGCCTTGGCGTTCAAGATTGTCACCGATCCGCATGTGGGACGCTTGACGTTTGTGCGCGTATACAGTGGCATAATCAAAGCGGGTCAGCAAGTGGTGAATGCCCGCACGGAGAAGAAAGAACGACTTGGTCGCCTTATCGAGATGCATGCGGACGAGCGTAACGACCTGACGGAACTTCACGCGGGTGATATCGGCGCTGTTATTGGCTGTAAGGACACCACCACAGGGGATACGCTGTGTGATCCCCGAAAAATAGTGGCTTTGATGTCCGTAGATTTCCCGGAACCGGTTGTCCACATTGCCATCGAGGCTAAAAGCAAGGCGGACCAGGAAAAGTTGTCGCGCGCACTGCAAAAGCTGACTGAAGAGGATCCGACATTTCGCGTTCGGACTAATGAAGAGACCGGTCAGACCATTATCGCGGGCATGGGCGAACTTCACTTGGAGATCCTCGTGGAGCGCATGCGGCGCGAGTTCGGCGTCGAGGCGAATGTGGGTAAGCCGATGGTTGCTTATCGTGAAACGGTTCGCGGACGCGCCGAAGTGGAGAAACGTTTTGTGCGTCAAACAGGCGGACGCGGCCAGTACGCCCATGTGGTGTTGACGCTGGAAGGCGGCGCCAGTGGCTCGGGGTTTGTTTTTGAAGACAAAACCGTGGGCGGCGTGATACCGAAGGAATATATTCCGGCGGTAGAAAAAGGCTGTCGTGAAGCCATAAAGAGCGGTATTGTCACGGGTTACAGCATGATAGATGTGAAGGTTACGCTCACCTTCGGTTCTTATCATGAAGTGGATTCTTCAGACATGGCTTTTCAGATTGCCGGTTCCATGGCGGTGAAAGAGGCGGCGCCCAAAGCGTCTCCAGTCCTGCTGGAACCGATAATGAGGCTGGAAGTTTTTACGCCCGATGAGTATACAGGCGATGTTATAGGTGACTGCGACAGGCGTCGCGGTCGGCTTGTGGGCATGGAAAGCGAAGGAAATACGCAGACCATACGGGCTGTGGTTCCCCTCGCGGACATGTTCGGATATGCCAATGACCTGCGGTCGCGCACGCAGGGACGGGCTACTTATTCGATGGAATTTTCGCATTACGACGCCGTACCGGCGTCGGTAGCGAACGAGATAATGGAAAAGATGGGCAATGGTTTCCGGTTCTAGGATGCATACTGCCTGTCAGCAAGTGATAAGCAACAATGTTCATGTTGGGCTCCACGGCCATGTTGGCGGCTTTGTGGCGGCACAACATAACCACGGGCGCTCACGGGGCGCCGTGTCAAGGAGATAGCCATCATGGCGAAGGAAAAATTTGAGCGCACAAAACCGCATGTGAATGTAGGCACAATCGGCCATGTGGACCACGGCAAGACAACGCTGACCAGCGCGATCACCAAGGTGCAGGCCCGTAAAGGCAAAGCCAAGGTGATGGAATTCGGGCAGATTGACAAGGCGCCTGAAGAGCGCGAGCGCGGCATCACGATTTCGATTGCCCACGTGGAATACGAAACGGATAAGCGTCACTACGCGCACGTGGACTGTCCCGGCCACGCGGACTATATCAAGAACATGATCACGGGCGCCGCACAAATGGATGGTGCCATTTTGGTGGTGGCCGCGGATGACGGCCCCATGGCGCAGACCCGCGAGCACATCCTGCTTGCGCGTCAGGTGAACGTGCCGGCCATGGTCGTGTGGATGAACAAGGTGGACATGGTGGACGACCCGGAGATGCTCGACCTGGTTGAGATGGACCTGCGGGACCTGCTGAACAAATACGAGTTTCCGGGCGACACTATTCCCATTATCCGGGGTTCGGCGCTGAAGGCGATGCAGGGCGATCCGGCGGAAGAGGAAAACGTGGTCAAATTGCTGGATGCGGTGGATGAGTTCATCCCGACGCCCGCGCGTGCGCTTGACAAACCGTTCCTGATGCCGGTGGAAGACGTGTTCACGATTACGGGCCGCGGCACGGTGGTGACAGGCCGTATCGAGCAGGGTGTCATCAAGGTCGGCGACAAAGTGGAAATTGTCGGCATTGCCGATGAGACACGGGAGACGACGGTAACGGGCGTGGAGATGTTCCGCAAGTTGATGGACCAGGGTGAAGCGGGCGACAATGTGGGCCTGCTGCTGCGCGGCATAGACCGGGAAGATGTGGAACGCGGCATGGTCATTGCCAAGCCCAAGAGCATCACGCCGCACAAGAAGTTCGAAGGCGAAGTGTACGTCCTGACCAAGGAGGAAGGCGGCCGCCACACGCCGTTCTTTAACGGGTACCGCCCGCAGTTCTATTTCCGCACGACGGATGTGACCGGGGCGATGAACCTTCCCGAAGGCGTGGAGATGATCATGCCGGGCGACAATGTGCGCATTTCGGCTGAACTGATTACGCCCATCGCCATGGCCGAGGAATTGCGCTTCGCTATTCGTGAAGGCGGTCGCACCGTCGGCGCCGGCGTGGTCACCAAGATTAACGAGTGAGTTTTGCCTTAACACCGTCGCGGGGCGTACCCCCGGGCGGGATAACTTACTACTAGCAAGGCATTGAGGTTACGATGCGGTTGACCCTGAAAACATGGGGTTGCCGTCAATGGAGAAAAATTATGGCGTCCGGCTATAAAATTCGCATCAAACTGCGCGCCTATGATCACCGTCTGCTCGACAAGTCCACTGCGGACATCGTAAAGGCGGCCCAGAACACCAACGCGGGAATTCGGGGTCCTATCCCGCTCCCTTCGGCCATTTCCAAATACACGGTGTTGCGCGGACCGCACATTGACAAGAAGTCACGGGAGCAATTTGAGAGCCGCACCCATAAGCGACTGCTTGACATTCTGGACCCCAGTGCTTCGACGGTGGATGCGCTGATGAAACTGGTGCTTCCGGCGGGCGTGGATGTGGAAATCAAACAGTAACGATTCAACGAGAACGCCCATGAGTATTTCATGGATACGTTCCATCGTGAGGATACCAACGATGTTGAAAGGATTATTAGGGTTGAAACTGGGCATGACCCGTATTTTTACGGAGGATGGTCTGTGGATTCCCGTTACCCTGCTACAAGCGGGCCCCTGCACGGTTGTTCAACGTAAAACCAAAGTCCGGGACGGTTATGAGGCGGTCCAGGTCGGCTTTGGCGAGAAAAAAGAAAAACGCTGCACCAAGCCGCTGCTCAAACATTATAAGAAAGCCGGTGTCACGCCCAAAAGAACCCTACGGGAGTTCAAGGTGGAAGATGACAGCGCCTTGAAACCGGGAGACGAAATACGGACGGATATCTTCAAGAAGGGTGACCGTGTGGATGTTTCGGGCCTGAGCAAAGGCCGCGGTTTCGCCGGTGGCGTCAAGCGGCATCATTTTGCGGGTGGTCCCGGAACGCATGGATCCAATTTTCACCGTCGGCCCGGTTCCATCGGCGCCAGCGCTGATCCTTCAGAAGTCGTCAAAGGGAAACACCTTCCCGGTCGGATGGGCAACTCAGGTGTGACTATCCAGAATCTGGAAGTCGTGGATGTGGTGCCCGAAAAGAATCTTCTCGTAATTCGAGGCGCTGTTCCCGGCGCCAACGGCGGAATGATTGTGGTCAAACATACAATGAAGGGAGCCAAATAAGTCATGGTAGCCCTGAAAGTTGTCAATATGGAAGGCATAGAGCAAAATGCCGTGGAAGCCAGTGAATCGGTATTTGCCGTAGAGACGAGCGAAACCCTGGTTCACGATGTAATAGTGGGCATGCTTGCTGCGCAGCGGCAGGGTTCCCACAGTACGAAAACGCGTGGCGAAGTGTCCGGTGGCGGCGCCAAGCCCTTCCGCCAAAAGGGAACGGGCCGTGCCCGGCGTGGCAGTTCGCGCGATCCGGTTCTGCGTGGCGGTGGCACCATCTTCGGGCCGCATCCACGGGATTATCGCAACAACATTACGGTGACGATGAAACGCAAGGTCTTGTGTGCGTTGTTGACGGACAGGGTGCGTTCTGAACGGTTGTGCGTCCTGGCGGATTTTCAGCTGGAGCAATCGAAAACGAAGGTTTTTGCCGCCATGATGGGGAAAGTGGCTCCCGACAGTCGTCGTACGTTGCTGGTTACCGCCGATTATGACCCAAAGACACTGCTGTCGTCCCGAAATATCCAGAGTATTAGCGTGCGAACGGCAGCGGACGTGTGCGCCCTCGATGTCATTCACGCGACCCGGGTGGTGCTCCAGCGGGAGGCCCTCCCGAAACTTGAGGAGCGATTGTCATGACCGTGGAATATCACAAAATCATTGATCGACCGATTGTAACCGAAGAGTCCCAGATTCTCCGGGAAAATGGAAATCATTATGTGTTCCGCGTAAACCCGGCCGCCAATAAACGGCAAATTCGCGAAGCCATTGAAGAAATGTATCGCAAGGAAGAAATCAAAGTGGTGGCCGTAAACACCATAAACTACCGCGGCAAGTCTCGTCGCCAGATCGGCACGCGCCGCACGGGTCGGCGGGCCCACTGGAAAAAGGCCATTATTACGCTGCGCCGTGGTGATGCCATTGAACTGATCTGATGGAGACATGAATCATGCCATTAAAAAGATATAAACCCTATACGCCATCCAGGCGCACGATGACAGTCGCCGATTTCTCCGAACTGGATCGGAAGAAGCCGGAAAAAAGTCTGGTTATTTCAAAAAAGAGGATCAGCGGCCGTAACAACACGGGTAAAATTACCATGCGGCGCCGGGGCGGTGGCGCAAAGCGCCTGTATCGCATTGTGGATTTCAAGCGGGAAAAGGACGGCATTCCGGGCAAAGTCGCTTCAGTTGAGTACGATCCCAACCGTACAGCGCGGATTGCTCTGGTGGTGTATGCCGATGGCGAGAAACGATATGTGCTGGCCCCTAATGCTATCAAAGTGGGACAATCCGTCATGAGCGGCGTCGGGTCGGAATATGAAACCGGTAATGCCATGCCCCTGGCCAACATCCCTTTGGGCAGCCTGGTGTATAACGTGGAACTCACCCCCGGAAAAGGGGGACAGATTGCCCGGGCAGCGGGTAACAAGTGTCAGCTGCTGGCCAAGGAAGGGCGATTTGTCGTGTTACGATTGCCGTCGGGAGAAATGCGGCGCATTCTTAGCGAATGCCGGGCAACGCTTGGTACCGTAGGCAATGAAGAGCATGGCAATATTGTGCTGGGTAAGGCGGGCCGCAATCGCTGGTTGGGACGCAGGCCCAAGGTGCGCGGCGTGGTCATGAATCCGGTCGATCATCCTATGGGTGGCGGCGAAGGTCGTTCATCAGGGGGCGGACATCCGGTGTCGCCGTGGGGCATGCCCAGTAAAGGCTACAAGACGCGCAAGAAGAAAAATCGTTCCAACCAATTTATTATAAGAAGGCGCAATGCATAAGGCATGTGCCGGGTGTGAAAATCATCTGGCGTGATGCTGTCGGTGATTGATATCAGGCTTGTTGTACAGGTCTGAAGAATAAAGGAGAAAGATAGGTGCCTCGTTCGCTGAAAAAAGGATATTTTATAGAAGACCACCTGTTGCAGAAAGTGGTAAAGCAACAGCGTGAAAGAGATCGGCGCGTCATTAAAACATGGTCACGCCGTTCCACCATAGTTCCGGATATGGTCGGCTTGACGCTGGCAGTGCATAATGGCAAATCATTTGTGCCTGTCTTCATCACGGAAAACATGGTGGGTCATAAATTGGGTGAATTGGCCCCCACAAGAACTTTCCGCGGTCACGCGGGCAGTAAATAACAGGAGACCCGGTAATGTTAACAGCCAGGGCTACATTGCGAAACATACGGCTGTCGCCGCGGAAGGCGCGCCTTGTTGCGGACATGATTCGCGGCAAGCGGGTGATAGATGCGCGTGATATCCTGCAGTTCTCATTGCAGCGGTCCGCCGATCCTATTCATAAGTTACTGGACTCCGCGGTTGCCAATGCCGAGGTGAAAGCTCGTGAAAACCGTCGGCGTATTAACGCGGATGAATTTGTAGTGAAAATGATCATGGTAGATGAAGGACGGACTTTTTATCGTCACCAGCCTATGCCGCGCGGTCGGGCAGGGCGGGTTCGCCATCGCAGCAGCCATGTAACGCTGACCATTACCGAATAGAGGAGAAACGCATGGGTCAGAAGATACATCCCTTTGGTTTCCGTTTGGGCGTCATCCAGAACTGGTCGTCCATTTGGTACGCGGACAAGGACTATGTTGAATTGCTTCACAAGGATCTTGAGATTCGCAGATATGTGAAACAGCGACTTGAAAGTGACGCCAACAATCCAAAGGCGGAAGTGGCGAAGGTGGATATTGAGCGCGCGGGACGTAAGACCAAAGTGCATATTTTCACCCCTCAACCCGCCTATGCCATCGGCAATAAAGGGGAGCGTGTGGAATTGTTGCGCCAGGAACTTGAAGCGCTTACCGGGCACGAGGTAACCGTAAAAATAAATGAGGTCTCGTCGCCGGACCTGTGCGCCCAGTTGGTGGCGGAGAGGCTTGCGGGCCAGTTGGAGCGGCGCGCTTCGTTCAGGCGTGCCATGAAAAAGGCCATGCAGAATACTATGATCCGGGGCGCCAAAGGTATTCGTATTCGGGTGGCGGGACGTCTTAATGGCGCTGAAATTGCCCGGGCTGAGCACTCACGGGAGGGCAGTGTACCGTTACATACGTTACGTGCCAATGTGGATTACGGCGTTGCGACAAGCAGAACGACCTACGGTGCCATTGGTGTTAAAGTGTGGATTTATTTGGGCGATATTATGCCGGGCAAGCGCGTCGAGGCGATGGAGGGGGACGCGGGTGGCCGGGCCCGAGGTCAGGATGGCCGCGCTCCGCGCGGCGAGCGGAGCGACCGCGGCGAAGCAAAATCGCACCGGGGTTCGGGACGTTCCAGGGGCGGCAAACGGTCCGAACGTGCCGGCGCCCAAGAATAACCATTCAAAGTCAAGTACTGGAGTTTTTATGCAGGCGCCCACGGGCGCATAGCGTGGAGATAAATTAGTTATGTTGATGCCAAAGCGTGTTAAATACCGTAAAGTGCAGCGCGGACGGCGGGCAGGCGCCAGTAAGGGAGGATTTTCTCTCGAAGAAGGCGAATATGGATTGAAGGCGAATCAAGATGGCTGGGTTACCGCGCGGCAGATTGAGGCGGCCCGTGTGGCTATTACGCGTCATTTACGCCGCGGCGGCAAGGTATATATACGCGTATTTCCGGATAAACCTATAACAAAAAAACCTGCCGAGACGCGTATGGGAAAAGGCAAGGGCGCCCCGGAAGAATGGGTGGCCGTTGTCAAACCCGGTCGGGTGATGTTTGAAATCGAGGGTGTCGCCGAACCGCTTGCGCGCGAGGCCATCCGCCTTGCCGGATTTAAGTTGCCGATTAAGACCAGGTTCGTTTCACGGATGCAATGAAATCGCGCCGTAACATGGGAGTATGGTACTTGTGAGAGCCAAAGAGTTACGAGATAAAACCAATGATGCGTTGGCGCAGCTTATCGAGGAGCGCCAGGCCGACATAGTGAATTTCAGACTGCAACTGGCGACAGGTGTGGTAGATAATTGTCGCCGGGCCCGCGAATCGCGCAGGGATATTGCCAGAATAAAGACCATTATGAAAGAGCGGGAAATCGCCGCGGCGAAAGGTACGGACAAGCAATGACAACGGACATCACCCAGGAGATGAAAACGGTGCCTGGCAACCGCAAGGAGCGCGTGGGCCTGGTGACCAGCACCTCGATGAATAAGACCATCACAGTGTCTGTTGCGCGTGTGAAAGAACACCGCTTATATAAGAAGGCGCTTCAAAAGACTAAAAAGTTTAAGGCTCATGATGAAACAGAGACCTGTCACGTAGGGGATTGGGTCCGTATCCGGGAAACCAGACCGCTCAGCAAAACCAAGCGCTGGCGGCTGGTTGAAGTAGTCAAACGCGCCGAATAGCGTTGAAGGAAACAGTCGTATGATACAGATATATTCAAAACTGGCGGTTGCCGACAATTCGGGTGCGCGCCAGCTGCGCGTCATTCAGGTTATGGGCGGTTCCAAAAGGCGTTATGCCGGTTTGGGTGATATTGTGACTGCCAGCGTGCGGGAAGCCTTACCCAATGCCGCAGTTAAAAAAGGCGACGTGGTAAAGGCGGTTATCGTACGCATCAAGCAGGATACACAGCGGCCGGACGGCACCGTCATCCGCTTTGACTCCAATGCGGCGGTGATTATCAATCCGCAGAAAGAACCCAGGGGCACCCGCATTTTCGGACCCGTACCGCGTGAACTGCGCGAGGGCGGATTTTTGCGCATCCTCTCATTAGCGCCGGAAGTACTATAGGATACATAAAGACCATGTATATCAGAAAAAAAGACACTGTTGTCGTGACGCGGGGCCGCTATAAAGGGCGGCGTGGCCGTGTATTGGAAGTTTTTCCCAAAAAGAATGCGCTGTTGGTGGAAGGCGTGAACATGCGCAAACACCATACCAAGCCGGGCCGAAAGAGCCAGAGCGGCGGTATCATCGAGCGCGAAGCCCCCATACACATTTCGAATGTAATGGCATGGTGCGGCAGCGCCAAAGCGCCCTCAAAAATCCTCATGAAACGCCTCAGCGATGGCAGCCGCGTTCGCGTTTGGAAACTTACAGGTGAAACGTTGGACTAGACCCTGGTGGCGCGCCGTGCGCTTGACTGCGCGCCAGCGGCAGGAATAAGGCATAGATCGGGAGAATATAAAGTGGCCGAAAGACTGAAGATAAAATACGAGGGTGAAGTTATCCCCGCGCTTTGTGAAGAGTTTGGTTATCAGAACATCATGCAGGTGCCCCGACTCGAAAAAATCGTGGTGAATATGGGCGTGGGTGACGCTATTGCCGATGCGAAGATGATGGACACGGCGGTGGCTGAACTTACTCAGATTACCGGCCAGAAACCGGTTGTCCGCAAGGCTCAGAAATCCATCTCCAATTTCAAATTGCGAGCCGGTGCAAATATCGGGTGTATGGTTACCTTGCGCGGCCGGTTCATGTGGGAATTCATGGACAGGCTTTTCAATATTGCCATTCCGCGTATCCGTGACTTCCGCGGCCTTTCCCCCAGGGCTTTTGATAAATTCGGGAACTATACGCTGGGCATTCGCGAACAAACCATCTTTCCTGAAGTGGATTTAGACAAGGTTACGCGGGTGCGCGGCATGAATATTACATTTGTGGTCAAAAACGCGAATTCGGCCGAAGAGAGTCGCTCGCTGTTACAGAAATTGGGCATGCCTTTCGCCAACTGATGCCCATGGGAAAAACGGCGTCCTCATGGATGACCGAGACAAGGTAGAATACATTGGCCAAGACAAGTAAAATTGAGAAGATGAAGAAGCAGATGAAGCTCGAAGCGAAGTATCGTGCGCGGCGTCAGGCCTTGAAAAAGGTTGTCATAGACCAGACGCGGCCCATCGAAGAACGTCTGGAGGCAAGCCGCGTTCTTGCGAAGCTGCCCCGGAATTCTTCGCCGGTAAGGCACCGTAACCGGTGCAAAGTAACCGGACGGCCTCGCGGCTATCTGCGCAAATTTGGCATGTCGCGCATCTCGCTGCGTGAACTTGCCCACGAGGGAAAAATCCCCGGCGTTACAAAATCCAGTTGGTAGTATTTTCGCAAAACAAGGAACGATGACGTTATGTCTATGAGTGACCCCATTGCTGATATGTTGACCCGTGTGCGCAACGGCCTGCAGGCCGGAAAAGAGACGGTGGACATCCCGCGATCGAGCCTGAAGGTGGCGATCTGTCGCGTCTTGGCCGAACAGGGATACATTGAAGGGTTTGAAGAGAGTGAGCACCCCGCGCCGGGTATTGTGCGGATTAAGTTGCGTTATCTTTCCGATCGGCAACCGGTTTTGCAGGGCATCAGGCGCATGAGCAAACCCAGTTTGCGGGTCTATGTCCGTCATGATGAAGTGAAACAGGTGCGGAGTGGTCTGGGCATTTCCATCCTCAGCACATCAAAAGGTGTTATGACGGGCAAGCAGGCGCGCGAACAGAAGTTGGGTGGTGAATTTTTGTGTGAAGTGTGGTAAGACCTCTGCGATGGTTTTTTTGTCGAACCACAATACAGGAGATATAGAACAGTGTCACGTATAGGTAAATTGCCGGTGGAAATACCCGCCGGCGTAAAATGTGAACTCAACGGCAGTCATGTCAAGGTTAAGGGCGCCAAAGGGACGCTTGAAGCCACCTTCTCTTCCGAGATTGCCGTTTCCCTTGAAAATAATGCCCTTGTTGTTACACGTCCCAGTGACAAAATAGAGCATCGTGCCCTGCACGGGCTGACACGCGCCCTCCTTCAGAATATGGTGAAGGGGGTGAGCGCGGGTTACACCAAAGCACTGCTGATCGAAGGTACAGGGTATCGTGTTTCCATTCAGGGAAAGAACCTGAACCTGCAGGTTGGCTATAGCCATCCCATCATTGTGGAGCCGCCCGCGGGCATTTCCTTTGAGGTGGAGGGTACGCAGACCATCCGCGTTCTGGGAATTGATAAACAGCAAGTCGGGCAGGTTGCGGCGAACATACGTAAAATCAGGCCTGTGGAGCCCTATAAAGGCAAAGGCATTCGATATGAAGGCGAATATGTGCTGCGCAAGGAAAGCAAGGCGGGCGCATAATATATCCAGGTGTGATCACCTAAGAGATCAAGTAATCTGGTGCGGAGAGTGAAAGGTTTAGCGATGGCCAAGACGGATAAAAAACTGGCGATGTTGAAGCGGCGCGTGAGCCGTGTGCGTAAAAATATGAAAGGCACATCGGAACGTCCCCGGCTTCGAGTCACGCGCAGTATAAATCATATTTACGCACAACTGATAGATGACAGCACCGGGAAAACCCTCGCTGCGGCCTCGTCGCTGGCATTGAAGATTCCCGGCGGCAATGTGGAGTCGGCGAAGCAGGTGGGAAAAGATATTGGTGAACGCGCTAAGGCACTGGATATTCAACGGATTTGTTTTGATCGCGGCGGACACCTGTATCACGGCCGGGTAAAAGCGCTGGCAGATGCCGCGCGCGAAGCCGGCTTGCAGTTCTAGTGCTGGGATAGGTAAACACGATAACAGATACCAAATGAGGCGACGAGATGAATCGCAGAATTAATGCTGAATCCGAAACGAGTGGACAAGAGGGTTTAACGGAGCACGTGGTGAAAATTTATCGCGTGGCCAAGGTGGTTAAAGGCGGCCGCAGGTTTAATTTTAGCGCGCTGGTGGTGGTGGGAGACGGCAAGGGAAATGTGGGCGCCGCCCTGGGCAAAGCGGCCGAAGTGCCGGATGCAATTCGGAAGGCTGTTGAAAAAGCCCGCAAGAGCATGATTCACACGCCAGTGGTGAAGACGACCATCCCTCATGAAGTTACCGGGCGGTTGGGCGCCGCGAAAGTATTGTTGAAGCCAGCCTCTTTGGGTACAGGAATAGTTGCGGGCGGCCCTGTTCGTGCCGTGGTCGAGGCGGCCGGATACGAAAATATTTTGACCAAATCCTTGGGCTCGGATTGCGCCACCAACATTGTATGGGCCACCCTTGAAGGCCTCAAGCAACTGCGTGAGGTCGAGAAAATAGCGGCGGATCGAAATCTGGATGTGGCGGAGGTGTT
>JAEAMG010002009.1_pt1 | contig 13684 bp, 11 predicted proteins | sample 8958741 | NCBI WGS metagenome assembly JAEAMG01 (sample SAMN16933256, study PRJNA681125) | bioreactor sludge metagenome | isolation source: anaerobic bioreactor treating anionic surfactant - SDBS | place: India: Bengaluru | collected 2019-02-28
GTTGTGCGCAATGATGACGCCTTTGAAATCGCCGTCGATCTCCGAAGATCGCTTGCTCGTTTGGCTTGCTAAGCCGGCCGTGGCCAGCCACCAGCAAACGATGGTGGTGATCAATACGACGCCGCTGATAGCCCAGAACTGGTACTTTTTCAGCGCGGCCAGAAATACTTTGACATTGTCCATATTGCAACCAATCTAAGGTTTACGGTTTTTCAGCCGGAGCGGCGTTTTGCTCCGAGGCCGGGGCTTTCTTTGCCGCCAGACGCTCGGAAGCGGTCTTGGGCTGCCAACAAAAATGAACGACAAAATCGAACCGTTGCAACTTGATCGTGCTGGGAGCGGCCGAATCATCGCCTTCGGCGCGAGCGGCTCCTGCATTTGGTCTGCGAGTGCCGCCGGGGCCCAAAGCGCCGCCCGGCATCGCGGCCGCGCCCAACGCGGCGCCGCTTGGAGCGTCGGCGTTGGGATTGTTGATTTCTTCCTTTTCGACCTTCAACGGGTTAATCAAAACCGGATACGTAACGCCGAGGTCTTGCATGGAAACTTCCTCGAAGCCTTCAGGGCCCTCCGAAGGAAGCTTGATCTTTCTCTTGCGCAAATTATCGATCAAGGTGTTGCGGACGTATTGCGCGCCTTGGTTGTTGCGATCCGCGTTGTGATAGTGATGCCCGCAGATGCGGACGACCCAACCCGGTCCTTTCGGTCCCGGCGTATCTTCCTGGCCCTCGGCGGGAGTCCCGTCGGGATTTGTCGCGGGTGCTGAAGCATCGGGTGTGCCGGATGCGGCTGCGGGCGTCCCCGGGGCGGCATTGCCAGCCGCGGCGGCGTCGGGCGTAGCGGCGTCGGGCGCAGCGCCATCGGCCGGTTTGGCCGGAGTCGCCGGCGTTTGGTCCCATTGCTTCACGCCCGCATACCATTGGGCAACGTCTTCCACTTGTTGGCATTCCAGATTCGTAATGTGCAATTCCTTGCGGTCTGGAATCGGCGGCAGTTGTCCATTGGGCGCCAATGCCGGATCCTTCGGCAAACACTCATTGACGGCCTTGAGCAACTCGAGCCAGCGGACGCGCCCTTCGACGTTGCTTACCAAATGCTGACCGATCTGGTCGGTGGCCTTGAAATCGGTTTCTGCTTTTTCGGTTTCCGATTTGTATTGGTCCGCCGTTCTTTTTAGTGTCTTGGCCGAAGTTTGAGCCGTTTGCCACTTTTCTTGTGCCACCGAGTTCAAAGCCAGCGAATACGCGGCGAAACTGGCGCTGCAACCCAGCATGATTGTAGCCGCCGCGGCGATAGCCCAAGGTTTCTTGCGGCGAATCAGACGGTCGTTGATGATTTCACGCGGGATCAGGTTCGTATGAACGCCGCCCACGTTCAACCCCTGCAACGTCAAGCCGTAAGCAACCCCGAACGACAGCAGGTTCTCTTGGAACGAAGGAGCCGTGACCACTTGCGCGCCGGTCAGCTTCGAGAACGACTCGATCTTTTCGATTTCGAAACCGAGGCTTTGCGAGAGATAACGCCGTAGCCCAGGCAATTTCATGGCGTTGCCCATCGCAATTACGCGGTCGATCTTCGCGGCGCGGTCGAGGTTCGAGAAGTAACCGATCGAACGCTGCAATTCGGTCAAAAGGTCGCCGAATACCGGCCGCATGGCCTGGAATACCGCCTTCGGGTCGGCGGCCGTCGTCGCATTACGCTTCAAATGCTCGGCCTTCGCGAAGGTGAGCTTGAGTTCCTTGGTCAAAATCTTGGTGAAGTGGCTTCCGCCCAACGGAATGCTTCGCTGCCATACGCGATAACCGTTGGTAATCACAAGGTCGGTCGCGTCGGTGCCCAGCGAGATAATCACCACCGATTCCGGCGGATTTTCAGGGTCATATTCGTCAGGCGTCGGCAGATCGCCCAACTGATCGTACATCAGGAAGTTGTACAAAACCAGCGGCGTAAGCTGGACGATATCCACCTCGATATCGGCCCGGACGAACGGATCCAACGCGCGCATGACGGCGTCGCGTTTCATGGCGAACAAGCCGATTTCGGTTTCCAGAGCGAAACCTTCCTCTTCGCTGCCTCCGCCCATGCGCTGGTAATCCCAGATCACGTCGTTCAGGTCGAAGGGGATCTGCTGCTTGGCTTCATACCGAACGATGTCGGGGATTTTCTTTGCCTCGACCGGCGGCAACTTGATGAACCGCGCCAGGCCGGCTTGGCCCGAAACAGAAACCGCCACGCGGTCGCCGACCACGGAATTGCGCGAAAGAAATTGCTTGAGCGCATCGCCGATCAACTCGGCGGGCTCGGAGCCGGGCTGGCTCAGAATCTTGGGATACTCGATGTAGTCGAATGCGTCGGCAACGACTTGCTCGCCGTCTTCATGGAGGCGACATCGCATGGCCTTCAATGCGCATTGGCCGATATCAATGCCCCAAACAGCGCCACTTGCCATATTTTTCTGCTCCTCTGTCGATGCCAGCCTGATGTGGCGATAAGATTCGACGAAACACTCCTCTTGGCGCGACAACCGAAGTGTCGCTTTCCGCGCCGGCCTTGGAAAAGCCGACTTAACCGCACAACACGCTACGACCGAACGCCTCTGTTCCTGACAACCTCAGGCCCGAAGCTGGCCTGTCAAGAAATGACTTCAATAGGCTGCCTTTCTCTATCTATCCATGTTATCCTGGGGGGAGGGCAACTGTCAACTAACTGGCGGGCAGATAGTGGCTAGTGGTTAGTGGCCAGTGGTTAGTGAAACAGGAAGGTTTTTGTTATACTTGCTACGTCAAAACAAGAGGAAACCAGTTCTGCGGAGGGGGGTTATGGCATTAGCCGTCGGCAAAAACTGATGGTTCAAATCCCTAGCCCCTAGTCCCTAGTCCATAGCCCCTACCTCCCATGAAATTCGACCGGCTTGCCGTTTTACTGCCTTGCTACAGTTTCGAGTCGTTCGACTTGGATCGAAAAGAGGCCGATGCCGAGCAATTGCTCTCGGCCTGGTCGGTTTTGTGGCATCCTGCCTTGCTGGCCGGCAGCCGGTCGATCCCCCGGTGGCTTCCGGCCGGTTCTCCGCCGCCGGATCCCTCGGGCCATTTGATTATTTTGCCCGATTGCTGCGATTCGATGCTGCCCGAGGAATGGCTCGCCCAAGCTGCGGCCGTTGGGGCTTGTGTGCTGCGGGGCTTGAAAAATCGCGACGATATGCTCGCGGCTGCCCTAAAACTCCTAGGCGACGACTGTCCCGTTGTCGATGCCGATTTGGCGGCCGATTTCCTGGCCCTGGGGTTCAGCCATCTCCAAGTCGAGCTTTTAACCCGCAAATTGCGCTACATGAGCAATCTCGACGAGGGATCGTTGCAAACAGCCGTTCTGGCCGCGACCGATGCGGCGGTTTCCGGCGATTTGGAGGCGGCTCGGCAGCATTTACAGACGGCCTTCGACCGGTTGCACGACGCCCGGGAATATTTCTATCCCACGGAAGCCAAGCTGCTCGATTTTACGCTGTTGGCCCCCAGCACTTTGGGGCAGCCTTTGCAAACCGAATTGGCCGACGCGACGCCGCGCAACTTTTTGGTGTCGGGCGAAGTGATCGAAAAGATGGCCGCACAAGAACCGGCTGTTTTAGAAGCACTAAAAACGGCGCTGGCCGAAAACCGTGCGGCCCTGATCGGCGGCGAGCAGGTCGAAATTCCGCTACCGCTGTTGGATCCCGAATCCCTGCAAAACCACCTTCAACGCGGACTGGCCGTCTACCAAAAACACTTGGCTGCGCAGCCAAAAATCTTTGGCCGGCGGCGTTTTGGACTTTCGCCCGCCTTGCCGCAAGTGCTGAAACAAAATGGCTTTACAGGCGCGATTCATTGCACGCTCGACGACGGCCAATTCCCTGTCGGCAACCAAAGCCGTATCCAATGGGAAGGCATCGACGGCTCGGTGATCGAAGCCACGGGCTGCTTGCCCCTTGATGCCGGCCGCGCCGAAACGTTTCTGCGACTGGCCGAAACAATGAGCAACGCCATGAATCTGGACCATAGCGCCACGATTCTGTTTGCCCATTGGCCGGGCTGCGCCTCCCACTGGTACGATGATTTACGACGCACCGCACGCTATGGAGCGATCTTTGGCAAATTCCTGTCGGTCACCGATTATTTCGAACTGACATCCTTGGCCGGACAACGCAACCACTACAAACCCGATCAATATCGTTCGCCGTATCTTGTTCAAGAAGTGACCGCCGCGCAAGCCGATCCGATTTCGCGGTGGATGCGTTTCTTTCAGCGTTCCTTGCACTTGGAAGCGATTAAGACGGTTGCCATGTTGGCATCCGTGTGCGGGCGCAGCGAGAAAAACGCGGAAACAGATCAAAAATACGCGAAACTTGCGTCTTCAATCGAAGATGCCTTGATCGCGGAAGACGATGCCGTTTTGGATTTGGAAGACCAACTTACGAAAGCCGAGCAACAACCGCTCGCCGATTTCGCGCGATCCTTGGGAGCGGATGCAAAAAAAGCGGAACGCGGTTGTTTGATCGTTAATCCGTGGAGTTTTTCGCAACCGGCCGAGCCGATTCATTCTCCAGTCTCCGCGCTTCACTCGTTGCCCGACGTGCCGGGGATGGGCTTCGCTTGGGTGGATCCCAAGGCCGAGCCGGAACCTGAAAAAGTGGAACGCAAGAGCTGGTTCGGCCTCCGAAAAACGCAAGAACTGCCGCCGATGGCCGAAGAAAACGTCTTGCGGAACGAATTTTTAGAAGTCCATTTCGATCCGCATACCGGCGCGATTCGGACGATTGCCGATTATCACAGCCGTGGGCCGCGACTCGGTCAACAGATCGCCCTTCGATTGCCACAAGGCGGCGATCCGGGGGCCGATGTAAATTACTCGATCATGGCGGCCGACGAACTGACCGTGGTTTCCGCCGGTCCCGTGGTGGGTGAAATTCTATGCCGTGGCCGGCTTCTGGATCATGAAGGCCGCCGCGTGGCCAATTTCCGACAAACGACCTTGGCACGACGCGGCAGCCGAATCCTCGAAATTCAGATTGATTTGGAGATCGACCGGCAGCCTGGCCCGAACGCCTGGGATTCGTACTATGCAGCGCGCTTCGCTTGGAAGGATGAGATGGCCGTTTTGCGTCGCGGCGTGAACATGGCCGACCAAGCGACCGAGCTTATGCAGTTCGAGTCGCCGTGGTATGTCGATATTTGCCGCAGTAAGCAACACACAACTTTGCTGTGCAACGGCACGCCCTACCATCGCCGGTTTGGGCTTCGCAAGCTCGATACGCTATTGGTCACGCAAGGCGAGCGGGCGCGATCGTTTCGGCTGGGCGTCGGCATCGATGTACCGAACCCGATGGCCGCGGCGCAAGGATTCATGATGCCGCCGTTGATTTTGCCCGATGCACCGAAAACGGCGTTGCCTTCCGGTTGGCTCTTCCATCTCGACTGCCGCAACGTGTTGGCAACACACTGGGATGTTTGCGCCAACGGTTTTCGCGTTCGTTTGTTGGAAACCGACGGACGCGGCACTCGGCTGGGGCTTCGCTGTTTTCGCTCGGTTGCTTCGGCACGGCGCACCAATGCCGACGACTCGCCGCTCTTGGATCTTAAGATCGACGGCGACCGCGTAGAGATTCCCATCGATCCGTATCAATGGGTTGAGATAGAAGTACAATTTGCACCCTAGTCCCCTCTCCCTTTGGGAGAGGGTTAGGGTGAGGGCCGATTAGTTTCCGTTGCGGTAATACCGGAGGGCAGGAGTCATTCTGATCGCAGCGAAGAATCTTCCGCATTTAAGAGATTCTTCACTGCGTTCAGAATGACAATTTGGCATTTCCGCAACAGCAACTAATTAGAATTGCCATCCGTGTTGTGCTGCTCGCCGCCCTCACCCCCGGCCCCTCTCCCGTTTACGGGAAAGGGGCGATAGTTGTTGGAGTTCGGTTTACGTCATGAAAAAGGCATTCCAACTTATTCTGTTTCCCGGTCTCGGGGCCGACCATCGCCTGTTCGAGCAGCAGCGGCAGGCGTTTCCGCAACTCGTGGTTCCGCCTTGGATCCCGCCGCGCAAGAAGGAATCGTTGCCCGACTATGCGGTCCGATTGGCTGAAACAATCCGGCCGTCGCGCGACGTGCCGTTGGTGCTTGGCGGCGTCTCGTTCGGCGGCATGATCGCCTATGAACTGGCGCGCCACGTGAAGCCCGACGCCTTGGTGCTCATCGCCACATGTCGCACGCGCCGTGGGTTGCGGCCTTGGTATCGCGCCGGTCGATGGTTGTTGCCGCTTATGCCGGTGCAAGCCTGGGAAGTTGCCAAACTGCTCTCCGGCCCTGTCGTGAATTTGAGAATCAGTGTGCCGAAAGCACGCAAGGATCTGGCCGTCCAGATGTTCAAAGACGTGGATTCCAGCTTCATGCACTGGACGCTCCAAGCGATTTTGAATTGGCAACCGACCCCGCTGGAAGGCATTCGCCCACTCCACATCCACGGCGCTCGCGACCGCGTCTTGCCCCTCCGCGGCGTCCAGCCCGACGAAATCATTCCCCACGGCGGACACTTGATCAACATGACCCATGCGGAACAGGTGAATTCTTTCATCCGCCACGCAGTGTATCACAAGACGTGATATTTCGCCCTTGTTACCGCTCCGGTGAGGGGTATAATTGGTAGAGTATGTGAAAGTATCAACATCTTCTAGCCAGAGTCTCCGTATCATGCGATCCGTCAATGCAGTCTACGAAAATGGCCGCCTTTTCTTTCCCGAGGGCAATGGCCCCGAAGGTCGGATGGAAGTAGTCGTTGTCTTTCCCGATCAAGGCGAATCGGCTCCTCCTCGCGACAAAGATGCCGGTAAGCGATTTGTTCGTGAATGGGCCGGCATACTCAAAGGATGTGACGTCAGCAATTGGCAAGACGAAAAAGCCGAGTATCTGAAAGGAAAGCCGAGTGAAAATCCTGCTTGATACGAATGTCGTCTTGGATATTGCGTTGGCTCGACAGCCGTTTTGTCAGGGTGCCGAGAAGATCCTTAATGCTTCGGATTTTGACCACTTCCATCTGTTCATTACCGCTTCCAGTGCAACGGACCTTTATTATGTGTTGCGCAAGGAAAAGGGGCGTGAAGTCGGATTAAGATTCATTAAGCGTCTACTGGAATGCGTTGATGCGTGTAATGTTGATGAGAATATTTTGATCGCTGCGCTGACTTCCCACTTTTTAGACTTTGAAGACGCCGTTCAAAATGCCGCGGCAGTGAAATCCGATATCGATATCATTGTCACACGCAACAAGGCAGACTATCGAACATCGCAGTTGACGGTCTTGACTCCCGATGAATTTATCCTAGCCCATCTCCCATGATCATCACCATCGACGGACCCGCTGGAGCTGGAAAGAGTACGGTCGCACGAGCGTTGGCCCGGCGGCTGGGGTTCCGGTTTCTTGATACGGGCGCGATGTATCGAGCCGTAGCATTGGCCGGCCGGCGGCAAGGGCTCGATTGGGACGTGCCCGCTGATTTGGCTCAACTTGCGAAAACGCTCAAAATCGAATCGGTCGGCGATCGCATTCTGCTCAACGGCGAGGATGTGACCGAAGCGGTGCGCACTACCGAGGTGACGGCCGTAACGCGCTATGCCGCCGGCAATTCGCAGGTGCGCGAGCAGTTGGTCGATCTTCAGCGCACCATCGCGGCCGGCGACAATGTCGTCACCGAGGGCCGCGACCAAGGAACCGTCGCCTTTCCAAGGGCCGAGTGCAAGATATTTCTCACGGCCAGTGCCGAGGAACGCGCTCGGCGTCGTGTCCGCGATTTGGAGGCACAAGGCGAGCCGGTCTCTTACGAGCAGGTGCTTGCCGCCCAGCAGCGCCGCGATCATCAGGACGTAAGCCGGTCAGTCGGCCCGCTGGTTCCCGCCGTCGATTCCATCCAAGTCTGCACCGACGGCATGACGCTCGATCAAGTAGTAGATAAACTCGAATCCTTGGCCAGAGAACGCATGGGCAAATAACCTCCCAAAACAACTTTCAACTTTCTCGCGATCTCACTAACCACTAGCCACTAACCACTAGCCACTAATTCCTGCTTCATGCAAAAATACTCTTTGTTAAGTCGCATTTGGTATCAATCCTGGAGACGGTTCCTGCAGCTTGTGGCCGTTTTGGCGTATCGCGTGCGCGTTTCGGGCTACGAGAACATTCCGATGGAAGGCGGCGTGCTGGTCGTCTCGAATCATCAAAGCCATTTAGACCCGCCGCTGGTCGGCATTGCCTGCCCGCGTCAAATGCGTTTTGTCGCTCGGGAAACGCTTTTCAAATTCAAGCCTTTTGGATGGTATTTGAAATCGGTGGGATCCATTCCGATCGATCGGGACGGCATCGGTCTTAGCGGCATCAAAGCGGCGTTAAAGCTGCTGAAAAACGGCGAGATGGTGCTGATCTTCCCCGAAGGAACGCGGACCAGCGACGGCAATATCGCACCCTTTCGGCCCGGCTTCACCGCCTTGGCCGTTCGCTCGAAGGCAGCCATCTTGCCCGTGGCCATCGAAGGCGCCTTCCAAGCGTTTCCCCGTAATCGCAAATGGCCCAAGCTGGGCCGCATCCGCGTCCACTTTGGCAAACCTATCATGCCAAACGAGTTTGCATCGCTCGACGAGCGGGAATTGCTCGCGGAAGTCGAACGTCGCGTACGCGAATGCCATGCGACGATCAAGGCGTAATCGTCAGCTCAAATGTGTGCGGCTGTTCCACGTCGGTCGTGAGGACAACGGTCGAATCGGCTTTTCGAAAATCCTTGAAGGGCTTTCCATCGCGTAAAATCTTCAAATTACCCGAGATTTTTTCGCAAACCAACTCGGTTTTGCCCGAAAAGCCCGGCTTGCCTTTGAGAACGGTAAAACGAAGCGCCGGCTTGATGAATTCAGCGGCGCGCACGCAGACGTTCGGATAATCCACGTGGGCAAGCGTCGGCGCGGCGAGAATTTCGGTTCGCTTGGTGTTGAAAAACCGCCGCAACGATTCGCCGTCGGTGGCCAGTGCCGCGGCAATGTTGCTCGTGGCCACGATGCGCAGCGAATTATCGCTGTGGTAGTAATAGGCGTCGTTGTGGCCGTCGGCATCGGTATCGACCTCCCTGCCGCACTCGGCTTCTAGCCAGCGGAGGATTTCCTGGCCTCGAACGCTGGATGCTCCGTCCACTTGAACGGCCGCCAGCGGAAGAAACGAATTGCGCAACGGCATCGTTCCGCCGGCGCAACAGCCGACCAGCGGGTTGCCCCGTGCATAGGTTTGCCCGGGCTTGGGCTTTTCCCATTGCGCGTGTTTTTGGACGTATTCCCACCCTTCGCGAGCGAAAGCCGTGGTGGGATACCAAGGATAGCCCCAGCCGAGCGCCCAGCCGTCGGCCCCCAGATCGCTTACCGGCGCAAACATTCCCGACCGCTGGTGATAGATCGTATAGAGAAATTCACGGCTGCCGGGTATTTTCTGGCGAAAATTCTTCGACATCCAATCAAACCAACGTTTGTTCGCCTCGGCGTAGTGCGTCCCGTGGATAAGGTCGTACATCATCATCGCCGTGGCGCTGTGCGTGTTGCAAACCGCGAACAGCAGGCCCGGCTCACAGCAAATGCCGCCGTTGGGGCTTGCCTTGCTTAAATCGTGCATTCGCTCGACCGCTTTGCCGAGCGTGTAGTGTGTCTTGCGGCCGTCGCGCCACGTGAAATCCCAACCCGTGGTCGAGTAGCGCAGGTCGCCCGTCATGAGTTCATACAGGCACATCAGTTGGGCCAGATGGCCGGTGTACATCACATTTTCATACAAGCAGGGGTCGGGCGGATTGTCGCCGTATTTCCAATAGACGGTGACATATTGCCATGTTCGTAAATCGATCATGCGTTGGCAAAGATCGTCGAGCTGCTTGGCAACCAATTCGTGATAGGCCGGCGTTTTCGCCGCCATGACCGCACAACCGTAACCGGCGAAAGCGATCTGGTAGCGCAGCGAACCGATGCCGAGTTCCTTGCCGTCGCTATGCCACTCGGGCCAGGGATTTTGCCGCCGATCCTGCAAATAACTGAGCGAGGAAAACCAGCGTTGGATGGCCAGTTCACGATCGCTAAGCCCTTTCGGTGCGGCCGTCGGCTCGGCTTGCGCGGATGAATAGACAAAAAGCAACAAAACGGCAAGAAAAACCGTTTGAAATGACTTGGAAACCTGCGATGCGATACTCACCAAACGACCTCGATTTCGTTGACGATTTGTCCCACGCCTTCCAGGCCGATGACTGCTTCCTGCGCAAGTTGTTTAAAGTAGAAGCTGGGCACCTGCCCTCGGAGGAACAATCGTCCGCCCACATACTCGCACCAAAGCCGTTGCTTGGTCAGGTGCGGTTGATGGAGGATGCGATGTTTGGCCGATTCGGCAATTCGCTTTGCTTCAGGCAATTCGTTGAGCCCCATGAGATAAACGGACGAGAAGAGAAAATTCGTAACAAGTGTATGTTATACAAGGTCTTTCAATCCCTTCATCGGCGCCACTTTGACGACGTTCGATGCGGGCTTTGCCTTGAAAACGGTTTCTTCCTTGGTGAACGGGTTGATGCCTTTACGCTCGGGAACGGCCGGTTTCCGAACCACTTTGATCTTCATCAAGTTCGAGAGCGTGAAGGTTCCCGCCCCTTGGTCGCTGAGTTCGGAGCGAATCAGCTTCGTAAGCTCGTCGAACACTGCGGCGACCTGCTGCTTGGTCAAACCGGTTGCCTCGGCCAAGGAAGCAGTAATTTCCGTTTTCGTCATCGGCTTTTTTGCGGCGGAGTCATTAGTGTCGGTCATGCAAGATCCCTCCCTTGGCTAGTTTGTTAGAATAAGCATCGACTTTCCCGAGGGTAACTAGGTCGGCGCGAAAGATCAATCCCACGATGGGGAAGTAGGGCCTGCCGACAGGCAGCCGCACCCCCGCTGTGTAGTGGGGTGCGGCTGCTTGCGACCGATATAGAGACTGAAAAACTGGGTAAATCAGTTGCACTGGGCAACTGTGGCTTGTGCCCCGGTTGGCTGTACGTTGCTGTCGGCCAACAGACGGACCAAATCCACCACGCTATCGACTTGCATTTTCTCTAAAACCATGGCGCGATGTTTCGCCACCGTTTTTTCACCGATGCCGAGCTGCCGAGCGATCTGCTTCGAACGTTCGCCGGCCACCAACAGGTCGAGTACCTCGCGCTGGCGGGCCGAAAGTCGTTCGATTTGTTTCGACAACTCCGTCTTGCGCACGACATTGCGTTGTTCACGGACGTAATGGTCGATGGCCTCGCGTATGCGGTTCGACAACAGGTCGCGGCTGATCGGTTTCTCAAGGAAATCGATAGCCCCCGCTCGCATGGCTTTCACCGCCATGGGAATATCCGCGCAACCGGAAATCATAATCACGGGAATGTTCTCGCCTGTTGAAGCGAGCATTTCCTGAAGCCCCAGCCCACTCAGACCTGGCATGAGTACATCCAAGACAATGCATTTCGGCGTTTCCGGCTTGTTGCGGTAGCCGTCGAGAAAAGCTTCAGCCGACGCGAAACATTCAACGTTCAATCCCATGCCGCTGACAACCACGCGCAAAAAATTCAGCATTTGCGGGTCATCATCAACAATAAAAACCGTGGGAATTTCTTCAGACATAATGCTTTGCCCCTTGGGTAGAAAACTGGTTCCTGCACACGCATCGAATCGCAACGTCCTTGTGCCTCCCATAATCGCACTGGTCATTTCGTGTACCCTCTCACTAACAGGGATGTTTGAAGTGATGTCGGGAGACGCAAAAAAGTTTGCCCCTTTTGACCGATTTTCCACGGGTCGGTCCGCCGACACTTGTTTTTCGCACCCTCCCTTGGGCCATCATTGCTATCCATGCGTCATCTACTACTAAGGTATGTCGTCTTTCGGCCAAGAGGGCGGAGGTGTAGTAGAAAACTCACGGAATCGCGAAAAACTCGCAACGAGGAGAGACAACTACGCATGGGTTGTTCCCGTGCGCAACTGCTACGTTGACGGATCCCTATTGACCCTCAGATTAGTAATGCAACAAGGGCGACCATCGGGAGCCCAGTTTTACGGTAAAAACCCGGAAATGCCATTGCATTACTTTTCTGAGCATCAAGAAAAACGATCTACTCGTTTTCTTGTTCCGTCTCTTCCAATGCTTTGTCGGTGCTGGTGGGATCCACTTGCCGGCAGCTTTCGGTCAGCCGGGCGGCAATATCCGTCAGATCGCCCCGCCATTCCTCTTCGGTCGTGTCGGGAGGGCTGAGCTGCTTGAATTCGTTGATCAACAATATCAACCGCAAGCAGTGGCGAAAGATCATGCCCTCTTGTTTTTGAAGGCTCTTACTTGTGACATATTTGTTGAAATCGCCGCCGAATTGCAGCAATTCGCCCGCCGCCCAAACAGGCGAAACCCGCAAATCGTGAACGCCGGGAAAGTCGTAATCGAAAAGCCGCCGCAACTTGTCGGCCAGCGCCAACACCCACTTGCGCTCCTCATCGTCAAAACGGCGATTCCGATAATCCTCGTCGTCCTTGGCGTTGGGCGAAAGTTCTTCCGGCGTCACCAAGCCCAATTGCAACAAATGCGGATCGAGCCGAATCGTGGCCAATGGGCCCGGCGGCAATTCATCCTGACGCGGCACGCGCACATAATGGGCCACCGAGCCCGGCAATTCCAACACGCTTTCCATCGCTTGCACACGCTCGTTGCGATCGGCGATGCCCAACTGATTGATCAAAAACACCGCATAAAGCGGATTGATCCCTCGGAACAGCACGAGCTTCGCCATGTTCTCGGTAGGATGGGCCAAGATCGGTTTATAAGCTTGCACAGTCGGTTCGACGGCCGGTTTTTCCGCAAATCCGAACGAAAAGTCTACCCGCTTGGCAGCTTCGGCTTTCGCAGCCTCGATGGCGGCTTGAGCCTCAGCCAATTGCTCGGCCGTTGGCGGTTCAGGCTCCAACCGAACATAGCCCGCCCGCCAAAGCGTCAGCAACATCCGATCCAACTCGCGTTGCCCCGCCTCGATCCGGCCGGGATCCATCAACCGCTTGCCCACCAGACGGCGAATCAAATCCACCTCAGGCGAAGCATCGAGCATGTAGGACAGCAGCCGCCAAGGCAGCGGCCCCCGGCTATACAGCTTGCCCGGCGGGGCCAAGCAAAGCTTGTTAAATTGTGCCTCGTTCCAATACTGTTCGTTCGCCCGGCGGGTTGGCATCTTCTTCTTCAATGCCTTTTTCGCCTTCATCAAGCCGGGGTCTTTCGTGTCTTCCGGAATTTGATCGTATTTTTCACGCCATCGGGCGATCTTCACATCATCCTCGTGAGCCAGGACGAAAACATGCCCTTCCTTATCATACTGAGGGCGGCCCGCGCGGCCGAAAATCTGATGGGCCGCGCTCGGATCGAGCATCTTGCGCTTGCCCGGCGGACCTTTCATGATGCTCGGCACCACGACCGACCGCGCCGGCAAATTGATGCCCGCCGAAAGCGTTTCGGTGCAAACGGCCACCGAGAGCAATTTTCGCTGGAAAAGTTCTTCAACCACGCGGCGATACTTCGGCAACACGCCCGCATGATGCACGCCGACGCCGCGGATCAAAAGCTGCTTGAGCTTGACGGTACCGGGAATAAGTCCAGGCTGGGGGCC
>JAEAMG010002012.1_pt1 | contig 13661 bp, 13 predicted proteins | sample 8958741 | NCBI WGS metagenome assembly JAEAMG01 (sample SAMN16933256, study PRJNA681125) | bioreactor sludge metagenome | isolation source: anaerobic bioreactor treating anionic surfactant - SDBS | place: India: Bengaluru | collected 2019-02-28
GGTCGACGACCTCGGTCTTCTTGACCGCGTCGCTCTCTCCGACAAACGGGGTGGCCAGATCGTACAGACCGGGCGTCGAATCGAAGGCGGCCTTATCTTGGAAGCGGTTGACGGGAGGAACGATATGGAGAACGAGCTCGGATACGCGCAGGCCCTCCGGCTCCTTGGTCGGCGTAAGGGGCTCGTTGGTTTGTATGCGAAGGCGGAACGTCCGGGCTTCGACAGGATCTGTTGAGAAAGTCATGCCCCTTTCCGGGACCGTCAGCAATGATTCGGCGGCCCGATGATCGTCCCATGGGACAAAGTACACCGGATCCACCGCGACAAGCTCCAGATCCTTATTGGAAAAACATTTGCCGCTTCTTTGAGCGCGCAGGGTCAGGCCACGCACTGTTTGGGGAGTGGGGAATTCGATTTGGATCCAAGCGTCTCTTAATGACCCGGCCGGCGGCAGCAGGACCGACTTGTCCAGGTCGCCGTCCGTCAGGGCGTCGAGGTCGAAGGCGCCGCCGCTCGAGGTCACCTTGGGCTTGAGCTCGGCCATGGTCCGTTCGTGATCGGGCACCTTGAAAGCCACGACGGCGCTGTCGGCATAGAACGCCGGTTCCTTGTCCCGTCCGCTGGAGATGTTCTGGTAAGGGCCGGTCGTCGACGGCGGCTTGGGCAGCACGCCGCTCCAGGGCCGGCCGCCCTCCAGGCGCGTCTCGCTCCAGACGTATTTCTTCATGGCCTGGGCCGGGGGGACCCAGGGACCGCCGCTCTCGCTCCAACCGGGCGAGCCGGCGATGGCCATCTCCAAGCCGAGCTTGTCGGCGAGCCCCGCCGTGAACTTGAAGGCGTCCTTCCAGGCCGGGGTCATGTAGACGAGGCGCTTGGCCACGATCTGGGGCGTATCGAGGCCGGCGTCGAAGTTCTGGAAGCCGGCGATGCCGGCCCGCTTCATCCATTCGAGGTCGGCCCGGATGCCGTCCTTGGTGATGTTGCCGCTCATCCAGTGCCACCAGACGCGGGGCCGGGCGGAGTCGGGCGGGTCCTGGAAACCCCGGGCCAGAGCGTCGTCCGGGGACTGGGCCCGGCCGGCCCCCGTCGCCGCGAGGGCGGCGGCCGCGACGAGAGCGATCCAGGACAGGACCTTCTGTGTTCTTCTCATGGGCACGCCCCTTTCACGGGTCTCGAGAGGTCCAGATTAGGTCCGGCCGGCGGCCAAAGTCAATGATTGTCATCCCCGGGCAGGGGTGATACAGTGATGGGCCCCGAGGAGCGTATGGCCGCCGACTACAAGAAGATCGTCGCCGACCTGCTGGCGTTCTTCGACTTCGGGGATCGGACGGTCCTGTCCGTGGGAGCCGGCGGGGGGCAGCTCATCGAGTACGGCCGCGCGGCCCGCCGGGTCCTGGCCCTCGACTGCGACCCGGCCGCGATCGACCGCCTGCGGGCGAACCTGAGAACGGCCGGGCTCGAAGACCGGTTCGAGCCGGTCTTGGGGGATTTCTTCACCACCGGCCTCACGGCCGATGTCGTCCTGTTCGAGTTCAGCCTGCACGAGATGGCCGATGCCGGCGCCGCGCTCGAGCGGGCCCGCCGGCTGGCCCCGGCCGTCGTCGTCTTCGACCACGGGCCGGGGTCCCTGTGGTCGTACATGGCGGCCGAGGAGGATAGGGTCGTGGCGGCCTGGGCCGCGGTCTGCCGCTGCCCGGTCCGGAAAGTCCGGATCCACGACGGCATCCAGGCCTTCGCCGTCTTCGACGATCTCCTCGACAAGGTCAAGGGACAGGGAGAAACCAGCCTGGCCCGGATCGAGGGATATCGCGGACGGACGGACATCCGCATCCCCATGACCTACGGGCTGGCCCTGATCGATGGCCGCTGACCGCGAGGAGGCCGGCCAACGGCCGCCCGGGCCCGTGCCTAACGACCGCTAAACGAGCTTGGTGATCTTGGGGATGACGGCGTCGATCAGAGCCGTGGCGGCCTCCTTCGAGCCGAAAAAATTCGAGACGCCGACGGATAAGAGGCCGCCCTGGCCTTGGCCCGTCCAGGAGACGCGCCAGGTCACGAGCGGGTCGGCCTGACCCGAACCGACGTAGGGCATGATGACTTTGCGGCAGCGGAGGACGCCGTCGCGGTACGGCTGGGTGCCGCAGGGTTCCTCCTGGATCAACGATCCCGGGACCTGTCTGGCTGGCTCGTCGGGCTGCTTGGCGAGCATGTCCACGATCCTCCCGGCCGCGGGGTTGTTCATCCAGGTGATCTCGAGCTTGATGCCGTCGTCCTGGAAGGCCTTGGGGAAATTCTCGTTCGGCTTGTTGGCATTGATGACCTTGCTGCCGCCCATGTCCCTTTCCACTGTCACGGTGAAGCCCGCCGGCACCACGTCGGCCGCCGGGGGCAGCTGGGCGTAAGCCGTCACGGAGAGCGCTAGGATCGCCGCCGCGAACAACAGTCCTGTCATCTTTCTCATCGGTTCCTCCTCGCCTTTCGAACGGTCCCCGCTCCGGCCGGGAGGGGCGATTATGTCCCAGGGGCGGGCGTTGGTCAAGCGAAGCCTGGAGAGATCCGGCCGCCGCCCCCGGGTCATCAACCTTTTGTATCGGCCGGGCGTAGATATGGTAAAATCCCGGCCAGGGGAATGGAGCCGCCCATGCTGGAGATCAAGAACCTGACCAAGTCCTACGGCGATGTCCTGGCCCTCGACCGCTTCTCCCTGGAACTGGGCAAGGGCGAGGTCCTGGGCCTGCTCGGCCCGAACGGGGCCGGCAAGACGACGCTCATCGCCATCCTCTCGGGGACGCTCGGCGGCTTCACCGGCACGGTGACCTTCCAGGGCCGCAACCTCTTCGGCGAGCGGGAGATCAAGAACCGGCTGGGCATCGTGCCCCAGGACATGGCCTTCTACGAAGAATTGAGCGCCATGGACAACCTGCTCTTCTGGGGCGGGCTCTACGACGTGCCGCGGGGCGAGCTGAAAAAGCGGGCCGTCGAGCTCCTGGACCTGGTCGAGCTCTCGGCCCGGGCCAAGGAGCCGGTCAAGAACTTCTCCGGCGGCATGAAGCGGCGCCTGAACACGGCCATCGGCCTGCTCCACCGGCCCGACCTGCTCCTGCTCGACGAGCCGACCGTGGGCATCGACGTCCAGGCCAAGGTCAGCATCCTCGACATCATCCGGAAGACCGGCGCGGCCGGCACGGCCGTCATCTTCACCACCCACCAGCTGGCCGAAGTGGAGGATACGTGCTCCCGCATCGCCATCATGGACCACGGCCGCATCCTGGCCCAGGGCACGCTCGACGAGCTCGTCCGCATCGTCGGCGAGCGCGACATCGTCGAGATCAAGGGCGATTTCGCGGCCGCGGGGTTCTCGGAAGCCGTCCAGGGCCTGGCCGGCGAGCGGCTGGAGCTCCTGTCCGTGGCCGACGGCCTGGCCGCGCTGGCCGTCCGCGACACGGCCGAGATCCCGAAGGTCATGGACCGCCTGTTCCAGCGCCGCCTGGCCGTGACCGACATGAAGATCAAATCGCCCAACCTGGAGACCGTTTTCCTGAAGCTGACCGGGCGCACCTTGAGGGACTAGGCCGGACATGCGACGCCTGCTCCTCATCCTCGGTAACGACGTCAAGCGGCACCTCAAGTCGCCCCTGGCCATCGTCATCTTCATCGCCATCCCCATGGTCATGACGGCCCTCATCGGCATCATCTTCGCCCCCCGGACCGAGGAGAGCACGCTGCCGCCCATCCCGGTGGTCCTCGTCGACCACGACAAGAGCCTGGCCTCGCGCCTGCTGCTGGGGGCCTTCGACGCCGACCAGATGAAAAAGATGTTCGAGGTCACCGTATCGGACGAGACCGAGGGCCGGCGGCGGATGACCAAGGGCAAGGCCTCGGCCATCGTCGTCATCCCCGAGAGGTTCACCTTGGACCTCCTGGACGCCAAAACGACCACCCTGACAGTGATCAAGAACCCGGCCGAGCAATTCCTGCCCGACGTCGTCGAGGAGTTCATGGCCACCATGGCCGTCATGCTCTCGGGGGCCGTCCAGGCCTTCGCCGACCAGGCCAAGGGGGTGCGGGCCCTGCTCCAGGCCCCCGTCGACGCCATCGCCTGGGACAAGCTCGGCCCCGAGTTCGGCCGGGCCCAGAAAAAGGTCCTGGCGGCCCGGACGTACCTCGACCCGCTGCTCGTCGGCCTGAAGGCGGAGAAGACCAAGGCCGCCGGGGCCAAGACGCAGGTCACCCGGCGGGACCTGTTCTCGATCATGCTGCCGGGCATGGCCATCATGTTCCTGCTGTTCATCGTCCAGACGCTCATGCGCGACATCATCGCCGAGCGTGAGGACGGCAAGCTGCGGCGGATGATGACGACGCCGCTCCGGCCGCTGGAGCTCGTCGGGGCCCGGCTTCTTTCGGGCTGGGTCATGGGCCTGGCCGTGCTCCTGGTCATGGTCGCCCTGGGCACGCTGATCTTCCGGGCCTACTGGGGGAACTTCGGCGTCTTCCTGCTCCTCGGGGCGTCGGCCTCGTTCTGGACGGCGGCTTTCTTCGGCTGTTTCAGCGCCCTGGTCAAGAACCGCAACCAGGCCGGCGCGCTCGGGGCCCCGATCATTCTGGTCTTCAGCCTGTTCGGCGGCTCGATGATGAACCCCGAGGCCATGCCCGAGGCTTTCAAGACGGTCGGCGTCCTGACCCCCAACCGCTGGTTCATCGACGGCGCCCGGCTCATCCGGGAAGGGCATGTCCCGCTCGTCCCGCTGGCCGTGCTCGTCGGGACCGGCCTCCTGCTCGCGGCCCTGGCCGTGCCGGCCCTGCGCCGCAAGACCTCGGTGTGACCATGAGGACGCTCCGCCGCATCTTCCATGTCGCCGGGAACGACCTGCGGATCATGGTCTCCGACAAGGCCTTCTTTTTCTGGTCGCTCCTCTTTCCGATGCTCTTCATCGTCCTCTTCGGCGTCGTCTTCAGGGCCTCCGAAAGCGCCCCGGCCGTGGCCGATCTGACCGTGGCCAACCTCGACCAGGGCCGCTGGGGGGCCTACTTCCTGGACAAGATCAAGACCCCCGGCGTCGACCTGAAGATCGTCGGCAGCGAGCCGGCGGAGTACAACCGGCTCCTGGTCCTGCCGCCGGATTTCTCGGCCCGCATCGAGGCCCGCCGGGCCCAGACCCTGGACTTCAGGAAGCGGGAGGACGCCTCGACCAAAGCGGCCGCCCGCGTCGAGACCCGTCTCTACCAGGCCATCGCCCGCATGTTGAGCGAGCTCGTCCTCTACGGCGACGGCGACCTGGCCGGGTTCCTGGACGCCCACGCCGAGTTCCGGGACATCGTTCAGGTCGAGACGAAGTTCCCGGAAAAGACCGTCACCGTCGTCCCCAGCGGCTTCGACCACTCCATCCCCGGCACGACCGTCCAGTTCATCATGATGATGGTCATCATCTACGGCGGCATCACGGTCCTGGAAGACCGCAAGAAGGGCACCCTGGCCCGGATGCTCTATGCGCCGCTCTCCAAGGGCCAGCTCTTCCAGGCCAAGCTCCTGGGGCGCGGGGCCATGGGCCTGGTCCAGGCCCTCATCCTGTTCGTGGTCGGCCGGATCTTCTTCAAGCTGGACCTGGGCCACGTCCCGCTGGCGCTCCTCGTCCTGGCCGTCTTCTCCCTGGCCATGTCCGCCTTGAGCGTCTTCATCGGCTCGCTCTGCACGAAAGAGGACCTGATCATCGGCCTGGCCGTGCTGCTGGCCAACATCTTCGCCGGCCTGGGGGGGTGCTGGTGGCCGAGCGAGATCGTGCCGCCCGGGGTGCGCACGGCGGCCATGATATCGCCCGCCTATTGGGCCATGGACGCCCTGCACAAGCTGCGCTTCTTCCAGGGGGGATTCGGCGACATCGCCCTCGACCTGGCGGTCCTGGCGGGGCTGGCGGCCGTCCTGAGCCTCGTCGCCGCCCGGTCTTTCAAGATCCGCGAGTAGGGAGCGGCGGGGACCCCGTCAGGGATCCGGCAGGACGGTCGTCGGGGGCTTCTGGGGCGGCCCGGCCAGGGGCAGCTGGACGCGGAAGGTCGTGCCTTCGCCGACCCGGCTCTCGACCTCGATCGATCCGCCGTGCATCTTGGCGATGGCCGTGGCGATGGCCAGGCCGAGACCGGTCCCGCCTTCGCCGTCCGTGCGGACCTGGTCCACCCGGTAGAACCGGTCGAAGATGAACGGCAGGTGTTCTTCGGGGATGCCGACGCCGGTGTCGCCGATGACCACCACGGCCCGGTCGTCCAAGCGTTCGACCGAGCCCGTGATGGCGCCGCCCGAGGGCGTGTAGCGGATGGCGTTGTCGAGAACGTTCATGAACAGCTGCCGCAGCTTGACCCGGTCGCCGCGCACGGCCACGCGGTCGAGGGGCCCCAGGCCGAGCCGGAGGCCCTTTTCCTGGGCCAGGCCCTCCAGGTCCTGCCCCAGGTCGGCCAGCAGGGCCCCGAGGTCGACGTCCTGGACGTTGATCGGTTCGCTCCCGGCGTCGCTGCGGGCCAGGACCAGGAGCTTGCCGACGATCTCGGACATGTAGTCGACTTCCTGGGACACCAGCTCGAGCGACCGCCGGTAGTCCTCCGGGTCCCGCGTCTTCTCCAGGGCCAGCGAGGACTCGGCCTGGAGCACGGCCAAAGGCGTGCGCAGCTCGTGCGAGGCGTCGGCCACGAACTGGCGCTGCTTGACGAAGGCCTCCTCGAGCCGGGCGATCATGCCGTTCAGGGTCGTGGCCAGGCGCCCCAGCTCGTCGTCGCTGACGACGTCGATGCGCCGGCTCAAGTCGCTCTCGCCGATGCCCCGGGCGATGTCGGCCATGCGCTCGACCGGCTTGAGGGTCCGGCCGGCCAGGAACCAGCCGCCCGCGCCGGCCAGGAGCAAGGCCAGGATGGACGAGTTGAGCAGGACGAGGCGGAAGGCCGCCAGGACGCTCAAGATGTCGTTGGTCACCCGGCCGACGACGAGGGCGGCCCGGGTCTCGGAGTCGACGTTCAGCGGCACGGCGTACATCCGCACGTCCGGCCCGCCCTCCGTATCGGCCGAGACGAAGGACGAGGTGCCGAACAGGGCCTGGCGGACGTTCTCCTGGATGTTGGGGATGTCGAGGCTGGTCGGGCCGAGCCGCTGCCAGAGCCGGCCGCCGGCATCGTAGATCAGCACGATCTCGTCGAGCTTGCGGTCGAAGATGACCCTGTCGCCCTCGATCTTGATGGTCCCCTTGAGCTCCAGGACCCGGGCCTTCAGGGTCTCGTCCAGGTTGCGGTAGAGGCCCCCCCGGAGCATGTAGTAGGCCGCCGTGCCGAATACGGCCAGCAGGACGGCGAAGGCGACGAGATAGGCAACGGTCAGGCGGAAGCGGATGCTCTTGCGGGCGATCATGGGATGCGCAGGCGGTAGCCGGCCCCCCGGACGGTCTGGATCGGGCTGGCCTGGCCGTCCCGGTCGATCTTCTTGCGCAGGCGCCGCACGTAGACGTCGATGATGTTCGACAGGCCGTCGAACTCGTAGTCCCAGACGCTCTCGCCGAGCATGGTCCGGGTGACCACGGCGTTGGGGCGGCGCATGAAGTACTCGAGGATGGCGTACTCCTTGGCGGTCAGGTCGAGCGACCGGCCGTCGCACCAGACCTCCCGGCTCGCGGGGTCGAGCGTCAGGTCGCCGACCTGGACCTTTTGGGCCCGGGGCAGGACCTCGCGCCGGAGCAGGGCCCGCAGCCGGGCCAGGAGCTCGGAGAAGGCGAAGGGCTTGACCAGGTAGTCGTCCGCGCCGGTGTCCAGCCCGGCGACCTTGTCCTCGACGCTGTCCTTGGCCGTCAGCATCAGGATCGGCGCGTGGACGTTCTTGGCCCGCAGGTCGCGGCAGACCGCCAGGCCGTCCTTCTTGGGCAGCATGATGTCCAGGATGATGAGATCGAACGGCGTCGAGACGGCCATGAACTCGGCTTCCTCGCCGTCGTAGGCGTTATCGACGGCGTAGCCTTCCTCGAGGAGCCCGCGCTTGATGATGCCGGCCAGGCGCCGCGAATCTTCGACGACCAGAACTCGCATGGCTTCTTCTCCCCGGATCTACTGAAGACCCGGCTATCATACACCTTCGATGATGAAAATAATATGAAAAATAAATGAAATTCGCAACAGCTCTATTAATCTAAAATTAATAAAGGATTCACCGTTGTTTCATCTCCGGCTGGTACCTTGGCATTCCGGGGCCGTGATGCCGGCCCGCCCGCCGGCCGCCCCCGAACGTGATCCGATGACCTGGAGGAAGGGCATGAGCGACGTTTTAAGCCGACACAACTCCCTGATGGAGAGGATCGTCCGGGACTACGGCGCGATGATCACCGCCACCGTCCACAAGGCCCTCGGCCACGTTCCCTGCGTCGACGACATCATCGCCGAGGTCCATTTCGGCGTCTTCACCACCCTGCGCAGGATCGGCGAGGGCTGGGTGCCGCCGCGCTCGTTCGTTTCGACGGTGGTCAAGAACAAGGTCGGCGACTACGTCTGGCAGCATTACTGGGACGATGGGGACCTGGCGGCCGTGCGTAAGCGCGAAGCCGAGCAGGTCCGCCGGCGGGAGGAGCTCCTGGCCCAGGTCCACACCTTGACGCCTTCGGAGTTCAAGGTCTTCCGGCTGCTCGGGCTCGGCCTGACCAACGAGGAGATCGCCGAGACGCTGTTCATCTCGCCGCTGACCGTGCGCACCCACGTCAAGAGGATCCACGCCAAGTGCGACATCAAGGGCCGGGCCAAGCTGGCCCTGGCCGCCTACCAGGCCTGCCACCACGACGTCCCGGATGCCCTGGAGATCGGGGGACCGGCCGTCACCCACGACGCCAGCAAGTTCGTCCGTCCGGGTATGGCCGCCCATCAGGCCAGCTAAGGGCCCGGCGGCTTCGCGCCCTGGTTATCTCCGGGAGGCCCGGCGCATAGACAGCCGCGCCCTCCCCGAGGCACAATAGGGGAGATGAGCGAGCCTCTCTGCCCCGCCTGGCTGTCCTTCACCCTGACCAACGTTTTCCGGCGTCTGGCCCACGATCCAGTCCGCATCCTGGGCCCGTTCGTTCGCGAGGGGAACGTGGCGCTCGACATCGGCTGCGGTCCCGGGTTCTTCACCGTCCCCCTGGCCCGGCTGGCCGGGGACCGAGGGCGGGTCTATGCGGTCGACCTCCAAGCGGCCATGCTGGCCCGGACGGAGCGGCGGGCGGCCCGCGCGGGCGTCCTCGACAGGGTCCGAACGGTCCTGGCCGACAGGGCCAGCCTGCGGCTTCCGGAGCGGGCCGATCTCGCCCTCGTTTTCTGGGTGGCCCATGAGGTCGCCGATCCGGGCCGGTTCTTCGCCGAGATCCGCTCCGCCCTCGAGCCCCGCGGGCGCCTCCTTCTCGTCGAGCCCAGGGTCCATGTCTCCGCGCCCCGCTATGACGAGATCGTGGCGACGGCCGTCCAGGCCGGGTTCGAGCCGGGCGAGACCCCGCCTGTCCGCATCAGCCGGGCCGTTGTCTTGCGGGCCGGTCCTATTTCCAGAAATCGGCCAGCAGGGGGTACTGCGTCTTGAAGCCCAGGATGGCCAGGTAGAGGCCGTAGTCGGGGTAGTTGCGGCGCAGCTCGCGCAGGTTCTCCACCGGATCGTAGGGCGTTCCCTCGGGGATCTCGTGGCCGACACACTCGGACAGCAGGTGGAGCTTCTTGGACATCCAGGCGTCCAGGACGACCGGCAGCCCGAAAGGCCGGAGGCCTTCGAGCCGGTCGTCCCGGCCGAGGATGGGCTGGGTGATGACGAAGCGGGCCCCGGCATCGACCTTGCGGTTCATCTTCTCGATCTCGGCGTCCTGCGGCTCGTAGGGATTGAAGGCCACGCCGCAGTGGAAGCGTCCGGGATGCTCGCGGTCGATGTAGCGCAGCAGCTCGACCGAGGTCACGGTCCGGCAGTCGATCCCGACCTCGGCCGGTTCGAGCCGGTGGAGCCGCTGGCTGCCGTCGCCGGAGACGACCAGCAGCTGCCGGCCCCCCGCCGCGGCGAAGGCCCCGAGTATGGCGTCGATCTCGGCCCGGGGGTGGAAGGTGTTGAGGTGGACCATGAGCTGTTCGGGCCGGACGGGCAGGCCGAGCAGGTCGATCGTCTCCATGGCCCCGTAGCTCAAAAGGCCCATCGGGTTGTCGGTGATGCAGACGGACCAGCCGGCCTCGATCACCTTGCGGTACTTGTCCTCGAACGTCAGGAGGTCCTTCTCGATGTCCTCGGACGAGCGCTTGGGGGTCTGGAGCTCGACGTGGAAGATCTTATCCATAGAACGCCTTCAGCCGCATCAGGGTCTCGACGCCCTCCAGCTTGAGGATGTCCTCCAGGCAGCAGAGCGCCGGATGGCCGGCCGCCAGGATCTCGTACTTGCGCACGGTCGAGCCGATGATCGTGTCCAGGCCGCGGGGCATGGCCAGGGTCAGGAAGGCGCTCTCGAGCGGGCCCTTGACCGGCGCGCCGCTCTTCGTCTTCGACGGCAGCATGACCGTGAAGTTGCTCAATCCGACCGACAGGTGGACGCCGGCGAAGTCCGGATCGCCGTGGATGAGGGCCAGGGCCTCGAGCACCCGCCGCAGCTGGCCCTCGCAATCGCTGCCGAGCGGAGCGATGCCGGGATCGATGATGACCTGGTCGTTGGCCAGGCCGGGGATGCGGCGGCGCGCCTCCTCGAGCAGGGCCCGGGCCGTGCGCCGCGTCTCCTCGGCCGTCCGGTTGGCGTTGGCGCAGCCCGCGCCGGGATCGAGCCGCTCGGAGGCCATGAGGATGGGGATGAAGGGTTGGACGGCGTAGAGGTCGAACATCCCCGTCCGGAGAGGGGAGATCGAGTTCAGGATGGGCCGCCGCCCTCCGGTTCGCCCGGGGTCGTAGGCCCGCAGCCCGGCCTCGGCAATGGCCGGATCGGGCGTATCGATGGACAGCGGCTTGGCCGTGACCGACTGGATGCGGCGGACCAGGTCGGCCATGAACTCCGGCGGCCGCGAGCCGACGTTGACCTCGATCCAGGCCGCGCCCCGCTCGTCCTGGCCCCGGGCCAGCTCGAGCAGGCCGGGGACGTCGCCCTCGTCGAAGAATTTGCGCGTCGACGGCACCGAATCGTTGATGGATTCGCCGATGATCGTCAGTCCGGGAACGGCCATGGAGCGTGTCTCCTGTCGGGACCGAAGATAGCGCCGGCCGGCGGCCTTGTCAACCGGCGCGGCCGGGCCCGGCCGGCGGTCCTTGACGGGGGGCCCGTAAATGCGGTCAGATAAGGTCGGAAACCGAGCCATGAACGGTTACGAGCGCACCCGGGCCGCCCTCGAAGGACGACAGCCCGACCGGGTCCCGGTCATGCTCCACAATTTCCTGATGGCCGCCCGGGAGGCGGGGTTCACCCAGCGCCGGTTCCGCGAGGACCCGGCGGCCGTCGCCGAAAGCTTCATCCGGGCGGTCGAGACCTACGGCTACGACGGCGTCCTGGTCGACGTCGACACGGTCACCGTGGCCGAGGCCCTGGGCGCCGGCGTCGACCACCCCGAGGATCTGCCGGCCCGCTGGACGCGGCCGCGGATCGCGGATCTGGCCGAGGCCCGGCGCCTCCCCCGGCCCGACCTCGCCGCCCATCCCCGGGTCCGCGTCTGGCTCGAGGCCGTCCGGCGCCTCAAGGCCCATTTCCGCGGCCAGGTCTTCATCCGCGGCAACTGCGACCAGGCGCCCTATTCCCTGGCCTCGATGCTGCGCGGCCCGGAAGATTGGATGATGGACCTCGTCGACGAGCGCAACCGCGAGGACGCCCACGCCCTGCTGGAGCATTGTGCGGCCGCCGCCGCCGAGTTCCTGCGGCTCATGGCCGAGGCCGGGGCCGACATGGTCTCGAACGGCGACAGCCCGGCCGGGCCCGACCTGGTCTCGCCCCTCATGTACGGCGAGTTCGCCCAGCCCTACGAGCGCCGGCTGGCCGCCGAGGCCCGCGCCCTCGGGTTGCCCTACGCCCTTCACATCTGCGGCGACACGACCCGCATCCTGGGCGGCATGGTGGCGACCGGCGCCGACGCTCTGGAGCTCGACTTCAAGACCGACGTCCGGGCCGCCCGGGACGCGCTGCGGGGACGGGCCGCGTTCATCGGCAACATCGACCCGAGCGGCGTCCTGGCCCTGGGGACGCCGGACCTGGTCGCGGCCAAGACCCGCGAGCTCCTTGACGTTTTCGCCGGGATGCCGGGCTTCATCCTCAACGCCGGCTGCGCCATCCCGGCCGAAACGCCGCCGGCCAACCTGCGGGCCATGCTCGCCGCCGCCCGCGGCGCTTGAGCCGGCCCGTTCGCGGCCGGCCCTAGATGACCATGCCCTCGGCGCTCTTGAAATCGCGGTCCAGGGCGTAGAGCCCGAGATCGACCCGGCCGAGGCCGAGCGGCAGCTCGAGCCCGGCGACGTCGGCGCCGCGGCGGACGAGCTCGGCCACGATGAGGGCCGAGAACGGCGCGTGCATCAGGCCGTGGCCGCTCAACCCGACGGCGTGGACGAGGTTCTCGACGCCGCCGTCATAGCCGAACAGGGGATTGTGGTCGGGTGTCGTGTCGTAGAAGCCGGTGGTGACCGCGGCCAGCTTGCCCATGTCCTCGACCGCCGGCAGAACCTGGGCCACCTCCTTGCGCACGGCCGGCCCGTATTCGCCCAGACCCAGCCCGAAGCCCGGCTCGATCTCGTCCTGGTTGTCGAGCCCGGCGGCGGCGGGCCGGGCATGCTGCAGCCAGCCCATCATGAGCTGGGCGTTCTCGGGCCGGGCGTAGGCGCCGGCCGGGGTGACGATCATGGGCAGGGCGGGGAAGTCCGCCAGCCCCAGGCCCCAGTCACTATCGGCCTTGAGGCCGGCCAGGAAGTAGAGGTAGCGGCGCTCGACCTTGATCGGCAGCTCTCGGCCGCCGAACAGGCGCGAGGTGGCGTTGGCCATGAAGCCCGTGGCGTTGACGAAAACGTCGCCCTCGAGGCGGCGGCCGGACGCCAGCCGCACCGCCGCCGCCCGGGCGCCGGAACGGTCGACGCCGACGACGGGATCGTTCTGGATGATCGCCGCCCCCAGCGAGCGGGCCGCCTCGGCCCCGTCCTGGTAGATGATGGCCGGGAACAGGAACCCGTCCCGCGGGCACCAGGTCGCCGCGGCGATCCCGGTCGTGTCGAGGTAAGGCCAGCGCTCGTCGACCGCGGCCTTGTCGAGGAACTCGACCTCGGCCAGGCCGGCGGCGCGCTGCAGGCCCGCCAGATCGCGGACCGCGTCCAGGTCGGCCGCGTAGTTCTTGAGGAACAGGTAGCCGTTGGCCCTGAAGCAGGGCTGGCTCCCGGGGAACCGCCCGGTCCACTGTTCATAGAAGCGCTCGGCGTAGACCAGGCCGCGCACGGTCGAGGGCACCCCGAACTGGGCCCGGATGCCGGCCGCCGACCGGGAGCTCGAGCCGCTGCCGAGCGAGCGGGCCTCGACCAGGGTGACGGGCAGCCCCGCGCGGGCCAATTCCCAGGCCGAAAGCACGCCCGTGACGCCTCCGCCAATGATGATCACATTCGCCATTTCGAACCTCCGCGAACGGCCCCCCCCGGGCCGGACTCCATTAGAGCACATTCGGGGGGGTGGCGCCACGGCGGGCCCCGGCGGGGGTCGAAAAAA
>JAEAMG010002013.1_pt1 | contig 13658 bp, 12 predicted proteins | sample 8958741 | NCBI WGS metagenome assembly JAEAMG01 (sample SAMN16933256, study PRJNA681125) | bioreactor sludge metagenome | isolation source: anaerobic bioreactor treating anionic surfactant - SDBS | place: India: Bengaluru | collected 2019-02-28
TTAAAGGTACGTTTTCCAACCTTAAATATGATCTCCCGCGCTGTATCAATAAGGGGAAGTGATTCGCCTGTTATTTTTACAAATTTTCCCGCATCCGCGTATGAAACACCACCTTGTTGTACCATACGTTTACCTTCAGCTGTCGAAGGTACAGTGCCTATATCACGCAGAAAATGCGGTAATGAAACAGGGCTATTCGGCCGTTTTATTGTTACCGTCTCTATATCATCAGGCACTTCTTTATCCCTGAACATCTTTTCAAAATTCTCGTGGGCAGCGCCGGCGGCTTCAGTGCTGTGAAACCTCGCAATGATCTCTTTCGCGAGATTTATCTTTGCTTCTTTCGGATGGGCAGTGCCAAGCCTGATACCTTCTTTCAAGGCATTCAATTCTTCCAGTGTAATATCGCTCAGGAGCTCATAGTATTTAATCATCAACTCGTCCGATATGGACATAAGTTTCCCGAACATCACATCAGGCGGTTCATCTATGCCGACATAGTTTCCGTAGCTCTTGCTCATCTTATTCACGCCATCAGTGCCTTCGAGGAGCGGCACAGTGACGATACACTGTGACTCCTGACCGTAGGCTCGCTGAATTTCACGTCCCACAAAAAGGTTAAAAATCTGATCGTGTCCACCAAGTTCCACATCGGCGTTGAGTGCCACCGAATCATACCCCTGAACCAGAGGATATAAAAATTCGTGTATGCTGATAGGGAGATTGTTCTGATACCGGTTGCGGAAGTCTTCCCTCTCCATCATGCGCGCCATTGTATATTGAGCGCAGAGACGGATCATATCGGCGGCATTCATTGCTTCAAACCATTCGCTGTTGAACCTCACTTCCGTCTTGTCGGGGTCGAGTATCTTGAAGACCTGTTTTTTGTACGTTTCGGCATTAGCGAGGAGCGCCTCTTTCGATATCTGCGGCCGTGTCTCAATCCTGCCCGTGGGATCGCCGATCATACCGGTGAAATCACCGATGAGAAAAATGATGGTGTGTCCCAGTTCCTGGAATTGTTTTAATTTCTGGATAACGACCGTATGGCCGAGATGGAGGTCAGGCGCGGTAGGATCAAGACCAAGCTTGACCCTGAGAGGTTTTTTATGTTCTTTTGATCGGGCCAGTTTTTTTCTCAGTTCAACCTCATTAATCAGGTCAACTGCTCCCCGTTTGATTACCTCCATTTGTCGGTCTATATCCATCCCTGGCTCCATTTTTTAATCTGTTAATTTATTTTTTCCCGGATTCTCTCTATCTTAAGACATTTGCCGGTCATTCTATCAATGGTAATTGAAACACCCTGAACCTCATTATCATCCTTTCCGACTTCAAACTTCTGAGGCAACTGCGTTATGAACCTTTTCAGGACACTCTCCTTGGCCATACCGATCACAGAATCAACCGGACCTGTCATACCGGCATCAGTCAGGTATCCTGCCCCTCCCGGCAATATCCTCTCATCAGATGTCTGGACATGTGTATGCGTTCCGATGATAGCGGAAACCCTGCCGTCAAGAAACCAGCCCATGGCAATTTTTTCTGATGTTGCCTCAGCATGAAAATCAACAATTATGGGCATTTTATTATCCTTATTAAGAAAATTCTCCATGGCACGGAATGGACAGTCAAGAGCTCCCATAAAGATACGTCCTTCAATATTGACAACACACAGAGACAAACTGTTTTTTTTCAGTATTGTGTACCCTGTTCCCGGTGCTCCCTGCGGATAATTAAGGGGACGCAGTACCCTTTCTTCTCCCATCAAATAACCGGCCATTTCTTTTTTTTTCCACACATGGTTGCCTGTTGTAATGGCGTCAACACCAAGTTCAAGCATCTCCATGGCTGTTGTTGGAGTGATACCGATGCCACCGGCAAGATTTTCACCGTTGATTACGACAAAATCATAGCTGACAGTCTTTATATAATCAGCGACCGCCCTTCTCCCTGGCTTCCCGATAACGTCCCCCAGGAATAAGACCTTCATGCTACTTGGCATATTCAACCGACCTTGTCTCTCTGATTACGACAACTTTTATCTGGCCGGGATAAGACAGATCTGTTTCAATTTTTTTCGCTATATCTTTAGATAATATAATAATATTCTCATCACTTGTTTTTTCACTGTTTACAACGATGCGTATTTCTCTTCCCGCCTGGATGGCATATGATTTTTCCACCCCCTGGAAGCCATTTGCTATGCGTTCCAGTTCATCGAGCCTCTTAATATATGTCTCCAGCATCTCCCTTCTTGCTCCGGGCCTTGCTCCGGAAAGCGCGTCTGCCGCCTGGACAATAACGTCGAGCAGACCGGAAACGGGGACATCTTCATGGTGCGCAAGTACGGAATGAACAATTACCTCAGATTCACCGTATTTCTTTGCCAGATCAGCGCCGATCGTGGCGTGAGACCCTTCGACTTCATGATCTACTGCTTTACCGATATCGTGAAGGAGGCCGGCTCTTTTCGCTTCTTTCACATTATAACGAAGTTCCGCGGCAATAGCCCCGCAGATAAAGGCAACCTCCAGTGAATGCTGATATATGTTCTGAGCATAACTGCTCCTGAACTTCAGTCTTCCCAGCAGTTTCACCAATTCAGGATGAACATTATGGACACCAAGATCAAAAACAGCCTGTTCCCCGGCATCTTTGATCTTTTCTTCCATCTCCTCGGCAACCTTTGAAACAATCTCTTCAATTCTGGCGGGGTGTATCCTGCCGTCGCCAATGAGTCTTTCAATGGCGATGCGGGCAACCTCCCGCCTGATCGGATTAAAACAGGAGAGGATTACGGCTTCAGGCGTATCATCAATAATAATGTCAACACCGGTTGCCGCCTCAAGGGCGCGGATATTACGCCCTTCACGGCCGATAATCCGCCCCTTCATTTCCTCATTAGGGAGTGCCACGACTGACACGGTATCTTCTCCCACGTAGTCACCGGCATATCGCTGAATAGCAAAAGCAATGATTTCCTTTGCTTTTTTGTCCGCTTTTTCCTTCGCTTCTTCTTCAATCTTTTTAATTATCTTCATTGCTTCATATTTGGCTTCATCTTCCATGGCCTGCATGAGCATCTTCTTTGCTTCTTCGGCTGTCATGTCCGATATCTTTTCAAGACGGGTCTTTGCCTGAGCGATCAATAAGTCATGTTCTCTGATCTTCGTGTCAAACTGGGATTGTCTGGCAGAAACATCTCTCTCTTTTTTTGCCAGTTCCTCTTCCTTTTTTTCGAGAGCATCTATTTTCTTATCAATATTCGATTCTTTCTGCGAAAGGCGTCGTTCCGAGTTCTGCATCTCGAGCCTTCTGGCTTTCATCTCCTGCTCGAGCTCATTTTTTGCCTGAAGGACAATGTCCTTGGCTTGAATCGACGCTTCCCTGGTCATAACATCGGCTTCTTTCTTGGCATCTTCCAGTATCTTTTTGCCTATCTTTTCATACTCACCTATTTTTCTCTTCTGGACAAACCATGAAAGCGCAAAACCGGCGATAATCGCCACGGTAAAGCACAATATCATTATGATTGTTATTACGATTGTATTCAAAGAATACCCCCTAAATCTATGACATTAAGGGGTCAGAATTACAAGAAAAATGAGGAGGAGGGCTTATATCCACTATACATAGATTATTGTTTACCTCCAACTAACATAAAATATATATGTTAAACCTCTGTTTTCTTAAACACTGCCCCGCACAATAAAAAACCCCGCAGGTGCCGTGTAAACGGTATGTCTTGAACCTCGATGTTAAGTGGGCGCCATTTTGTCGTATCAGGCTTCTCGCTTAAACGAGCATGCACACCACAACAAGATACAGCTCCCGGCAAAGAGGTGTTGGCTCTAAGCCTACCATTTATCACGTACACTGCAGGGAACATCTATGGCTTCTATATCTTCGAACTTTTTAATAAGTCGAAGCGTTCTGCCTTCAAATTTCTCTGCTTGCTTTTTCATCTCGAGATACTCATCGGTTATCTCCATCATAGCCATAATAACAGCATTCAACGTATTAATAATCCCGTAACGATCAATTGCGTTGGCAATTTTTTCATCTACATACCTGGCATCTCTCCTGATTCTCTCTTCATCCTCTCCAACAAAGCTGAATGGCTGTTTCAGAATCGTTACTTCAACCTTTTTCTCCATTGTTTTTCCTATCCTTTTTAAATTTCAACCTTTTCAACTTTTTCCAGTATCTTTGTTACCTTTTCGATAAGGAGTTCTCGCTCGTTAACCATATCAGCCATTTTTTTCTGCGAGTCCTTATCGTTCACCTCCACAGACTGGAGTTTGGCCTTTAGTTTCTCATTTTCCTCTTTCATTGCTTTGTAGTTATTAATGATCCTGTCGATCTTTTCTTCCAGTTCTTCTATACGGTTTTCGCTAATTAGTTCTTTATTAATGCTGAAAATTTCCATATCTTATTAATTATCCTCCTTTTTCTGTTCAAAAGTCAAGTATAAAAGGTATGATTTTATAAAATCATCAATATTTCCATCAAGTACAGCCTCGGCATTATGCTCTTCATGCTTGGTTCTATGGTCCTTAATAAGTTTATAAGGATGAAGCACGTAAGACCGGATCTGACTCCCCCAGGCAATGTCTTTTTTCTCTTTATTGAGCGCATCTAACTTCTCTTCCTGCCTCTTTTTTTCAAGTTCGTACAATCTTGACTTCAAAATTGCCATGGCCATAGCCCTGTTTTTATGCTGTGATCGCTCGTTTTGGCACTGAACAACAATGCCGGTAGGGGTATGGGTGATACGTATCGCCGAATCGGTTTTATTCACGTGCTGTCCTCCCGGTCCGCTGGAACGAAAGGTATCCACGCGTATATCCTCTTCTTTAATCTCAATGGGAATATCTTCCGAAACCTCAGGATACGCGTAGACCGAAGCAAAAGAAGTGTGACGTCTATTATTCGCGTCAAAAGGGGAGACACGGACAAGCCTGTGGATGCCGGCTTCGCATTTCATGTATCCGTACGCGTGTTTCCCGTTCACCATGAAAGTCACGTTCTTAATCCCTGCCTCTTCTCCCGGGAGCAGATCCACAATCTGTGTTTCAAATCCTTTTCTTTCCGACCACTTAAGATACATCCTGAGAAGTATTTCTGCCCAATCCTGGGCCTCGGTACCGCCTGCGCCTGAATTGATATACGCAATGGCGTTACTATCATCATTTTCACCACTGAACATCTGCTGGATTTCATAATCTCCAAGCGATTCATCAAGCGATTTTACACGAGAAACAAGTTCATTCATGTCATTCAAATCTTCGGTCTCTTTGACAAAATCACTAAGAATGAGGATCTCCTCAAGTTCTTTCTCTTTTTTTTGCCAGTTTTCTATTTCTCCCTGAATTCTTGATCTTTCTTTAAGAATTTTCTGGGCTTTTTCCTGATCTTCCCAGAAAGTGGCTTGAGAAATCTCCGCGTCTAATTTCTGGAGTTTGTTATTTAGACCCGGAAGGTCAAAGATAACCTCTGAGAGAGTATATCCTTTCCTTTAAATCGTCTATTTTCCCTTTTATTTCATCTATCATAATACTATTCCTTCATATTATAGATATATATTATAACATATATCTATAATTTTCAATATTTTTTAAAACTTCATTTCCAAATTTTAAAGTGCCAACCGGTGTTACATTATTCATCTGTCTCGCCAGATCATAAGTAACAATATCATTCTGAATTGTTCTCTCAACGGCTTTTTCGATGAACGCTGCCGCTAAATCAAACCCCATATAACGGAACATCAAAGCCCCTGAAAGGATAAGGGAAGTCGGATTAACCATGTCTTTGCCTGCATATTTTGGGGCGCTGCCATGAGTCGGCTCGAATATCGCGACATCATCACCTATATTCGCGCCGGGGGCTACCCCGAGGCCACCAATAAGCGCTGCACAGGCATCAGAGAGGTAATCACCGTTCAGGTTAGGACAGAGCAGAATATCATACTCGTCAGGTCTGAGTATTATCTGCATAAACATATTGTCCGCAATCCTGTCATTAAAGATAATTTTCCCCTTATTTTCTTCAAAACTTATTTCATCGGGGTATTCTTTCGCTGTTTCATATGCCCATTCCCGGAAAGCACCTTCGGTATATTTCATGATGTTGCCTTTATGGACAGCGGTGATGGACTTTCTATTGTTCCGTATGGCATAATCAATGACCCATCTCGTAAAACGTGTTGTCCCTCCCCGGCTGATCGGCTTAATTCCAATCCCTGTATCGGAAGCAAGCTGCACATCCATTTTTTCTTTTAAAAAACCGATAAGCTCTTTTGCCTCTTCTGTCCCCTCTTTCCACTCGATTCCTTTATAGATGTCCTCTGTATTTTCCCTGAAAACGATAATATCTATTTTCTCCGGCGCCTTGAGCGGACTCGGCAGGCCTTTGAAATAACGCACAGGCCTCATACAGACATAGAGATCAAAAATCTGCCTGAGATAGACGTTAACGCTCCTGAATCCTCCACCGACAGGAGTAGTGAGAGGGCCTTTTATGGCAATTTTATGTTCCTTAATGGTTTCCAGGGTTTCTTGAGGCAAAAGTTCGTTCCCTTTCTCAAGGGACTTGGTCCCCGCCATAAGGGAAATCCATTCAATCTTCTTTTTTCCCCCTGACCCTTTCAGGAGGGCTTCCTCAAAAATATCCTTCGACGCGTTCCAGATATCTTCTCCTATGCCGTCACCGGCTATATATGGTATCACAACTGTTTCAATCAAATTCTTAATGCTCCGTATTTTTTAATATAGTAATCAAGTCCACCCTCATTCAGGATTTCTCTCATGATTGTTGGCAGAGGGGAAAAATGCTTTTCCTTTCCGCTCGAAGTATCTGTCAATATTCCTTCATCAAGCCTGATTTCCAGCAGGTTTCCTTCCTGAATATCGGCAACAGGACAGATGATTGCCGCAAGGCCGACATTTATGGCATTTCTATAAAAAATCCGCGCGAATGATTCCGCCACAATAGCGTCAATGCCAGCCATTTTAATGGTGAGCGGCGCGTGTTCTCTGCTCGAACCAAGACCAAAATTCTTGCCGGCAACAATCACATCACCCTTTGTGACCTTCCCTGAAAAACCGGGCGATATATCATCAAAGACATGCTTTGTCAGTTCTGCCAGATTTGACCTGAGATGGTAAAACCTTCCCGGTATGATATGGTCCGTGGAAATATCGTCTCCGAATTTCCACGCTCTGCCTTTAATGATCATGGAGCATCTCCCTGGGGTCTGTCAGTTGCCCTGTAATAGCGCTGGCTGCTGCTGTTGCCGGTGAGGCGAGTATAATCCCGGCTTTCGGGTTTCCCATTCTTCCAAGGAAATTTCTATTCGCCGTAGAAATACAAACATCACCGTCGGCAAGAATACCCTGATGGACTCCTATGCAGGGGCCGCAACCCGGAGACAGAATGACCGCACCCGCTTCGATGAGCACGCTTATCACGCCTTCGCGGACAGCACGGCTGTAAACAGCCTTTGACGCGGGACACACGATGAACCGCACATCCTTATGCTTTTTCTTACCCTTCACGATCATAGAGGCGATACGCAGGTCTTCAAATCGTCCATTCGTGCAAGTCCCGATAAATACCTGATTCACGGGCTTGCCCGCAACACCTTTTTCCTCAACATCTCTCGTATTATCAACAAGGTTAGGCATGCTCACCATCGGCACAAGTTTTTCCGCGTCAATCTCATAAACCTTCTCATATCGGGCATCTTTTTCGGACTTGATTTCCCTGTATGCCATCTTCCGGTTTCTTTTTTCAAGATATAAAGCGGTCATCGCGTCGGAGGGGAAAAGCCCGCATTTTGCGCCTGCTTCTACAGCCATGTTCGATATGGTTAATCTGTCTTCCACATTAAGCCGGCCAACAGTTTCACCGGTAAATTCCATTGCCTTATACGTCGCTCCGTCAGCTCCGATCATTCCGATGATCTTGAGAATCAGGTCTTTGACAAATACCCCCGCAGGGAATTTTCCATTGATGATAAACTGAAAGCTCTCCGGCACCCGCATCCAGGTCTTGCCAAGTCCCATTGCAACAGCAATATCCGTGGAGCCCATACCTGTCGCAAAAGCGGAAAGCCCTCCGCCGGTACACGTATGGGAATCCGCCCCGACAAGGACCTCCCCGGGTTGAAGAACAGATTCCGCCATGACCTGATGACAAATCCCCTCCCCTATATCACTAATCTGCGCCCTGTAATTGCTGACGAATTCCCGGATAATCGCATGATCATTGGAAAGCTCCATTCTGGGACTTGGTGATCCGTGATCAATAAAAAAAGTCACCCTCGTGCCGTCAAAAAGTTTGTCGAATTTCATGTCCTTGAACTTCTTTATAGCGAGAGGCGCTGTGCCATCCTGGAGGAGAACCCTGTCCACATTGACAATGGCATACTGTCCTTGCGATAAATCCGACTGCGTATTAATACTCAGTATTTTTTCAGCTAATGTCTTACCCATATATCTATTCCACTTCCGCTTTCGTGAGATCTTCAAAACGTATATCAAAACCGAGAACACCCACAATTTCTCCGACTTCGTCCCTTATGGGACCGGAGACTGTCACGCAGAGCGCACTAGTGATCCTTGAAGAATATATATCGGTAACTTCAATTTTTCCGGTCTTCATCGGGTGTATAAACCAGTCTCTGTCTGAAAAATCCTCATGGAGACCGATTTTATGGTACTTTGCCCTGTCTGCCGCCTGTGTGATATTTCTCGTTGTTTTTATGCCGTCACTGTTAACGATATAGGCAAACTGGATAAAAGGGAAATCCCGCACGACATTTTTCAGGACCAGTTCCTGTTTTTCCGGTTCCATACTCTTGATAGAGGGATCTTCAATATAACGCTCAATGAGGTGGGCGGCCATTTCGTATGCCCTGTTCTTCAGAATAGCAAATTCGGATACAAAAATACCCGGTATGTGGAGTCTGGCCTGATGTTCAATCTCTTCTTCGGATATCGAGGTCACCCGGCCTTCATCATACTGTTTTGTAATCCATTTGTTGATTCTCGCGATGCCCGGATCTGTCTTTTCCACCCTGTCTTTGCCGACAAGTGCGAAATGAGAATTAATCCAGTGCGCGATACCTGCAAGACCCGATTTATCTGTTATATTAACGGCGATAGGCCTGTTCAAAATTTTATTTGTATCAAAAGATGAATAAATTTCTTCATTCTTGATAATACCGTCAATATGAACTCCCGCAGAGGTAGCGTTGAAATCAAGACCAATCAAAGGCTGGTTTTTGGGTATGTGATGGTGCAGTTCTTTTTCAAAATAGTTCCTGATCTCGGTAATCACTGTCGTATCTATTCCAGCGTCTTCCCCCATAAGGGCAATATATTCCATGATAAGGCTTTCTATGGGTGCGTTTCCGGTCCTCTCTCCGATACCGAGCAATGTGCCGTTTACAAAGGCGCAGCCATAAAGCCAGGCGCTGACGCTGTTAATAATCACCTTATAAAAATCGTTGTGTCCATGCCATTCAAGATATTCCGAGGGCACACCGGCGTCATCGATCATGGCGCGAATAATCTTTCCTATTGATCTCGGAAGCGCCGACCCCGGATAGGTGATACCGAGGCCCAGAGTATCGCAGAGCCTTATCTTCACGGGAATTTTTGCCTGTTCGGACATATTCATGAGCGCCTGTGCGAAGGGGACGCAGAATCCATAGATATCAGCCCGCGTGATGTCCTCAAAATGGCATCTCGGGATAACCCCGTGCGCAAGCGTGCTTTCCACAATCTTCAGGTAATCATTAAAAGCCTGTGACCGGTTCTTGCCCAGCTTCATGAAGATGTGATAATCGGAAACACTCGTGAGAATGCCTGTTTCCCTGAGGCCCATATCTTTCACAAGCAGTAGGTCGTTTTTGTTGGCCCTGATCCAACCTGTTATTTCCGGATAGCGGTATCCTTTCTCAATACACCTCCTGACAGCCTCTTTGTCCTTGTCGGTATAGAGAAAGAACTCTGCCTGCTTGATTATCCCGTTCGGCCCGGAAAGACGGTGCATAAAATCAAAAAGGCTCTCTATCTGCCCCACGGTAAAGGGCGGTCTTGACTGTTGTCCGTCCCTGAAGGTCGTGTCGGTAATATAGATATCTTCAGGAGGATCGATAAGCTCTATTTTATGATCAAATTTGACCTTGCATATTTCATTATAAGGAAAAATATCTTTGTAAAGTTCGGGCTTTTCAACGTCAATAAGGGGGTATTTGGCGTTTTTTACAACATTTTTAAAGATAAAACCCTTGCCTTTTTCTTTCTTTTTCAAGGTAGCCTCCCGCGCCTGAGTCAGCGATTTTCACTGCTCGTTTTAATTTTCAGTTCGTTGAGCTGTCTCTGTCCGATCTTCGAGGGAGCGCCTGTCAGAGGACAGGTGCCTTTCTGTGTTTTCGGAAACGGGATCACATCGCGTATGCTGTCAAGACCGAGAAACATCATGAGGAGTCTGTCAAAACCAAAGGCAATACCGCCATGTGGCGGCGCGCCCATTTCCAGCGCTTCCAGGAGAAAACCGAACTTCTCCTGTGCTTCTTCTTCTTTAATATTGAGAAGCCTGAACATCTCCATCTGTTCATCCATTCTATGGTTCCTGATACTGCCGCCGCCGATCTCCACACCGTTTAACACCATATCGTAGGCGTTGGCGAGAATGGACTCGTAATCGCCCTGAAAATCCCGAACGCTTTCTTTCGGAGACGTGAAGGGATGGTGTCTTGCCACGTATCGTTTATCTTCCTCACTATACTCAAGAAGAGGAAAGTCAATGACCCAGAGAAATTTATCAATGCTTTTATCGATGAGACCGTATTTTTCTCCTATATAGAGTCTGAACCTACCCATCATATCGTTTACTTTGTTTCGTTTATCAGCCATGATAAAGACAACATCACCGGCTGAGATACCGAGCCTGTTTTCCATGCCGGTTTTTTCAGCGTCGCTTAAGTACTTCGCTACCGGCGATTGCAGCCCTTCGGCATCTCTGCGCATCCAGATAAGACCGCCGGAGCCGATTTCCTTTGCCGTATCAACCGCCGTATCAAGGTCTTTCCGTGAGAGGGTTTTCCCGGTAAGGACAATAACCTTGATCACTCCGCCATTGTCTATGGTTTTCTTGAAGACACCAAAGGCAGTATTTTTGAAAATATCCGTAATATCAAAAAGAGGAAGATCGAAACGAAGGTCCGGCTTATCAGTACCATAACGTTCCATCGCCTCATTGTAGCTTATCCGCGGAAACGGCATCTCCTGTGGCTTCTTACCCTTCAATGCCTCATAAAGGGCAATAACGAGCCCCTCACTGAGTTTCATAACATCTTCACGATTCACAAAACTCATCTCAATATCAATCTGGGTAAACTCCGGCTGACGATCTGCCCGCAGATCTTCATCCCTGAAACAACGGGCAATCTGAAAATAGCGCTCAAAACCGCCCATCATCAAAATCTGTTTATAGAGCTGCGGTGATTGCGGGAGGGCGTAGAACATTCCCGTATTAAGCCTGCTGGGCACAATAAAATCCCGTGCTCCTTCAGGTGTGCTTTTTGTAAGAAAGGGCGTTTCAAATTCATAAAAGCCTTCAGCCGTGAGGTAGTCTCTGGTAATTTTGTACGCCCTGCTCCTTTCGATAAAAACCTTTTTGACTTCAGGCCTCCTCATGTCGAGATACCGGTATTTGAGCCTTGTTGTCTCATTGACATCTTCTTCGTCAATCTGAAACGGCAGAGGCTTGCAGGTATTGAGCACCTCAAAAGACTCGGCGCATACTTCGATATCGCCTGTAGGCATTTCAGGGTTGATTGTTTCAGGTGTCCTTTTCTGCACTTTTCCGATGACCCTGAGGACAAACTCCTGTCTGATACTGCCCGCCAGTTCGTGTGCTGATTTTGATATCTCAGGTGAAAAAACAATCTGCACGATACCCGTCACGTCACGGAGGTCTGTAAATACGAGTCCACCGTGATCTCTGTAACGGAAAACCCAACCTGTGAGTGTCAGTTCTTTGCCGATATCATCTTTTGTTACGAATCCACAATATCTATTTCTCACTGTTTTCCCCTTTAAAAAAGTCTTTTATTATATATGTTTGCGCCCCTCAAGTCAAGGTCTGCGAGTCAATCACGTGAGACAATTGAAACTGGATAATGGTACTCGTGGGCCTTACACTTTCAAGGCTCGTATAATGATTTATGATTGTGTCCGGGGATAATATTTTTTGGAAAGTTAAACGGCTGATCGTATTTTGCGCAATCCATCAAAATCCATCTCAGCCAATAGTTTTATTGTGTATCCTTCTATGTTTGTCAATTTAGTCAACTACGTCCCCCAACGGCGGGCCGCTCATTGAAATCATGCAACCCGGATAAAGGATGATGATCCCGCAGCCATTCCGTGAGGATGGATACTGATAACGATGGGGTGCGGATTTGTTTGTATGGTGAGAACCCGCTAAAAAAACAAACATGGTTACAAGGAAACCGACAAGAGAAGTCTATACATAAAATGGCGTTTATCTCCCACGCGTTGATATTACTGGACGGTGATTATTTACTTGACGGGAGGAATATAGGATGTCCCCCAACGGTACAAATGTGCTTTTAATTATTAACTTCTTTAGCTCCTGCCATCCTGAGCATTTGTACCACTTGCTTCTCCCCCATTCTTGTGGCACACCCCAAAGCAGTGTTGCCATCATTGTCTTTTACATTAATATCGGCGTTTCTCTCTAACAAAAGTTTCACCATGTTGACATTACCATTTGTTAAGGCAATTATTAATGGCGTCAACCCATATTTATAATCCTGTATGTTCACATCAGCTCCTCTATCGACCAATAGCCGAAATACATCGTATTGGCCCTTTGATGCAGCATACATAAAAGCAGTTGACCCGGACTTAGTGTCTCTTGCATTTACTTTAGCTCCTTTATCCAATAATAGTCGGGCAATCTCTGTATAACCATGCAATGATGCAATCATCAAAACCGTTATACCGTCTTTGTCATGCAAGTTTTTAACACATGGATCAGCCCCTCTGTCCAACAGCAACCTGACAATATCTGTTTTTCCTTCATAGACAGCAGATGCTAACGCTGTGGAACCGAATTGTTTGTCTCTAGCATCCACATTTGCGCCTTTGTCCAACAGAAGTCTCACCATATTCACATTACCGTCTGCTACCGCCATACGTAATGGTGTAAAGCCATTTTCTTCGCTTAATTCCGGATCAGCACCTCTTCCAACAACAATTCAGCAATAACAATTCTATTAGATACAACCGCATATATTAAGGGAGAACGCCCTGTCTTTTTCTCTCTTTCATTCACTTTAGCACCACTATCCAACAAGGCTAATATTGCCTTAGCATCATTCTTTTTGACCGCTTCAATTAAGGGCAGCTTTTCTTTTTGCACACATCCGCAATTCATATTCATTAACAGAATTGCTAACAATAAGAGAAAATAGAAATAACCTTTTTCGCCCTTCCGGGACATTCCTAAGTTTCGCTTATTAGAGTTAGTAGAGTTAGGGACGCTCATAAATATACAAGTATCTTTCTTCATAGCTCAGAAACATATGAAATAATTCCCCCCGGAATAATCTA
>JAEAMG010001993.1_pt1 | contig 13644 bp, 11 predicted proteins | sample 8958741 | NCBI WGS metagenome assembly JAEAMG01 (sample SAMN16933256, study PRJNA681125) | bioreactor sludge metagenome | isolation source: anaerobic bioreactor treating anionic surfactant - SDBS | place: India: Bengaluru | collected 2019-02-28
GTTACCTTCTCCAACAACTGCCTCACCCGTGCCTTCGCTCCCATGCCAATGTCCGACGGCGCACCGACACAGGCCGGGCAGCCCTCCTCACACGGGCACTCCATAATCCAATTCAGGCAGGCGCGCAGCAGTTCGTCGTGCAGCGCGTACAGTGCGCTGCTGAGCCCCACGCCGCCAGGTACGGTATCGAACAGCACGACCGTCGGCGACCGTCGCACATCAGGTAGAGCGGAGCCAGCGAGCGCAGCAGGCCGGCCAGGCCATCCAGCGTTCCCTGCATGGCACGCGCGGTCTCCACCCGGTGATGGCACTCGGGGCACAGGGTGATCAGGTTGGACAGGGTATTGGCTTTCAGGTAGTTCTCGTTCTGGTCTGGCCGGAAGTCAAAGGTGCGGAAGGGGAGCAGGTGGTGCACGTCATGCTCGCGGCCGGGTGCTTCCGCCCGCCCGCAGCTGCGGCAGCGGTAGTGGTCGCGCTCTCGCGCGCGCCGGCGTTGCTCGTTCCAGTTCGGCCCATATGACATAATGGGGGCGATGGTCCAATCCCCCAGGTCGCGCATGGCATTCACCAATTCTTCTCCGAGGCTCAGGCAATAGGCGGTGGTCAGCAGTTCTTGCTCGGGCAGATCGAGAGGCATTGTCGCCAGCTTCTCATGGGTGTACCACGCCAGTTGCCGGTAGCCGGTGGCCTTGCTCCGCACGCGCACATCGCCATGAGCACGTGAAGTGGCTCCGGCAACGGCCGAGTCGCGCACATGAAGCATCTCGACCTTTGCCGAGATATCCGGCTCCGTGAAATACTCGGCTTGCGTGGGCCGGGCCCGGGCCAGCCCGGCCGCCCAGTCCAGGTCTTCGATCAGGTAGGTGCTGCCCTCGTGCAAATAGACGGCACCTGGATAGAGCATGTTGAGCACGCTGTCCCTGTCCAGCACGCCGATGGTCTGCCCGCTTGCGGCTTCCACAATGGCAAAACTGTCAGCGCTGGTTGTGCGCAATGAGACCTCTTGCGCCGGGTAGCGGCTGCTCATCCAGTACCAGCGCTTCTGTGACTGGCGCAGCACCCCTTCAGCGTCCGCGACCTCTTGCAGCAAGCTCGCGGTGTCCACCTCTGCCGTCAGAGTCTCTGTCTCGTGGATGGGCAGTTCAAAGGCCGCGCACTGTAAGTGGGAGCGCAACACAAAGGGGTTGTCCGGGGCCAGCAGCGCCGATTCCGGCGTCCGCCCGAAAAAGAACTCCGGGTGAGCAAGCAGATACTGGTCCAGGGCGGATGGCCCGCCGACCAATATCACCGCCGAGGTATCCTGCCGTCGACCGGCGCGCCCGGCCTGCTGCCAGGTGCTGGCGATGGTTCCGGGATAGCCGCTGAGCACGCAGACGCTGAGCTCGCCGATATCCACGCCGAGCTCCAGAGCGTTGGTGCTGACCACACCTCGCACAGTGCCCTGGCGCAGGCCCTTTTCAATGGCGCGGCGCTCCCGCGGCAGGTACCCTCCACGGTAGCCGCGTACCGATGTTGGCGGCATGCCGCGCTTCTCCGCCGCCTGCCGGAGGTACGTGAGCAGCAGCTCGGTTCCTTGCCGGCCACCGTAGAAGACGATGGTGGGCAGGTCATGGGCCAGAAAAAAGTCAGCTACCGTAGCGGATTCCGGCAGCAGGCCGCGACGCACGCCGCCGCTGCGGTCGACCAGTGGCGGGTTGTAGAACAGAAAGTGGCGCTCGCCCCGCGGCGAGCCATCCTCCTCTACGATCGTGACCGGGCGCCCTACGAGTTGGCGGGCCAGGTCCGCGGGGTTGGCGATGGTGGCTGAGCAGCAGATGAACGCCGGCTGCGCGCCGTATAGCTCGCAGATCCGGCGCAGCCGGCGCAGCACGTTGGCCACGTGGCTGCCAAAGATGCCGCGGTAGGTGTGCATTTCGTCTACTACCACATACTTCAGCCCGGCGAAAAAGCTTTGCCAGCGGGTGTGATGGGGCAGAATGCCCACGTGCAGCATATCCGGGTTGGTGATCAGTACCCGGGCTGTCTCGCGGATGCGCGCACGGGACCCTGATGGGGTGTCGCCATCGTACAGCGCGGCTGTGGACGCGGGAAGCAGGTCCGCACTGAGAGCCGACCAGGCGGCCATCTGGTCCTGTGCTAATGCCTTGGTCGGAAACAGGTACAGGGCATGTGCCGGCGGCCCTCCCGATGAAGCATTGCGCCACAGGGTGTTGAGCACGGGCAGGTTGTAGCACAGCGTCTTGCCCGAGGCCGCTCCGGTCACCACGGTCACGTCCTCGCCACGCAGGGCCGCGGCGACTGCCTCGGCCTGGTGAACGTAGAGCTGTGCGATGCCTCGGCGCTGCAGAGCGTCCAGAATCTGGGGCTCCAGCCCCGCGGGCATGGGAGCATAGCGGGCTGCGCGGGCCGGTAACCGGCGCCAGTGGGTGATGTGCTGGGCAAAGCGTGGGTTGAGGCGTAGTTCCTGCAGGGCGTCCGCGACAGGTGAGGCCATAGCCGACATTATAGGGTCTGAGCTGTGAAACGTGAAACTGGCGGGAGTTGCGCTCCGGCGTGAGTTGTGCTATAATAGAGGCTGAAGACGGGGCGGATGCTTCGTCTATCGCGCTCCACAGGAGGGGGAAATGAAGGCGTATTGCTTCAAGTGCAAGAAGCAACAGGAGATGAAGAACCCGAAAGAGGTCGTCCTGAAGAACGGCCGCAAGGCCACCAAAGGAATCTGCTCCGTCTGTGGGGGCAAGATCAGCCGGATGGGCGGCAGCAAGTAGTCCCTTGATAGCGGGTCACGGATTCGCACCGGGCGTTCCGTGGCCCGCTCCGTTTTGTGGGTGCTCCGGGGCTCAACCCATGGCTCAGCCGGCATGGGAGGCCAGACTGGGCCCGGACGCACCTTGCTGGTTGTCTGTATGCCAGCAAAAGCGAGTGACGAGCAAGGTCGCTCGTCACTCACGGCTGGTCAATCTATAGTTGCGACGTGCAGTTGGGGCAGCGCTTTGCTTGAATGGGGATGGCCGTGCCGCAGAACGGGCATTCCTTCGTGGTGGGCGCTGCTTCCTTTTGGGCCTGCATGCGGTTTACCTGTTTGATGATCAGGAAAAGCACAAAGGCCACGATCAGGAACTCGATGATGGTGTTGAGGAAAGTGCCATAGTTAATGGTGGCGGCGCCGGCCTCTTTGGCCGCCGCGAGACTCTCATACGTCTTGTCGGACAGGTTGATGTACAGGTTGGCAAAGTTCACTTTGCCCAGCAGCAGGCCGATGGGCGGCATGATGATGTCATTGACCAGCGAGCTGACGATCTTGCCAAACGCCGCGCCAAAGATCACGCCAACGGCCAAATCAATGACACTCCCCCGCATGATGAACTTTTTGAATTCCTCGAGCATTGCATTACTCCTTTCTCTGATAGGTCTTGCCGCATTTTCCGCTGACTGCGGCTAACCTATTGTAGGCAAAAGCCTCATAGTGGCAAGTCGGAGCACTTGTCCCCGCTTGCCCCTTTGACTAATGCGTCACTCTGGCCTATAGTAAGCTTGTCTGGCTGACCGGCTGAGCTGCACGGTCCAGCCCGTATGCCCGTAACGAGCGATTCATTCATGACATCCATGCCTTCGGACACTGCCCATGCGCGCCCTCGTGTGCCGGCGCGCTGGCCGGCCACTTTCGCGGCCCTGCGCTATCCAAACTTCCGGCTCTGGTTCATCGGCCAGGGGATTTCGATGATGGGCACCTGGATGCAATGGGTGGCCCAGGGATGGCTTGTCTACGAGCTGACTGGTTCCGAGCTGGCCCTGGGTACCGTGGCGTTCTTTGGTAATCTCCCCACGCTCTTTCTGATGCTTCCGGCTGGCGCGATCACGGACCGCATGTCACGCCGCACTCTGCTGCTGATTACCCAGGCAGTTATGACCATACAGGCCCTGCTCATGGCTGTTCTGGCGGCCACCGGCGTGATGCAGGTATGGCACATCGCTGTGCTTTCGGCCGTGATGGGCCTGGCCAACTCCTTCGACGCGCCGGCCCGGCTCGCCCTCACGGTGGATATGGTCGAGGACCGGCGCGACCTTACCAACGCCGTTGCGCTCAACTCGACCCTGTTCAACATGGCGCGTATCGTGGGGCCGGCGGTGGGCGGATTGCTTCTGGCTGGCCTGGGCGCGGCCTGGTGCTTTGCCCTCAATGGGCTGAGCTTCCTGGCCGTCCTGGTTGCGCTGTGGCGGATGCGCTTTCCCGGGGTGGAGGCCGCGCATCACCCGGAGCCATTGGCTGTGCAGGTCAAAGCAGGACTCAGCTACATTGTGCACAGCGAAGGGGCGCGGACCATCATTGCCATGGTCTCGGTTGTCTGCCTCTTCGGTTTTGGCTACTCAACACTGCTGCCGGCGTATGCCGCAGATGTTCTGCACGTCGGGGAGGCTGGCCTGGGAACGCTGAACGCCATGGCGGGCATCGGGGCGCTGCTTGCATCCTTGCTGGTTGCTTCGACGGGCTCTCTCCGGCGCAAAGGACAGGCGCTGTTGGCTGGCAGTATCTTGTTCCCGGTTGCCATCCTGCTGTTTGCTTTCTCTCGTTCATTCGCGCTCTCTGCCGCGGTGCTGGCGGTGCTCGGATTCACGTTTGTCATCATGAACGCGATGGCCCAGTGCCTGTTGCAGCACATCGTGCCCGATGCCCTGCGCGGCCGTGTGATGTCGGTGTATGCGTACTCGTTTTTTGGCACGGCGCCGTTTGCCTCGCTCTTCGCCGGGGCCGTGGCTCAGGCCTGGGGCATCCCTGCCGGCATCGGGATCGGCGGGGGTATCACCCTGGCTGTTACCCTGCTTGTGCTCTTTGCGGTGCCTTCGCTGGCGCGCCTTGAGGCCTAGGAGCGGCAGGGCGCGTATTGGGAAGCCATGTGCCCGGGATGTGCGCCCCCGGCTCTGGTGTGGGGACCGCGACGGTGGCGCACCACAACGTAACCGAACATTGGGATGGTGAAGCATGAATACGAGACATTTTCTGCTGGGCGTGCTGGTGGGAGTGATTCTCAGCGCCGTCGTGTTGCTTGCTGCGGTCGCTCTGCGGGCCCTGAGGCCGGTGGCCAAGCTGCCACAGAACACATCTGCTGCACAGGGAGACATTACGATCTCGGTCCAGGAGGGCTACCTCGGCCCACTGATCACCAGGCTTGCGCGGGAAGAGGAGCCGATGATCCAGGCCGTAGTGGTCGACGTTCAGCCGGGAGCGCGGGTGGACATGATCCTGGGGCTCGAGATGGCCATTCTGGGGCAGAAGCTGGACCTTCAGGCGCGGCTTATCAACGCCGTGCAGGTGCAGGATGCCCGCCTCCGTTTCGATGTGCAAAAAATCGAGCTGGCCGGCCTGGATATCCCGCTAGAGATGCTGCCGCAGTCCATGCGTAAGACGATGGAAACCATGCTGGTTGATGCGAATGACCAGGCCAACCGGATGCTAGTTGAGAACGGTCTGGTGCCGCTCAAGGTCGCGACGGATAGCTCCAGCATCACCATCACTCTGCAGGCCCGGTAGGGTTGGGACGCACTGGACGCGGGCAGGACCCGTCCGCAAGGGGGTACACGTTGGTCACGCGCTTGCTCAACCCAAGCAAGATCTTGATGCCCACCGGGGTGCTTGAGCACGGGCTGGTGACGGTGGGGGATGATGGGTGCATCGGGTACGTTGGGCCTGTTGCAGGAGCGCCGCCGGGGCAAGAAGTCGACCTAAATGGGCGGTGGCTGCTGCCGGGCTTGATCGACATCCACGTCCATGGGGGCGCGGGGGTGACATTTGGCATCCCGGGTCAGGTGGCGCAGGACCTGTACTTTTATTCGCAGTGGGTGGCCAGCACCGGAGTGACCGGTTTTCTGTGCTCGGTCGACGCCGCCGATGGCGCCACGCTGGTTCAGGTGGTCAAAGAGTGCGCCGCAGCGCTGGAGGGGGGCTTGCCGGGCGCGGAGGGGCTCGGGATACATCTGGAAGGGCCCTTCCTCAACCCGGCCAGGAAGGGTGCTTTCAACGCTGCCTGGCTGCGGCAGCCCACCCTCGCGGAAGCCGACCGTCTGCTGTCGGCAGGCCGGGGATGGATTCGCCAGATAACTCTGGCGCCAGAGCTGCCTGGTGCGCCGGAGGTGGCGGCCCGGATGAGATCGGCAGGAGTGGTAGTGTCGCTGGGGCACACGGACAGCGACTATGAGACGGCGAGCGCGGCCTTGCGCGGCGATTTCACGCACGTGACGCACACCTTTAACGCGCAGCGCGGCTTCACCCACCGCCAGCCGGGGGCGCTGGGAGCGGTGCTGGCCTCGGACACAGTGACGGCCGAGCTGATCGCGGACACGGTGCACGTTCATCCGGGAGCGATGAAGGTGCTCTTGCGCTGTCTGGGTACGGACCGTGTTGTGCTGGTCACGGACGCGATGGCTGCTGCCGGCCTGGGCGACGGCCGGTATGATCTGGTTGGCAGCACTGTTCAGGTCAGCGATGGACGCGCCACCTTGCCGGACGGTACGCTTGCCGGCAGTACGGCAACCCTGATCGATGGTGTGCGCAATGTCAACCAGCACGTGGGCGTACCTCTGCCTGATGCCGTGAAGATGGCTGCTCTCAACCCCGCCCGGGCGATGGGATTCACAGGTCGCCTGGGGAGCATCTCGGCAGGGAAAGATGCCAGCCTTATTGCTGTGGATGACGATATGGGCGTCTGCTGGGCGATGGTCAGGGGCAAGGTGGTGTATTCCAGGTGATTTCAAAGCTCATGCCGTAAGGGTGCTATCCGGAGAAAGGCGAGGAAGAATTCAGGAATGAAGCAATTGGCCTGGTGGCAGAAAGCGGTGTTCTATCAGATCTACCCGCGCAGCTTTGCGGACGGCAATGGCGACGGGATTGGCGACTATCTGGGGATGATCGATAAACTGGACTACCTGCATGATCTGGGCATTGACGCGGTGTGGGTCTCTCCCCATTACCCATCTCCCCTGGTTGACGTGGGGTATGATACCAGTGACTACGTGGATGTGGCTCGGGAGTATGGCGGGATGCCCGCATTCAAGCGCTTTCTCGAAGGCGCTCATCAGCGCGGGATCCGGGTGATCCTGGACTGGGCAATCAATCACACCTCCGATCAGCACCCCTGGTTCCAGGAGTCGCGATCCGGCCGCGACCATCCCAGGCGTGACTGGTACATCTGGCGCGATGGCCGGGGAGGTAATCCGCCCAACAACTGGTATTCAACGTTCGGCGGCCCTGCCTGGGAGTACGACCCGGGCACTGCGCAGTACTACTATCATTTCTTCTTCAAGGAGCAGCCCGACCTCAACTGGCACAACCGGCAGGTGCGCCAGGCGATGTACGAGGTCGCTCGCTTCTGGTGCGACCTGGGAGTGGATGGCTTTCGCCTCGATGCGCCCGGGACCATGTTCGAGGACCCGGCGTTGCCGGACCACACCTCGCCCAGAACGCAGGAAGAGCTCTACCTGGCCATGCGCAACGCAGCCAACGAAGCGGAGCGGGTGGAGGCTCAGCAACAGATGGAGAGCCTGTTCAGGCATCAGGTAGACCGCCCGGAAACGCACGAGGTGATGCGCGAGATGCGGCAAGTGATCGACGAGTATCCAGATCGCATGCTGGTAGGGGAGGACTCGGCCATCTCCTACTATGGCGATGGGCACAACGAGCTCCATTTGCTGTTCAACTTTCCGCTGATGAGAACCGGTCGCCTGACCCCGGCCTGGGTGCGCGCTAACCAGAGGGAGCGGCTGGCGGCGTTGCCACCCGGGGCATGGCCGTGCAACACCCTGGGCAATCACGATACGTCACGGGTCTGGACGCATTTTGGCGACGGGCAGCACGACTCCGCGTGGGCGCGGCTGTCACTTGCGTTGATGCTCACGCTGCGTGGCACGCCGTTTCTCTACTATGGCGAAGAAATCGGCATGACGGACTATCTCTTCACCGATGCCGGCAGGTTTCGGGATTCGTTGGGCAGGATGTTCTATGAGCTGGAGACTCTGTTGTTGGGGGCGCCGCCGGCCGAAGCGGGACTGCATGCCGCGAGTGCCGGGCGTGACAAGTGCCGCACTCCGATGCAGTGGACCGATGCGGCCAACGCCGGATTTTGCCAGCCCGACGTTCAGACATGGCTGCCGGTGAACCCGAATTACGCACAGGGTGTCAACGTCAGCGACCAGTCGGCTGATCCGCACTCGCTGCTGCGCTTTTATCAGAGTCTGCTTCATCTGCGCCGGCAGACGCCGGCGCTGATCAACGGGGACTATACGCCCGTGCACGAAGAGGCCCGGGACTATCTGGCCTTTCTGCGGCGCAGCGCCAGCGACGGGCAGACCTGCCTGGTCGTGCTGAATATGTCAGGCCGGACCCGGCGGCTCCGTTTCTCCGGCAAGGACACGGTCATGGGCAGGGAGCCGGCGGCGCCAGGCCAGGGCCTGGCAAGGTGCCTGTTCTCCAGCCATGCGCGGCCCGATCCTGTCGACCTGCTGGATGAGCTGGTTCTCGCGCCTTACGAGGTCTACATAGGCGAGCTGTGACCGGGACGCCCGGGGCGGCCGGCACAGAGGCCTTCGGGCATTAATGTGACATAATCAAAGGACGGTAACACACAGGGAGGTCAAATGGCAAGCCGGATAACCAGGGTCAGCTATGCAGGATGGCCCAACTGTTGTCAAGTGAGCAATGGCATCGTGGACCTGGTGGTCACGTTGGATGTCGGGCCACGCATCATCCGCTTCGGCTTTGTGGGCGAGCCCAATGAATTCAAAGAGTTCGCATCGATGCTGGGCAAAACCGGCGGGGATGAGTGGCGCAGCTACGGCGGGCATCGCCTGTGGCATGCGCCCGAGTCCATGCCGCGTACCTACTACGGCGACAATTCACCTGTTCGCCTGGAACCACAGGATGGCTGGATCCGTGTCGTCCAGCCAGTCGAGCCGACCACCGGCATCCGGAAGGAGATGGACATTCGCCTGGAGGCTGGTGCGGCCCACGTACAGGTCACGCATCGCCTGTGCAATACAAACTGCTGGGCGGTCGAGTTTGCGCCGTGGGCCCTGTCCGTCATGGCGCCGGGCGGCACAGCCGTTCTTCCCCTGCCGCCGCGCCGTCCGCACCCGGAAGCGCTGCAGCCGGTGAATACGCTGGCTCTGTGGGCCTACACGGATATGGCGGATTCGCGCTGGACATGGGGCCGCAGATACATCATGCTACGCCAGGACGCCGCCGCCCCGGAGCCGCAAAAGGCCGGCGCCTGGGTGCCGGACGGTTGGGTGGCCTACGCACACAGCGGCCATCTGTTTGTAAAGGCGTTCAAGCCCGTGCCTGGCGCCGCCTATCCGGATCTGGGCAGCTCCACCGAGCTGTTCACCAATGCCGAGATACTGGAGCTGGAGACCCTGGGGCCGCTGGTGCAAGTACAGCCCGCCGCAGCCGTGGAGTATGTCGAGCACTGGTTCCTCTTCCGCGATGTGCCGGCCCCGGCCAGCGATGCCGATGTGGAGCAGCACCTCTTGCCCGTGGTGCGAGAGGCGGTTTCGGGGATACAAAAACAAGACCCCTAGGGTTTCCAGAACCCTAAGGGTCTTGCTGAACTATTGTGTCCGGCTCAGCTCTACTCGGGCTTGAGCGCGATGGCACCGAGCTGCGCCTGCTCCGGCGCATTGGCCGTCACGCGCAGGGCGCTGTCGATGGCTAGGTCCTGGTAGCCGCGGGCGACCACGATCAGGCCGTACGCCTGGCCCTTCGGCAGTTGCTGCGGGAAGGTGAACTGTCCCGAGCGGTTCGTGCGGGCCGAAGAGTAGATCATGTCCTTTGATCTCTGCTGCAGGAAGGCCTGTACGCGGGTGCCGGGCTTGAGCGCGATGACCAGAGCGTCGGCAATGCCCTGCTTATTGCTGGCATTGACCACCTGGCCCGAGATCTCGGTGTCGGTATCATCCACGCGCCTGCCGATGGCGGCCTTGCCCTCAGCCAATCTCGGTGTCGGTATCATCCACGCGCCTGCCGATGGCGGCCTTGCCCTCAGCCATCACCTGGTCGTTGACCGTCAGGATCAGGTGGTACTCGCCGTCGGGCAATCCTTTCTGGTTCATCAACGACAGAGTGCGCCGGCCCCTGGATCCGGCATCCCAGGCACCACGCTTCTGGGCGATCTTCTGGCCATTCCAGGTCCAGACCTCGCCAAAGACCATGTCATTGAACATGCCAGAGAACTCAAAACTGGCGAACAACTGCGTGCCGCCACTGGGCAGCAACGATGCCGGATCAATCGGCCGGCCGTCATCAGTCACATCGCGGCTAAACACCAGCCCGCTGAGGGCAGGTCCGCTCTTCTTCTGCGGTGTGCCGCTGGGAGTGACCTGTCCAGGCTGGACCTCGACCTTGGCGCTTCCCGTGTATCCCGTATCCACGCCTGCCTTCTGCAACAGCAGTTTGGCCAGGTTGACCGGGCGCAGGCCGTTGATGAAGCCGCCAATGGTCATCGGGGTGTCACGTTCGGTCACCCGGCCATCGCCATCGGTGTCCACTACCGGGCGCGCGTCCACCGGCTGGATGTTGCTGCCGGCTGCGGCCTGCGTTGGGACGCCAATCAATTTGCCGTCGCAGTCCACAGCGGTACCGCCGCTGTTCCCGCCGGCGATCGTGGCGTCGGTCTTGATCCATGCCCTGGCCACGCGCAGCTTTTCCTCCTTGGTAAACCCGGAAACGCTGCCGCTGGTGAAGGTGACCGTCTCGCCACCGATGCCCGGATAACCAAAGATCGAAACCGTATCGCCCAGCTCCAGTGTGTCCGAGTCGCCCAGGGATACGCTCGGCAGCTTGAGATTCGAGACCGCGCGGCCATCCACACCGGACACGATCTTGAGCAGAGCCAGGTCAATGTCCGGAGACTGCACCAGAATCTGGGCAAAGTAGGTTAGTACAGGCGGCTGGTCGGAGCGCTCGGTGATGGCGATGCCCAGCCGGTCGGCCGGGGGAGCGCTCATGCCCATGGCGCGTGGATTGGCGACGTGGCAGTTGGTGAGGACAATGCCTGACGGATGCACGATGGTGCCGGATCCGGTCCAGGCGGGGGACAGGCCCCCCAGCATTCCCTGGCGCAGGGCCACGATCTGCACCACGGCGTGCATGGTATTGGAAATCGCCTCGCGGCTTGGCAAGTTGCCTCTGGTGGTCATTTCCCATCATCTCCTTTGATTGTGCAATGGACCACACCCGGATGGCGCTGTTGGCACGCATCCGGGTGCGGCGTTTTCTTGAGCCTACATCTCGTCGAGCAGCGAGTCCAGACCACTGCTCGGCGAGCTCTTCCGTTTAGGCTGAGGCGTTTGCCGGCCCTGTTGGGACGGGCCCAGAGCGCCACCGAGCGCCTTGAATACTTCCTGCAAACTGGCGGCCGCGGTGTCGCTGTCCATGCCCGTCTGCTGGACCAGCTCTTCCGTCATGCCGCTCTTCTCGAGGTAGCCGGCGTCCAACGTCTGGCCTGCCGACATCTGCTCCAGCAGGTCATCCAGATCCACCGTCTGACCGCCCTGCTGCTTCTGTTGCTGCGCCTGACGCCTGGGCACTGCCTGGCTGGGACGCGTGGCCTGTGACTGTGCGCTGGCGCCGCTCAGCAGCTTGCTGAGGACAAAGCTAACGACCATCTGCGCGATGGCCGGCGGGATCCCCAACTGAGTGGCCAGCTTCTGGATGATAGGACCCAGGAAGGTGTTGCTGTTCATCCCGCTACCACCGCCGAGGATGCCGCCGAGGATGTCGTCCAGGCCTATCTGGTCCTGTTGTGAGCGGCCGGACGGCTGAGCACCGCCACCGAGGATACCGCCGAGGATGTCGTCGATGCCGATTCCGCCTTGCTGTGAGCGGCCGGACGGCTGAGCACCGCCGCCGAGGATGCCGCCGAGAATGTCGTCGATGCCAATCTGGCCCTGCTGTGAGCCGCCCGATTGCTGAGCACCGCCGAGGATGCCGCCCAGAATCTCAGCCAACGGGTCGGTCTGACTGGTGCTCCGTGGCCTCTGGGCAGGCGTCTGGGCGCTGGCGCCTCCGAGGATCGCCTTAAGCAGGTCTTCCATACTCATGATCGCTATATACTCCTCTGGGGCCATTATTCGGAGCCCGACTCGGACTCCGGGATCATAGCGCAGATCCCCGCGCTCGACCCTGAGCAGGCATTTTTTGTGACCCCACTACCATATGATACCGCCAACCGCTCAGAAGTCAAACCAGGAGCAAAACTGGCACTGGCGGGTGTCGCCGGACCCCGATGAACCCCATCCACTATGGTGAGCCGGGAGCCGTGGCGGCCGGCAGCACCGGCTGTACGGCGGCTGCCAGCTCGGCCAGCACCGCCCGCAATTCCTGCTGCTTCATGACTCCGGAGACGCGCTTCATGTCACCAGAGGGCAGGATGAAGAGGGAGGTGGGGACGGCGCCGATGCTCATGCGCCGCACCAGTGCCGCGTTCTCTGGCTCATCGGCAGCCACCTCGATAAAGACGACATGGGGCTCGTAGTCGCGGCGCACCATTTGCACCAGTGCGTCCATCATCATGCATGGCCGGCAGATCTGGCTGTAGAACAGCACCAGGGCGGGGTGGTGGTGGCGCAAGACCCAGTTCACCTGTGCCTCTGCCCCTGCCGGAAATGGCTCCTCAGTTGTGGTGACATTCGCGTCGAACTCGCACGATGCGGCCTCGGCCTCGAGGGACCCGGGGCAACCAGGCTCCTGCAGCGGGGCCACGCTGGAGGGCACTCGGGCATTGCGGAGGACCACTGCGCTGGTGCTCACGGCGAGCAGCAGCAGGATGGCCGCCAGCCGGCGCCGCGCATGCTGCGAGCCGCTCGCCGGATGCGGAGGCGAGGATGGCTCAGGACTGGATGGCCTGTCTGGACCAGAGTCTGCCATCTCGATTCCTACATCGTGACGATGCTATAGCCGAGCCAGCCAGCCATCAGCAGGAACAGCACAGCGGTTCCCAGCTTGACAGTCGCGGCCCGGCGAGTCATCCAGCGCGTGAGCTGCTGGGATGTCGTACCGTAGTAGGCGAGCAGGAAGACAACGATGAGCGGCGTGACGAACATCAGGTTGTAGGCGACGAGCGCCAGTGCCGCCCGCGTCCGCCACTGGGGCAAGCCCAGCACGAAGATGATCGTGGGCAAATACACTTGCCCTGTGCACGCCAGCTCGACAATCGAAACGGCCAGGCCCAGCAGGAGCGAGGCGAACACATAGCTGCGGGCGCGTGATCCCTCCCGGATCAAGCGGCGTATCCAGCCGCGCAGGCGTTCGGGGAGCTTGAGGCTCATATCCTCCAGGCGGCCGGCGCGGGCCTTGCGAAAATCGCTCAGACTGCCCCAGGCGAGAGCCAGGCACAGGACCAGCGTCAGGCCGTAGATCCACTTGCCCACCGCATCCAGGATGGCCAGCGAGGTGAGAAATTTGAGCAGGCCCAGGCCAACGCCAAGGTAGGCCAGAAACACACCCAGAGTGAAGGCTGCACCGGTTGCCAGCAACTCACGCCCTTGCCGTTTACGTACGGAGAGGTAGGAGATCAGGAAGATCATGGTGGCAAAGGCACAGGGATTGATGCCGTCGAGGAGCCCGGCACCAACCACCGTCCAAAGGCCGAGCGA
>JAEAMG010002020.1_pt1 | contig 13621 bp, 11 predicted proteins | sample 8958741 | NCBI WGS metagenome assembly JAEAMG01 (sample SAMN16933256, study PRJNA681125) | bioreactor sludge metagenome | isolation source: anaerobic bioreactor treating anionic surfactant - SDBS | place: India: Bengaluru | collected 2019-02-28
GGGGCTATTCATCTGTCTGCATCTGTAAAGATAATTCATTGACGGCTCCTAATGAATTTTCCTGCCTGCGATTCTTTCATGCTTTTGTGTTTTACGGTTATTTGGGCTACAATTAACTGCAGACAAATTTTATGTCAATGAGCATCTTCCATAATATTGCGGAAAGGAATGTATGAGCAAGAAGGTCCGTATCGGCATCATAGGCTGTGGCGCAATCGCGGAACGGTTGCACATACCCGAATATATTGGCAGTCCCGACGCTGAAGTGGTGGCGTTTTGCGATGTCGTGAAACGCAAGGCCGCGGCCCTGGTGGATCGGTTCGTACCGGGCGCCCAGGTTTACACTGACTACATCGCGTTACTAAAGAAGGCCGATGTGGAGGGAGTGTCTGTATGTCTGCCGAATTATCTTCATGGTCCGGTAACGGTGGCTGCCCTGAGGGCCGGTTGCCATGTTCTGGTTGAAAAGCCCATGGCCACCAGTTTGTCTGAAGCGCGCCGCATGCTGGATGCCGCACAAAAAGCGGGCAAACTCCTGGCGGTTAATCAAAGCCAACGCCTGTTCCCCGCCCATGTCAAGGCCAAAGAGGTTTTGGACAGCGGTATTATGGGTAAGATACTTCTTGTATCGGCCATGTTTGGCCACGCCGGCCCTGAATATTGGAGCCCCTCCGGCAAATGGTTTTTTAATAAGAAGGAGGCCCGTTTTGGCGCCATGGCTGATCTGGGAGTACACAAAGCCGACTTGGTCCGCTATCTCACCGGTAAGGAAGTCGCTTCGGTAAGCGCATTTTTTGAAAAACTTGAGAAAAAACAGGCCAACGTGGAGGATAATTTCGTTGCGGCACTGAAATTTACAGATGGCACACTAGGTACTCTCACATCATCCTGGACCGTGAAAGGTGCGGAAGCGAATTACACTATCTTACATTGTGCTAATGGAACGCTCAGCGTCTGTGTGTTTCCTGACCGTCCACTGGTAGCCAACCTGGTTAATCCAGAATGCGAAATTAAGTTTGAAGTTCCCCCGCCACCGGCCAATGATGCCGGTGGTTGGGGCCTTGATATCGGAGGGCGGTTCTGCCGCGCCATTAAGGGCGAAGAGGAGCTGTATTGCAGCGGCCTGGACGGCATGAAATCCCTTGCGGTTATTCTGGCAGCGGAGCAGGCAGCCCTGACAGGGCGAACGATCAAAGTCATTGTTTAAGGGTTGGAGAGAAGAGACACATGGCGCGAACAGTAATGGTTTCCCTTGGCCGGCGCAGTTATGAGATTCATATCGGACGCAATAATCTTCCCACGGTTAAGACGGTTCTTCAGGAGAGAGGCACAAGGAGCATACTGGGACTTGTGACGGATAGCAATGTAGGTCCCCTGTACGCAGACAAGATACGCCTGCTTCTGGATGAAATGGGCCTGCAATGTGTAATCCACACCATGCCCGCCGGCGAGTCGCAAAAACGTCTGGAACGGATTGAAGACATCTGTGGGACGCTGCTCGAAGGTGGTCTGGACCGAAGCAGCCTGTTGATTGCCCTGGGTGGGGGTGTTGTGGGTGATGTTGCCGGTTTTGCGGCGGCCTGTTTCATGCGGGGTATTCCCTTCCTGCAGATTCCTACAACGGTTGTCGCCCAGGTGGATTCCAGCGTCGGCGGCAAGACTGCGGTAAATCATCCCTTAGGCAAGAATACCATGGGCATGTTTCATCAACCCGGTGCCGTAATTATTGACATGGAACTGTTGAGGACGCTGCCCCAACACGAGGTGCGAGCCGGATGCGCAGAAATAATCAAGCATGGCGTCATCGCGGATGCCGCCCTTTTTGAGTATATGGAACAAAACGCCGGGGCAATTCTGGCGGGTGATTTGAGTGCGCTCGAGTTTCCCATTGCCCGCTCCTGTGAAATCAAAGCGGCTGTGGTTACGGAAGATGAACATGAACTGGGGTTGCGCGCCATTCTGAATTACGGTCACACCTTTGGACACGCCATTGAAACCGTGAGCCATTACGAGACTTTTCTGCATGGTGAGGCCGTATCCCTGGGAATGTGCGCCGCCGGTACGCTGGGCCGTGAATTGGGATTGGTTGATACCGCTTTTGTCGAACGGCAACGTAGGTGCCTGGCCGCCTATGGGTTACCGATACGATGGCCGGAACTTCCCGTCTCCGAGGCCTTGGAAGCCATGAAAAAGGACAAAAAAGTAAGAGCAGGTACATTGAAGTTTATAGTGCCAAACCGGCTTGGCGCCGTTGTTCAACGAACAGACATCCTTGAAGAACAAGCCTCGGCCGCGCTGAGGTCTCTGAGACAATAATAACAAGACATACTATATCGAGGACCTGATTATGTTATTTGGAGGCGAAACCGCCCAAAGTTATTATGAAGAAGGCTTGACCGCTGCCATCAAAGGCGATATGGACCAGGCAATACGGTATTTTCAACGCGCCAATGAATTAGATGCCGGGCTTCATCAAGCCCAGTACCAGATAGGACGGTGCCTGCTGCGGCAGGGTAAAGCGCAAGCGGCCTTGCCGTTACTGGAGGCTGCGACAAGAAACCTGCAGGGGCTGATCCCCCCCCGTCTGGATCTGGGATTTGCGTTTCTTCACTTAAGACATACCGAAGCGGCAAGAGGCGTTTTTTCTGAAATATTGCGGGAAAATCCGGAGGAACCCCGCGCCATATTGGGTCTTGCCTACTGCGCATTCAGCAAGGGACATTGGGAGACAACCATCAATCTTGTTCAACACACCATTGAACTGGGGAGGGTTCAGTTCGATACTCATTTTCTGCTGGCTCGTGCCGCAGACAAAGCGAACATGCCCGATGTTTCCACCATCCACTATCAAAAGGCGGAGGAACTCATGAACCAATCCATTGAGGCGACACCGGAGCAACCGGCTGGATATTACTTGCGGGGCAGGGTATATTTTGGACTGGGACAACGCAAAGCTGCCTTGGAAGATGTGGAAATGGCCCTGAAATATGTCCTCCCGAATCGGCGCTATTACGCGTACAACGAGATTTTTTCACGTGAGGAAATCTCGTCCTTGAAAGAGTCCATCCTCGCCGGCCCTCCTCCGGAATCGAAAACTCCAGATAGTACAAACGGACCATCATCTCGGAACCAACCGAATTCCAATAACCACAATCCCACAGAAAGGGAAGGGCGGTGAGTGATATCAACATGCAACTGGCCCGTGAGTTTTTCGAACTCAATCTCTTCTATGTATTGCCGCATTGGCAGTTTGATGCGGGTCAGCAGGATACAGACTACATGGGTGCCTTGCTTTTCGTGGAACAACACGGCCAGGTACCGCAGACGGAGCCCGAATGCCTGCTCCGGACGGGAGACATTAAAGGCATCCAGCGGGCCGCGGTCGAGGTGCGTGCGTGGCATGCGGACCGACTCTATCCCTCGGTCATCGAGGCCAACCCGGTTTTTGCCCGTGTCGCGTCACCGCAGACCCGTAACCTTGCGGAAATTATCTTCGGCGGGGAAAACTACAAAATTATTTTAGTGGTATCCGAGTTTTCTTCCGCACCTGTACGTCGTGACCAGGCGGTCAATGCCCTGCGTGCAATGGGCATTGACCATGTGCTTGAATTTCCCACCATGCTTGCCGAAATCATACGATTGGTATCCGCCCAGGGTAGTTATGCGCCTTCCGCCCCGCTACAGACCATTCGGCTTCTCAAGCGTTACGGCTTCATCCGATTACAGCAGTTGGAACTGTTTTTCCCTGCTCCGGCTCCGGATGCGCCTGTACTACCGCGAGAGGATGGAATGTTGGATACGACTTTTGATGGTCCGGAGAGTGTTGGGACTGACGATCCATCTGACATGGAATAGCCCCTTCCATACCCGATGCACAAAGTTCTGCCCCCAAATCAATGCAGCGTGGGACTATAGCCCTCAAAAACGCTCATCATGGTTTGCTGGGCTTCGGCATTCCGAGCCGTGCCGACCATGTATGATAAGGCAAAATCCAGCGATTCCATGTCTGCCTGGCCTTCGGAATGGATGAATCTTTCGAGCAGTATTTCCCGCTCGAAAGGCTCAAGCAATCCCATGAGTTCGAGTCTGGTCATTGCATGCTGGGCTTCCAGTGAAATCTTGTTGGATTCATAAAAAGCCAGCTGACGGACAGCCGGCGATTGCATATAATAGGTTGGTTTTTGAACAAGATGGGTGTTAATGATCTCAAAAGCGGAATCAATATCACACTTGTTATAACCCTGACGGCGCAGCAAGGTACGCATGGACTTTTCAGACGGTATTTTGTCCCGGCTGGCTGCCACATGGGCTAAAATAACATCAACAAGTTTTGCTATGGAAACCTTCATCTACCTCTCCATGACTCTAGGGTTGAACCTTACCTATCTGTGACAACATTATAATCTTACTTCCAGTAGGAATCAAACCAAGGACTTAACATTCCATAATCGCATCATGATAAAATGGTGGACAGTAGCAGGACATCCATAGACGCTGGGCACGGCGATGGCCTGGATAATCCGGAAAGGCTTGCCCAGTGGAGTAACGGTGTGTTTTTAGTATCTATTCTGATTATGTACGGTTCTCGTTTCGGACACCCCGCTCCACGGCGCGATGCGAGTCCACAACTTCACAATATCCAATAGGTATTGTCTATGCTCAATGGAGGTTTCCTATGAAAATCGGGCTCATTGGCTGTGGCCGCATCGCGGACTTGCACGCGCGGGCATATCAAAATCAGTCGGAGGCGTGCCTGTATGCGGTATGTGATCCGGATGAGGAAAAAGTACGTCGGCGTCAGCAGGAGTGGCAGGCTGAAAAGGCATATACAGAGTACCGGGAACTGCTTGCCGACCCTGAAATTTCCGCCGTTGAAATTTTAACCCCTTATGATACCCATGAAGAGATAGCCATCGCCGCAGCACAGGCCGGAAAACATATTGCCTGCCAGAAACCCATGACCACTACGCTGGCTAGCGCACACCGAATCGCCAGGGCGGTTGCCAAGGCTGGAATACATTTTCAACTTACGGAGATATACGTTCACTATCCGCCCATCGCATTCGCTAAAAAGTTAATTGAGGAAGGCGCCATAGGGGAACCGGTTGGCATGCGCATTGATTTTGTATCCAGCCCACTTGGCGGTTGGTTCGTGCCACCGTCCACCTATGAGCAACAAACCCGTATTGCCGGCAGGGGCTTTGGGTTATCCACCTTCGATCACGGCCATCATGAATGGGCCACCGCATGGCACCTGCTCGGAGAAGTGGAACGGGTAAGCGCCTGGATAGACAGCAATGACGGCATGTTGGATGTTCCCGCGACCATCATGTGGAAAGGCAAGGACAACAAGCGTTACGGCATCTGTGAGTTTCTTTTTTCTTCGGCCATGCCCGTGCCCACACAGTATTATTCCAACGATGAACTTTACCGTATAGTAGGTACGCACGGGGTGATTCATATCAACCGGGGTACCGGTGAGATGATGGAGGGCCCGCCGGTGAGCCTATTTGATGGCAGTACTTGGACTCATTACAATAACATTCCGACAGACTGGGGGTTGGGGTTTGTCAATGCAGGCCGTCACTTCTTCAAAACCGTTTTGGGTGAGACCTCTCCCCTGCTCTCTCTACATCAAGGCACCGAGGTGCTTCGCTTCGGGCTGGCAATAATGGAATCGGCCCGCAGGCGCCGGGAAGTATATTTGGATGAAATCGAGCGTCCTTTTGCATTCCTGAGCGCTCTTCACCGGAGAAGGCGGGAACGCAAGGAATGCATCGTGGCTCCACGCACGACACGCTTTTCATGGTTATCCAGGGACACTTCGCGCTATGCCCCACAGGCTGAGGAATTAACGGAGGCGTTGGCAACACAGTTTGACAGTACCGCCGTTCCCGACTGGAGCGCCAGCATCGCGCTGGAACTTCTGGATTCTTCGGGAGGGTCCAGACAAAAATACACTTTTCATTTCAATCGAGGAGCATTGCGCATTGAGAAAGGCAGCCTCGCAAAAGAGGCCGTCTTGACCGTGCATCTCGACGCGGGATTGTGGGCGGCCATACTGCTGAAAAAACGGCGTATTGAACTGGCCGTCATTCAAGGAAAGATAAAATTCGAAGGACGGGGTGAAGAAGCCCTGTACCTCAAGAAGGCATTTCATTTTTAATCGGCCCGGCTTGCAGGCTTCCTGGGCGCAGCCTAAACTCAATTCATGAATGTTTTTGACGTAATCATAGTAGGTGGCGGACATGCCGGCATCGAAGCAGCCCTTGCCTGCGCACGGCGGGGACATCCCACGCTGATGATCGGCATGAATCTGGACGACATCGGGCGCATGTCATGCAACCCGTCCATCGGTGGTGTTGCCAAGGGACAGCTTACGCGCGAGATAGATGCCTTGGGCGGCGAGATGGGCCGCTGCATAGACCAAACAGGCATACAGTTCAAAATGCTGAACCGCAGCAAAGGCCCGGCGGTACATTCCCCGCGAGCCCAGGCGGACAGATTCCTTTACCAACAGTATATGAAGGAGGTGTGTGAATCCACACCGAATTTATACCTGAAGCAAGCGGAGGTTACAGATTTACTGGTTTCCGGCAACAACATCGCCGGCATCCGCACTTCTTTTGGAGAAGAATTGCAGTCCCGTATCGTAATTGTCTGTACGGGTACCTTTCTGCATGGCAGATTGCATTATGGTATGACCACGGTTTCCGGAGGTCGCGGCGGCTCCACGGCAGCGGATAGTCTCAGTGAGTGTTATCGGTGCCTGGGTTTTGATGTGGGAAGACTTAAAACAGGCACCTGCGCCCGCATTCACAAACGCAGCATAAATTTTGATGCATTGGAGGAACAACCCGGTGATCCGGAACCGAGGCCCTTTTCCTTTGCAACCCCCATTAAAGGATTTAACCGGAACCTCGTTTCATGCTGGCTTACCCACACTACGGAAACTACCCGTTCTATCATCCTGGCTAATATGGATCGCAGCCCTCTATATTCCGGACGTATTGAAGGGATTGGTACCCGTTATTGCCCAAGCATTGAAGACAAGATTGTCAAGTTTCCCGACAAGCTATGCCACCACCTCTTCTTGGAACCCGAAGGATTAAAGACGTCGGAATATTATGTTAACGGCCTATCCACCAGCCTGCCGGAAGACGTACAACGAGACATGCTGCATAGTTGTCCCGGCCTTGAAGAAGCCGAGATTATCCGGCCCGGCTATGCGGTTGAATACGATTTTGTTCCCCCCACTCAGCTGAAATTAACCCTGGAAACTAAAAGAATACAAGGATTGTTTCATGCGGGGCAAATCAACGGCACCTCCGGATATGAAGAAGCCGCGGCCCAAGGTCTCTATGCGGCACTTAATGCCTTACGTTGGCTTGAAGGAAAACCGCCCCTTATCCTGGGTAGAAACGAGGCCTATTTGGGAGTCCTGGTGGATGATATCGTTACGCGGGGTGTACTCGAACCCTACCGCCTGTTTACCTCCAGGGCGGAATACCGGCTTCATCTGCGCCATGATAATGCCGACATGCGTCTTGCCCAATATCACCTGCTGGAGGACAAAGAGCTCCTGAAACGTGTCAGGAAAAGGGAAAACGATGTACAAAAAGAAATCGCGCGATTGCGCGCCGTAATCCTGTCCCCCTGTGAAGCGTTAAATCATTTTCTCGGGCAGCACGGGGAGGCGCCGGCTCTTATTCCCCTGTCTGCGGAACAACTTTTAAGACGACCTAATATGACTTTAGCGGACGTATGGGAACTCGTCCCGCCTAATGATGCCATGGATTTTGAAACACGCGAACAACTTGAGATACGCGTAAAGTATGGAGGCTACCTCGAAAGGGAAGCCAAAACGATAAAGCGATTTGAAAAAGCCGAAAAACTGCGCATCCCGGATGCCTTTGATTACGATGATATTCCAGGGCTGCCTCGGGAAAGCCGTCAACGTCTTAAGGAAGTGAGGCCACTTACATTTGGACAGGCGGCGCGAGTCCCTGGCGTGCGTTCCAGCGATATCGCCATATTGCATATTTACTTAACGAAACTTCAGAGATCAGCAGCGGAATCCTCCCGACAAAGTGAATAGAAAATTCATCAAATGTGTTTATGAGTAAGCAACCTTCAAAGTCGAGTGTCAAACCGACAACAGTAGAGGAACTTAGTATTGAATACCCAGAAAAATAAATGTAACAAAACGACACGAAGAGATTTCCTTAGTCTGGCTACATGCAGTGCCGCTGCATTGTACAGTGGTGCATTTCATATAGGCCGGGCGCAAGCCCAGTCCAGGGGCAGGGTTGTCATGTTGGGTTATGACGGTATGGAACCTTCCGTCGTGGAGGAAATGCTGGAGCGGGGAGAATTGCCTACCCTAAAAAAATTGCAGGAACAAGGAGCTTATTCTCGCCTTGGTTCCACTATTCCGCCCCAATCTCCGGTGGCTTGGAACAGCTACGCCACCTGTAAAAATCCTGGAGGCCATAATATTTTTGACTTTATACGGCGTGACCCCAAGGGCCCCAGAGGTCCCCTGCCGCTGGTGGGCACCGGAAAATTAGAACCGCCCGTTCTTGAGGATGATGGCACTCTTAAGACACCCGCCAGGGGGATTAACTATCGCACTGGCCTTCCTTTCTGGTCTGTCGCCGATGCACAGGGAAAACGTGGCAAGGTTTTAAATATTCCTTATGCTTTTCCGCCGGACCCCCTCAAAAATGGATGTATGATATGCGCCCTGGGTGTTCCCGACCTTAGAGGAACGACCAGCACTTATTTTTCCCTTTCAGACGGTTTTACCTCTGAAGAGTTGAATAAAGAATTGGGCGGTGGCTTCCGAATGCCGCTATCCTTCAGTGCCGAAGACGAGACGGTGTTCTCTATTCCCGGTCCCCGGGATAATCGGTTCCGATTCAATGAACCCAATGCCTATACAAAAACATCCCTGCGGTTGCACGTTACACGCAAGGACAAGCGCGGCAAAGTCAGTACGGGTGACAGTGAGGTGGCTATTGAACAGGGCATGTGGTCCGACTGGCTTGAGTTGAATTTTATCATGTCAGCACAAGTCGAGGTGCGTGGCATAACACGTTTCTTTCCATTGGAAATTGGTGACCGCGTACGCATCTATATGGCATGTGTGCAGTACCATCCTGATGCGCCCTATACCGCCTTCACCGAGCCCGAAGCCTATAGCGCGGAGTTAAAAGGACGTTTTGGGATGTATAAAACGATAGGCTGGGCTTATGATACGCACGCCCTGCGTCAAAATGACCTGGAGGAGGAAGGATTTCTTAAGGATGTAGAGCACACCATGTCCTGGCGTGATCAACTTACCTTGGAGGAATTGAAACGAGGTGATTTTGATATGTTGTTGAGCGCCTGGACCGCCACGGACCGGGTCGGGCACATGTTCTGGCGATTCCGGGACGAGGGTCATCCATTATACAGTGCTGATGTGCCGAAACATTGGCGCAACGCCCTGGAATCTACCTACAAGCGCGCTGACGCACAGACTGCAGCCGTACTGGAACACCTGCACGAAGACGATACGCTGTTCGTGTTTTCGGACCACGGCTTCGGTTCCTGGCGCACGGAGTTTAACTTGAACGTATGGCTTCAGGAGAACGGTTACCTGGCTGTAGAAAATCCGAAACAGGCCGATGTCGGGTTTCTGCAGGGTATTAAATGGTCAGATACCCGGGCCTATGCCGTGGGGTTGAGTTCTATATACCTGAACTTGGAAGGCAGGGAAACAGGCGGTATCGTCAAACCTGACGCTGCAGAGGCGTTGATTGCGGAACTTCAGGCGAAATTGGCCGATGTCACGGATCCCGACAATGGCGCCAAGGTATTCTCAGGACTTTACGCCCGACAGGTATACTCCGGAGGGGCAATAGCGGACGCTCCAGACATCTCCCTGGGCTATGCCCCTTATTATCAAAATTCCCGGCTAACGTCACGGGGAGGCGTGGGCGGCCCCTTATTTGAGCCGGTGAAGGATAAATGGAGCGGTGAACATGCAGCAAGCGATTACCGGAATTGCCCAGGTGTCTTGTTCTCCAACAAGCCCCTGGGGAAAGAAAGTCCTCACATCAAGGATTTAGGGGTAACCGCATTGGCGGCACTCGGCGCGGAAATTCCATCCGATTATGAAGGCGACAATATCTTCTAAAAGGCAGATAAAACGCTTTTTTTACTACAATCCATTCTTCTGACGGACCGTCTCTGGCATCCCTCCTCTAAACGAAAACAAGGAACCGATTTATGAAGGCTTTTTATTGCGTGGGCACGCACTGGGACCGGGAGTGGTATGAACCCTTCCAGGAATTCCGCATGTGGCTGGTGGAACTTCTGGATGAACTTATCGTCCTTATGGAAAATGACCCTGACTACGTTTCATTCCATCTGGATGGTCAAACCATTGTCATCGAGGATTACCTGGAGATGCGGCCCGAACAACGTGAACGGCTTTTGCGTTTACTCAAGGAGCGCCGTCTGCTAATGGGTCCTTGGTATAACCTGCCGGATGAATGGCTGGTCTCCGGTGAAAGTTTGATACGCAATCTGATGCATGGTTTTCGTACTTGCCGGGAACTCAACGTAAAGCCTTTGGATTTTGCTTATACCCCTGATCAGTTCGGTCATGTGGCGTCGTTGCCTATGATTATGAGTGGCTTTGGCTTTAAAACGGGCATCGTCTGGCGTGGCACCCAGGATGAAACACATCCTGCGCAGTTCCTCTGGGTGGGCCCTGACGGCAGCCGTATGGTCTATCATAAATTGATGGATAAGGGTAGTTATGGCCCCTTCGATTTTTTGGCGCGCAGTCCTATTGAAAAGGCGGATTTGTCTGATGCGAGTTTCAGGGAATACTTTGAACCCTATTTTGCGGAAGAACAGGCGCGGGGCGCCGCTCCAATCGTTCTGCTTCTTGATGCCATAGATCACCAGCGACCCGATCCCAGGATGCCGGCTCTTCTGAAGCAGCTTCAAAATCGCTATCCTGACATCGAATTTCTCTGGGGAACACTGGAAGATTTTGGCATAGAGCTATTAAAACATGCGGAACACTATCCTGAATACAAAGGCGAATTGCGAGAACCGGCGCGGGACAGCAAGCGCGTCGGCCAATACCTGATCGTGCATACCATTTCCTCTCGTGCCGACCTTAAAAAAAGAAATGATGTATGCACCGCCCTACTCGAGAAATGGTGCGAACCCTGTGCCCTTTTCGCCCTGATGGCAGGACAGGCGCCTCTTGGGCGCTATCTTGACAAAGCGTGGGAGTATTTGCTGAAGAACCATCCCCATGATTCCATCTGTGGATGCAGTATTGACCAAGTGCACAAGGACATGCATTACCGCTTTGATCAGGCCGAAATGATTGGTGAAGGGGCCTTGCGACGCATTCTTGCTCCCCTCGGCGGAGCCACTTCAGAAAAAGCCCATTGGCAACATCTTGTGGCGCATAATCCCCTGCCCATTGGGCGTACCGATGTTTTCGATGTCGCCCTTTATTTTCCTTCCGATTACGGAACGACAACCGGCCACACGTTCCATGACGGCCTTGCCACCGGAGAGGAATACAACAAGTTCCACCTTCTGGACGACGATGGAAAACGACTGGCCTACCAGCATCGTCGTATTGAACGGGGCATCGAATGCCGCCGTCTTGATATTACAGGCAGGGAAACGATTCAGGTGGGGGATCTCTACCATGTCGCCATTGAAATGGATGTACCTCCTTGCGGGATGACCGGAATTTCTATTGAAGGTACCGATGAGGCCACCCGCAACTTCGGAAGCCTCTTGACCGGACCTATGTCCGCCACCAATGGTATGGTTTCCATGTCCATCGGCAATGAGGGCGCCGTCTCGATTTCACAAAAAGACGGGGTGTCCTTCAGCGGTCTGTTCCTCTATGAGGATGCCGGCGATTGCGGTGACGGTTGGACCCGTGGTATCCCAATCAACGACGTCCTTTTTCGCTCTTATGGCAGTACGGTTACTACAGGCATCGAAGAAGACGGTCCATTGCGCGCCACGTTTCGCCTGGAGCGCCACCTGTCCCTGCCGCGAAAGATGGAACCGCATACAAAATATCGCTCTACAGACCGAGTGATTGTAGAAGTGACGGACTTCATTTCTATTGAGAAACATTGCGAAGCAATTAAAGTAAAGACAAAGATTGTAAATACCGCGGAGGATCACCGTCTCCGTGTATTATTTCCAACCCATCGTGAGACTAATGTCTCTTTTTCGGACTCCCCCTTCGCCATCGTAGAGCGGGACATCATGATTCCCGAAGCCACAGCATGTTGGCAGGAGCGGATTAATGAAGAAAAGCCGTTTACCACCTTCTGCGGCGCCGCGGATTCCGAAGGCGGACTGGCCATTGTGTGTCCAGGGGGCCTGCATGAATATGCCCTTCTACAGACGCCACAACGTGAGATCGCGCTGACACTGTTTCGTTCTTTTGGGAAAACGGTAGGCAAGCCGCGCGAATCAGGAGGGCAATTAATTGGCGAATTGAAATTTGAGTATGCCCTCTTGCCGTTTACAGGAACACTGCAGCCTGTCGGTTTGATGAATCTGGCGTCAACACTTCAAACCTCAGTATGGCTCCATTCAACCAGTAATCGAGTTTGCCGCAAATCCTTCCTGACACTCAGGCATGGAAAAGCGGTGGTAACAGCCCTTAAACCTTCCGCGAACGGCAAAGGCGGCATCATACGCTTTTGGAATCCGACGAATGCCGAAATTCTGGAAGAGTTTAAAATTGCACGCCCCCTGATTTCCGCACACTACTGTAATCTTAATGAAGAACCCTTTGAAATCATCACAGAGGTCGGGGGCTTTGTCCCGGTTAAGATCAAGGCAGGCGGCCTCAGTACCGTTTATTTTACCTGGCAGGAAGCATGAGCCGGTTCAAACGAATGAGCCTTTTTAGTTGCCCTGCCAACTGAAAAACTTCGTTGGACTAAACGCAAACAAGAAAACAGAGCAAAACAGGGACTGACCGCCAAATAGCCCATGATCGCTGTACATAGGCTTTTTGTTAGCCTGTGGGCGCCGAAATGAGCAAAGGGTGTTTCACTTCTCGACCGGCGCTTAAACCAAACAAGTCAACATTATCCTACATGAATCAACACCGACGTCCGGAGTTGTATGAAGACCTTTTCTGGAGCCTTATGGAGCGTTTACGTTCGAAAGGGCAACCAGGAGCGCTTCGCAATGTCTCCTCTTCTTTTCAGAACAGGTTGTGTTTCGAAGGACAGCTGAGCCCTATCAGGATGTGTATACACAGGTCTGGAAATACCTGCAGGCAATTCCTGTTTGCTGTTGAGTCTGGTGAAAAGACCTCCAGCAGGACGAGGCCTGTGGGTGAATGTCACTGGGGGTGTATCTGTGAACAAAATAAACGCCATAATGAGAGTATTCGCGCTAAAAAGGACCCCCAAAACAATCATATGGGACAGCAATGCCTGTGGACAAGGATTCTATGATTCATCCGGGCTAGACAGAGCATACGTCGTGGCTGTTCTTCCTGAAGTACTTGGACGGACAGGAAGAGGACAAAGCGACTAAGGTCGATCGGGACAGGCGCACG
>JAEAMG010002021.1_pt1 | contig 13606 bp, 7 predicted proteins | sample 8958741 | NCBI WGS metagenome assembly JAEAMG01 (sample SAMN16933256, study PRJNA681125) | bioreactor sludge metagenome | isolation source: anaerobic bioreactor treating anionic surfactant - SDBS | place: India: Bengaluru | collected 2019-02-28
CGCACCGGCGCGGAATTATCCGAGTTCCATTTGGTAGTCCCTGCGAATCCGTCCCCCATGTTGAAAGAGGCAGGGGACGTTTTTCGGCGACTTTGGAACACCGCCACCCGCCGCACCCTGTCCGTAAGCGGCGTCAACGAAGGCATGATAAATATCTGGCTGGGAACCGAGGACATAATGCCGCAGGAACTGCTGCACGCGGAGGAACCGACCGATTTGCTCCCCGAAGAATTCCTGGTGCGTACCTGCCTACCCAAGCAACGGGAGGCCGCACAAGGGGCCCGGGAACAGTTGCTCCTGGTGGGGGGGAGCGACCTTGCCGCCCTTCAGGGCGTATATGCTTTTTTTGCGCGGGAAATGGGGGTGGTATGGCTGATGCCCGGGTTGCTCCATGTTCCAAGAGTCGCCTCGCAAATCAATGTTATGGACTGGACCTCGCGCCCGGAATTTGCTGTCAGCCAAATCGGCTTGTTGTCGTCCTGGAAAGAAAAGGTTGAAGAATTCCGGAATGCATACCGTTTGTCTAACGGGGCCGTCATCCCCCCGGGCGCAACAGCGTATTTTGACGGCCTCGCGGGAGAAACCGCCGGGGACGGCGCATCCCGTGAACATGTCCTGTATGGTACGGAGGCGGGGGCGCGCCGACTCTTCGAAGAAATACAAGCGGCACGCGGAACGCAAGAGGGCCGGGACAACGGCGACAGTCCTTCTGTTTCCCGACCTCCCTTCTGTTGGAAAACGACGGATGCCGTGATATGGCTTCTTGCCGCCATGACGCATCTGAAGCCTGCGCTCTCTCGGGAAGGACAGGACTGCAACGAGCGGGAGGAGTCCCTTGCAGCCGCCATCCTCGATACGGCCAACAAGGTGGCGGCGCTGCTGGAAGGCGCCCTTCCGGGGGAAACGCATCTTGTGCTTATTTTACTTTCGCCAAATACCCTGCAGCCCCCCCGACAGTTGCGGCCTCATCCTAAGGTGATCGTACAACTTTCCACTGGCGACACCAATTTCGCCAAACCCTTAAATGATCGCAGCTGTCCCGAGAATGCGCGATTTATGGACGCCCTCGCGGGCTGGCGCCGATTGGGTGCACGCGTGTATATTTATGACTATCTGTTCAATGGAGGGAATCCCCTGCTTCCCTTTCCCAGCCTCGAGGCGCTTCAGGCCAATATCCTGTGCTTTCTACAAAAAGGAGTCGAAGGCCTTTATTTCGCCGGTATGCCGGAGGCGTATGCCGGCGGCGTGGATCTGGCCGCCTTGCGCGTATTTCTGGCCGCGCGAATGATGCATACTCCGGACGATGACCTGAGAGAAATACGCCGTTTCTTTCTTCAGGGATATTATGGGGCCGGGGCTGACGCCGTGGAAAATTATATGACTCTTGTAAGGGGCGATCTGGAGCGCGCGGGCATTCCCCTTAAAACTGACGACGACTGCCGCTGGCTGGCGGATGCCACCCTGGAAAGCAGTCTTCAGGCATTTCAGTCCGTACTGGCCCAGGACCTTCCCGGGGAAATCCGTGAACGCGTGAAGGAGGCCATGGCCGGCGTAGTCCACGTCCAACAACTTCGTAAAAATGTGGCGCCCGAAAAATCCGGGGAGGAAAACGGATAATCAGATTATGTCAGGACATTCCAAGGAAGAATCGTTGTTGCGGTGCATTCGCGGGACAATTGCCCGACTCCGCCTCTTAGGTGACGATGAGTTGGTCTTGGCGGCAGTTTCCGGCGGACTGGATTCCATGGCGCTCCTCCACTCGCTTGTGCGGTTGGGCTATAGGGTGGAAGTAGCCCATTTTGACCACCAGACCCGGTCCGGGCAAAGTGCGGCGGACGCTGCTTTTGTCCGGGACGCCTGTTCGGCGCTGAGCATCCCCTTTCATTACGATACGGAACCCGTGGAAAAGGAAGCCCTGCGACTGGGCATTTCCTTTGAATCGTATGCTAGGAAAAGACGCTATGCGTTTTTTGCGGCAACGGCAAAAGCGCGGTGTTGTTCGGTGATTGCCACAGGCCATCAGCGAGACGATCAGGCGGAAACCGTGCTCATGGGCCTGCTGGGACTGGCGAGCGACTTCGGCGTCGGAGGCATCGCCGTCTCGGGCATGCGTGAAGGCATGCGTATCGTCCGCCCTTTGATGGACTGCAGCCGCCACATGATTCTCGAGTGGACGGTCGCCCACGGGATTGCCTGGCGGGAGGACGCAAGCAATGCCGAGCGGGTGTATGCGCGGAATCGGATCCGCCTCGATATATTGCCCGCACTGGAGACACTCGGGACAAACCCGAAGCAACACTTGGCCCGCTTCGCCCAAATGTGGCAGACGGATACTGCCTTTCTGGATGCGCAGGCCGCCGCTTTTCTCGATGAAAAAATAAGACCCAGCCGCTATGACCCGCATATACTCGAACTGGATACGGACGGGTTTGACCGCGCCCCGGAGTCCATCCGCCGTCACGCGGTGAAAGTGCTTGCATATCGGCTGGGCATTGCCCTTGCCTTTAATCAGTGCCTGAGATTGGAGGCGTTTTTATGTGCGGCCCACACCGGCGCCTGGTTCGAGGCAGGAGAAGGCGTCCTGGTGTACAAGGCACGGCAGGTCACCCATATTCTGGGAAAGGGATGGGATCCTTCACGGATGCGCATCGAAGAAACGGAGTTGATTGTCCCGGGAAGTACCGACGTGGGGGAATGCCGATTTCAGACCGAATTCGTGGAGAAACAAACGGTCACGCCGGAACGACTGCGGGAAACGTCCTCTGCCTGTTGTCAATATTTTGACTGGAACGCCCTGGAAACACCGATGAAACTACGTGCCCGAAGGCCCGGTGACCGCTTCGTGCCCTTCGGCATGAAAGCATCCCGGAAAGTGCAAGACATCATGGGGGAGTTCGCCATTCCCGCCTACCTGCGGGAAAGTATTCCGTTGATCACCGATCGGGAACACATCCTCTGGGTGGTCGGATACCGACGGAGCGCCGTAGCCCCGATAGCGCCGTTGACCAACCGCATACTGAAGATTATGTGCATGCGGAAACCATGGACAACCTAAATGCAGGCCCGGCTTCGACAGCGTATGGGTTTGTGACAATTTCAACGAACATGAGTCATTTAACGCATTAAGTCTTTGGAGAATTATACGTATAGAACGTAAAATAAGTATTATACATCGCATCAATCTTTTTTTAATGGCACATCTCAAAAATGTTATGGGAGCGCCCAAAAACTTCATAAACCCTTCTAATTTTGATAAAATAAATAAATACTTTTCCTAATTTCATGTATCATGTTGAGATCATGGTAGATGATAATTTTTAGGGGATCAGCCTCTATAAACATCTTTCTTTCCTTTGAGCCAAATATATTGAAATTGTATTCACCAAATAAAGGGGTGTAAAAAATACGTTGACTTTTACATGTCAGTTTTGGTAAAATCATTATAGAAGATATTGCATTGTTTCGCTGCAGAAGAGAGACAAGGAGGTGAACCGGTTTTCAAGCGGAACTGCGTAACACGTTTACTCTAGTTATATTATGTGAGTTTTCAACATCAGTTTAACAAGGAGTTTTAGAATGAAACGCAAAGGTTTTACGCTTATTGAGTTATTGGTCGTGATTGCCATTATCGGCATCCTGGCCGCGATTCTGCTTCCCGCCCTGGCGCGCGCCCGTGAAGCGGCCCGCCGCAAATCCTGTCAGAACAACCTGAAACAGTGGGGCACCATCTTCAAACTGTATTCAGATGAACAAAAAGACTATTGGCCTCCGATCCAATGCACAAACATTAACAGCCCTGGCTGGCCGGCGATCCCCATGCTTCCCATTAAGGACGGCGGTCTTGAGTTAGCCGCGGCGCCGCTCGTAAGCGCCTGGTATCCCAACTACAACAGCGATCCCTCCATCCTGATTTGCCCGTCTGATGCCGAAGAAGATGTGGCCGACCTGCAAAATCCGGATGGCGACTGGGATTTCTGGCAAGATAATAATAACTACAGGGCTGGATACAGCTACATTTACATTGGCTGGATGTTTGACCTGTTGCAACGGCCCTATCTGCCGCCGGTTGACGTCAGCACCTTCCCCAACCTGGGAGCAGGGGTATCAGCGTTGGGTGTGAGTGCCGGTACTGGCTTAGTGCCACAACAGTTCGGTGCCGCCGTTGATGAACTTCTCCGGCGGGTTGTGGAAAAAATTGGTGATCCCATTTCGGGTGTCGCACTTCTTGAAATCGCCGGCAGCGATTTGGAAGTAGTAGCCGGCCTTGGTAATGGCGCCGGTGACACCGTTTATCGCCTGAAGGAAGGCAACGAGCGCTTCATGATTACGGACGTCAACAATCCCCAGACCTCCGCCATGGCGCAGAGTACCCTCTTCGCGATGATGGACCAGTTCGGGAATTATGGTTCCATAGCGTTCTTCAACCACGTTCCCGGCGGCTGCAACGTCCTGTTCATGGACGGTCACGTGGACTGGATTCCCTATGTGGCTCCGGCTCCGGGTACCGTCAATACGGCGAGCATGGACCTTGGCGCGACCCAGCCCGTGCTGCCCAGCTTGGCTAATATTATCGGCATGTTCTTCATGGCGAACTAATCCCATAAAAAAAAAGACAGCGTTTACTGCCCCCGCAAGGTTGCGTGCGGGGGCATTTTTTCAGGCTACTCATGAATAAGTCGGATTTCGCCACGAAGCAGCGGTCCAATCAAGATGGGGGGGAGAGCCGTATACGGATTTAGAGGCGGTGAGGTTCATGTTATTCGCAAGGGGGTCTTTATGTCCTTTGCGTCCTTTACGTCCTTGTAGCAGGGATATTGAAATCGTCCTTGCTCCCATCAGGGTGAGGGTACCCAACGCTATAAGTTTAATTGACATTTTGGGGATTATTTGGTACACTTACTTTGAAGACGGAAAGGTGTGCCTTTCATGCATGTAATCATGAAGGAGGTGAGTCCCGTAGTATGTGAAGGGCACGTATGCGGTATTAGTAAGGTAGTGTTTTTAAACGATTAACCTAGTTCATTTAAGGAGAGTTTTCATGAAACGAAAAGGTTTTACCCTGATTGAATTGTTGGTAGTGATTGCCATTATCGGCATCCTGGCGGCGATCCTGCTGCCGGCGCTGGCGCGCGCCCGTGAAGCGGCTCGGCGTAAATCCTGTCAGAATAACCTGAAACAGTGGGGCACTATTTTCAAATTGTATTCGGATGAACAGAAAGACTATTGGCCTCCGATTCAATGCACGAATATCAACAGCCCGGGATGGCCGGCACTCGCTTTTGCTCCCGCGGAAGCGCTTGAACTGGCTGCCGCGCCCATGGTGAGCGCGTGGTATCCCAACTATAACAGCGACCCCTCCATCCTGATTTGCCCCTCCGATGCGGAGGAAGAGATTGATGTGCTTCAAAACGCTGATGGCGACTGGGATTTCTGGAAAGACAACAACAACTGGCGCGCCGGGTTGAGCTATGCTTACATTGGCTGGATGTTTGACCTGTTGCAGCGGCCTTATTTGCCGCCGGTGGATATAAGCACGTTTGCCAATCTGAGCAGCGTTTCGAGCGCCCTGGGCCTGAATGCGCCGGCCGGTGGTTTGGTGGCGGCGCAATTTGGCGCGGGCGTGGACGGCATTGTTGCTAATATTCTGGAAGCCATGGCTGATACAGGAACCCCGGCAGGTGTTGGTCTGCGCAGGGTGTCCGACACGGATATTGAAGTGACACCGGGACTTGGTAATGGCGCCGGCGACACGATCTATCGTCTTAAAGAAGGCAATGAGCGCTTCATGATCACCGACGTCAACAATCCGCAGACTTCCGCCATGGCGCAAAGCACCCTGTTCGCCATGATGGACCTGTTTGGAAATCTGGGCGCTGCTGTTGCGTTCTTCAACCACGTCCCCGGCGGCTGCAATGTGCTGTACATGGACGGCCATGTGGACTGGGTGCCCTACGTGGCTCCCGCACCGGGTATGGACGGTACCCCAAGTATGGACCTGGGCGCCACACAGCCTGTGTTGCCCAGTATGGCGGGTATTATTGGCTTGTTCCTCGCGGAAAATTAAGAATAGTTGATTTTGTGCCTGACGCCCTCGCAAGTTTTCTTGCGGGGGCGATTCTTAATCTTGCGGATGGGTGGGGAACATCAGGGAGGGGGAGTGCCTCTGTAAAACCCTTTTGTTTTTCAAAATGCCCTTGCGCGCATACTACCGCAACCGTTATGTTATAATACAACTCCTAATCGTACCAGGGCAGTATGAGAAGATGGCTGTATTTTACGATGGACCGAAAACGTAGAATATCCCCTAAGGCTAAAAGAAGGCTGGAGACCAGGCAAACATACCGGCTGTTCTTAAAGCTTCTTAGTGTCGTTGTTGTGTCGCCGGTGTTCGTGGTTTTTATGCAGGCTTGCGACAACCAGGATGCCGTCTCCGCTTTCCCTTCGCGGGACATCGAACAATCCCTGGTTAACGCGGTGCCGCCTCTGCCTGAAAATGCAAGTCATCTTTCCGATTTTCCCGCCATGCGGGTAACACTTGCGGATAGCCGGAGAGATGGTTACGATATGCCCGCGGGGGTTATCCGGATTGACATGCCGACAGCCGCCGGCGATGAGACATTCTCTTTTTCCTTGCTCCCTAGAGAGGGCGGCGTTATTCAGGCGGTTTTATATCAACAGGGCCGGGGGCTATCGGTGCCGGTCGTGACGGGAGATACCGCGTGGTCCCGGCGCCGGGCGCCCGTTCAAGGCGGCGTTCCCTTGAGCCTGGTTCTTGAAAGTGAAACACCGTTTTACCTGGCATCCTGTTCCCTGGCAAAGGACAAAAGCAGGCCGCCCGCCGTGCTCATTTATCTGATTGACACACTACGGCAGGACCACGTGGGATGTTACAAGTACCCGCTGGATACCACGCCTCACATAGACCGGTTCGCCAAGGAGGCCATACGCTTCAATTCCTTGACGCCCATGGCTTCCTGGACGCGTCCTTCGGTCGCTTCCCTGCTTACCGGCGCCATGGATTATACCCACCACGCGCTCAGCCATGAAGACCACTTGCGCAAAGGAGTGCCGTCGCTGGCAAAATCCCTCGAACAGGAGGGATGGGTTACCCACGGCATAACCACCAACACCAGTGTCTCGGAGGACTTCGGTTTTGGCACGGATTTTCAGTGGTATGAAGAGGTGGACTGGCAGCGGGGGGGAGACGTGGAAGCCGTGGACCGCGGAATAGCGTTTCTTGCGGAAAGCGAAGGACTCCCATTCTTTCTCTTTATGCACCTGATGGCGCCCCACCGCGAATATACCCCGCCTCCGGAATACAAGGATAGCTTCATGCCGGACCGCTTCGTGGGTACCCATGAGCAGGCCCGTATCATGAAGGACATGGCGCTTTATGATGCCGAGATACGTTTCAGTGATGACCTATTTGGCCGCATGATGCAGGCGTTAAAGGATGCGGGACGCTATGAGGATGCGCTCATTGTGTTGCTGTCGGACCATGGCGAGCAGTTCATGGAGCACGGTGATATGGCGCACGGGAATTCCCTTCATTATGAAGAGATGACAGTGCCGTTAATTTTCAAAATGCCCGGCAACGTTCATGCGAGAGAGGCCCTGGTGCGCCATATCGTTAAAATGGCGGATGTGGCCCCCACTATTTTGGAGGTCTTTGACAGGACCGTCCCGGCGGAAATGAACGGACGTTCGTTCCTGCCGCTAATCACGCTTGAGGGGCTGTTCCCGCCCGAACCGGCCTTTGCGCGGCTGCGCATCCATGACGTGCACTATTACATGGCCCAAACGGAAACCGTGAAGTATATCCGCGATGTTGTACGGGGCGAGGACACCTGGTACGACCTGCACCAAGACCTTTTGGAACAAAAGCCGTTGCGGACGCCGCCGGACGGGGGGGAGACGCTCAAGTCCTGGGCGGATGCGCAGGCCGCCTTGCCCGTGCCGGACAAGGGGGAAGGTTCGCCCGCGTTGACCGCCCCCCAGATCGAAGAGTTTAAGGCATTGGGATACCTGTAGCCCGAGCGGGTATGCACGATAGCCGCCAATGGATAGTTAGTCCCTGATTTCCGAGCAACCCCAAAAAAGAATAAGTTCAATCTCAGCACGAAGGGAAAATGAGGCACGATACTGATCTCGAGATCCAATGCGTGATCAGTATCACATGCGCCGGGGGGGCTCTGTCTTCAATCAATCCAGGGTCTTTTTTTTTAAGAATTGCATGTTCACATAATGTCCGCAAGACAGCGTTAAAAAACATGACAACCGCGCGCTTTTTCTACCGGGAAGAAAAAGTATCTGTTACGATATAAGGGGCTTAGTGGTATACTATATACAAACGAACCAAGACGTTTTCGAATAACGACAAGATGGGAAACGAATCGTTGCGGCGTACATATCGTTGCTTAAAAGGAACGCAGGGAGTGGTCGCATACAGTAAACCACTGAAAGGAGGATTCATATGAAAGGTAGGGGATTTACACTAATTGAGTTGCTGGTCGTGATTGCGATTATCGGCATTCTGGCGGCCATCCTGTTGCCCGCACTGGCGCGCGCACGCGAGGCGGCCCGCCGAAAGTCCTGCCAGAACAATCTGAAACAGTGGGGTACCATATTCAAATTGTACTCGGACGAGCAGAAGGATTATTGGCCTCCCGTGCAATGCACCAACCAAACCGATAGCGGATGGCCGAGTGGTTCTTTAATCAGCCGTCTGGTCATGGCATCCGCGCCGCTGGTTTCGGCCTGGTATCCCAACTATAACAGCGATCCTTCCATCTGCATGTGCCCATCGGACCCTGAAGACGATGTGGATGTCATGAAAGATGCAAACGGCGATTGGGATTTTTGGCGCACGCCACGGGAAGCCGGGTTGAGTTACATTTATGTCGGGTGGATGTTCGACTTGCTCCAGAAGCCGTATGTCCCCCCCAGGGAAGTCACGACCTTCAGCAACCTTGCCGCCGTATCTTCCACCTTTGGCTGGGCGGTACCGGACCAGGGCATGGTCGCCGCCCAGTTCGCGGAATGCCTGAACGCGGTCTTCGGCGTAATTCTTACCCGCATTGGGGAGACGCCCGGCGGTATTGTCCTGCGTGAGATAACAGATGCCGACCTGGAGGTGGAACCGGGGCTTGGCAATGGGGGAGGCGATACTATATATCGCCTGAAGGAAGGGAACGAGCGCTTCATGATTACGGACGTCAACAATCCCCAGACCTCCGCCATGGCCCAAAGCACCCTGTTCGCCATGATGGACCAACTAGGCAATACGGGCGCCATCAACTTCTTTAATCATGTGCCCGGTGGCTGCAATGTGCTGTTCATGGACGGTCATGTGGACTGGATTCCCTATGTACCCCCGGCCCCGGGCCAGGACAACACGGTAAGCATGGACCTGGGCGCCACGCAACCGGTGATGCCCAGCATTGCCGGCATCATCGGGTTGTTTAACAGCCTTTATTCATAACCTTCTGTCGCCAATCAAAGCAATCTCGTATCTGACGCGAAGCATGTCGAGTATGTAGAACAAGGGAGGGAACGAAGGTAGTTCGACGCTTAATTCGATTTCGCTGACAATAGAAATACTGGGATCGCCGGCATCCTGCCGGCAGACCATCGGCCAGGAGAGTTGGACTGTGCCGAAGGAGCCTCTTCTTCAGGGCGAAGTCCCTGACGAAGTCTATATCTTTGAGGCTCCGTTTATGTTGTTATACAATATATAGCCCTCTGTTCTCACTTCGTGTTATAATTGAAGAGGAAAAATTGACCTCTCCGTGAATTTATGGTATACTGGGATTTGAATTAGACTTTAAGAGTTACTGCCCATGACTGTAAGGAGGTGAATGTGTGTAAAATGGGCACCAACGAAAGCGTGTAAAGTGTTATTTGTATGGCATGTTACTTAAACAAAAAGGATATGTTGCATGAAGCGTAAAGGTTTTACATTAATCGAGTTGTTGGTGGTGATTGCAATCATCGGCATTTTGGCGGCTATTTTGTTGCCTGCTTTGGCGCGCGCCCGCGAAGCAGCCCGCCGCAAATCCTGCCAGAACAACCTGAAACAGTGGGGAACGATTTTTAAACTGTATTCCGACGAACAGAAAGACTATTGGCCGCCGATTCAGGTCACCAACCCGAACGCCGTCGGCTGGCCGGACAATGATGAGGATGCTCTCGAGTTTGCGGTCGGGCCATTAGTGAGCGCTTGGTATCCTAATTACAACAGCGACCCGTCCATCCTGATTTGTCCTTCCGATGCGGAAGAGGATATTGAAACTCTCCAGGATGCCAACGGCGATTGGAAATTCTGGAAAGAAAATGAGGCTGATATTGCGGATGCCAGCTACGTCTATCTTGGCTGGATGCTTGACCTGCTTCAACGTCCCTACCTGCCGCCGCTAGACATCAGCACCTTCCCGAATCTGGGTGCCGCGGCGGGTATGTTTGATTTTGCGCTGCCTTCTGGTGGTGCCCTTGTAGCGCAGCAGTTCGGTTGGCTTGTTGACGCCCTGCTGGGCAAAGCCATGGAAGCTATGGGCTGGGGAGAACCCTATGGTGTAGCGTTACTGAAGGTTGCGGACACAGACTTTGAAGTGCCAGTTGGGATTGGCAACGGTGCCGGTGACACGATTTATCGCCTCAAGGAAGGCAATGAGCGTTTCATGATCACCGATGTCAATAATCCACAGACCTCGGCCATGGCACAGAGCACGCTTTTCGCCATGATGGATGCTTATGGTAATTACGGTGAAGCCATCGCGTACTTCAACCACGTGCCGGGCGGCTGCAATGTGCTGTACATGGATGGCCATGTGTCGTGGGTGCCCTATGTCGCGCCTGCGCCGGGTATGGACAATTCCCCCAGTATGGATTTGGGCGCTACCCAGCCCGTGCTGCCCAGTCTTGCCAACATTATCGGCCTGTTCCAGATGGCTGATGATTAATAACTGACAGCATTAAAAATTAAAACAGACTTTTGTAGAGATTTCAGTAGCCCCCGTAAGGTCTTGCTTGCGGGGGTTTTTCTTAATGACCCGATAAACAGCGAAAGCAGCAGCGTGTGTTGTGAATGGAAAAAATGTGGCAGGCAATAACGAATACAACTTTTCAGTTGCGCCGCCAACTTTAAAACCTTGTTGGGTTCAACGCAGACTGGGCGAAAATGGGGCCTGGATTCCGCGCGCAGCAGTGACACAAGGCCGCAACGAGATCTTGTGCGTGCGCTGGTGCCTGAACCACTTTTGCGGTCATTGGTGTCACGATACCCAAAAATATATACCGGTCCCCACCACAGGCGTGGTTTTCTCCACGGCGAAATTATTTGTCCAACAAGCCGACACAAGCGGTCAGAGGATTAAAGTGGATTTAATAAAATGCGCTAAAGGTTTTTATCTGCAGCATGATTCCGTATGCGCTCATAAATTTTCGATCAGATAGCAGGAAAGGCGGCGACCACTTTCCCCAGAAAAAAATTGACGGGCAAAAAAAATCATTTCGAGTTGACATTTTATGGAAATGGATGGTAAACTTTATACGATTAGTTGAAGATATGACAGTACAAACATCTGACAACGTATAGGAGATGACGTGTGGACATCTATAAAGAAAGGAGGTGCTGAGCGGCAAGATATTCCGTGCGGTTTTTAGGGTATACAGTTGGGTTCGATGAAGTTATCAACAAACAAAGGAGTTATTTTTAATGAAGCGTAAAGGTTTTACACTGATTGAATTGTTGGTAGTGATTGCCATCATCGGCATCCTGGCGGCGATCCTGCTGCCGGCCCTGGCGCGTGCCCGTGAAGCGGCCCGCCGCAAATCCTGCCAGAACAATCTGAAGCAATGGGGCACCATTTTTAAACTGTATGCAGACGAACAAAAAGACTATTGGCCTCCGATTCAGAGTACGAACAAGAATGCCCCGGGTTGGCCGGATCTTGGCGATGATGCGTTGGAACTGGCAGCTGCCCCGATGGTGCATTCCTGGTATCCCAATTACAACAGCGACCCCTCCATCCTGATTTGCCCTTCTGACGCGGAAGACAAGATTGACGACCTGCAGAATGAAGACGGCGATTGGAATTTCTGGGAAGATGGCAAGAACTACAAGGCCGGGTACAGTTATGCGTACATCGGCTGGATGTTCGACCTGCTTAACAAACCCTATCTTCCACCGGTGGATATTAGCACCTTCTCGGAACTTGGCGCTGCGGCCTCCGCGTTTAACTTCACCGCACCGGGCGGCGGCATGGTGCCCCAGCAATTCGGCGCCGCGGTGAATGCTATCTTCGCGGAAGCGCTTGCCTTGTTGAGCAGTACTGACCCGTTCGGTGTCCTTATTTGCCGTTTGGCGGACAAGGACTGGAAAGTGACCCCAGGTCTCGGCAACGGCGCCGGTGACACCATCTATCGTTTGAAGGAAGGCAATGAGCGCTTCATGATCACCGACGTCAACAATCCCCAGACCTCGGCCATGGCGCAAAGCACCATTTTTGCCATGATGGACCTGTTCGGCAATTATGGTGAAGCCATCGCGTACTTCAACCATGTTCCTGGCGGCTGCAACGTGCTTTTCATGGACGGCCACGTGGACTGGATTCCCTATGTCGCGCCCGCCCCAGGCATGAACGACAGCCCCAGTATGGACCTTGGCGCCACACAGCCGGTCCTGCCGAGTTTGGCCAACATCATTGGCATCTTCAACTCAGCCCAACCAGACTAAGCTGGTTTTAACGCAGTTCTTTGGTTCTTCTCGGCGCCCTCGCAGGAATGCCTGCGCGGGCGCTTTTGAAATCTGCATCCGCTGGTTTGTGTATCTTATCGGCTTGTAGCCGCAAAAAAGCAAGAAGGTAAGTGCGCGCATGAAGAAAAAATGGGGACTGTTCCCGCCGCGCATCTTACAGGAGCCTTTTGTTCGAACGAAATTTTTGAAAGCTAATCTGGACTACACGTAAAGAGTAAAACCACGCGGCGGAACTGCTCTGAAAATTTGTATGTTGTTCACACTTCAGTGTGCCGGGCTTGCGCACAAAACCGAAGTCTAATGCTTCCGCCCAGGCACACTAAAGTGTGAACAACATACTTGATGCCATCGTTTACGGTGGAGCCGCAAAGCTCATGAAAGGCCGTCCCCATTTTCTGTTCAAGTTACTTGACTGGTTCTGGTTTGTGGGTAATGACCGCCTTAGTACAAAGATTCATGTGTGAGTACAGACTTGGAATACCACAGCCGGACGTGAACAAACGTCTGAGATCAAATAGTCATCAAGGAATCATTTCAAATGAGACACAAAGGCTTTACATTGATTGAGTTGTTGGTGGTGATCGCCATCATTGGCATCCTGGCAGCCATTTTGCTGCCGGCCCTGGCGCGTGCGCGGGAAGCGGCGCGCCGCAAATCGTGCCAAAATAATTTGAAACAGTGGGGGACCATTTTCAAAGTCTATTCGGATGAACAGAAAGATTATTGGCCGCCCATCCAGATTACCAACAAGAACATTCCCGGTTGGCCCGGCGTGGGGATAGACTACGAAATGCTGGAGATGTCCACCACGCCGCAAGTCGCGGCCTGGTATCCCAACTACAACAGCGACCC
>JAEAMG010002019.1_pt1 | contig 13603 bp, 16 predicted proteins | sample 8958741 | NCBI WGS metagenome assembly JAEAMG01 (sample SAMN16933256, study PRJNA681125) | bioreactor sludge metagenome | isolation source: anaerobic bioreactor treating anionic surfactant - SDBS | place: India: Bengaluru | collected 2019-02-28
GTCTTCCTCGCGCACCGGCATGCCGGTGGATTGTTTTTCCTTGATCGCGGCGGCAAGTTGATTGCTTTGCAACTCGACATCCATCAGCCGCTTGCGAACTTGTTGCACGTCGCCAAGGCCGCTCTTTTCGAGTTCCCATTGCGCACGAAGATCGGCCAGCTTCTTGCGCAGTTCGGCCATCTCTTCTTGAACTTCCGCGCGACGTTGCTTGGCGTGGTCTTCCGTTTCGTCGGCCAACTGGCGGTCGGCCAGTTCGAGTTGGACGAGACGGCGTTGGATCACGTCGATCTCGCCAGGCACGCTCTCTAGCTCCATCGCCAAGCGGCTTGTGGCTTCGTCCATCAAGTCGATGGCTTTATCGGGCAGGAAACGGTCGGCAATGTAACGGTGCGAAAGATTGGCCGCGGCCACCAAAGCCGAATCTTTAATACGAACGCCCTTGTGATGGGCTTCGTAGCGAGGCTTCAACCCTCGCAAAATGGCGATGGTGTCTTCGACCGAAGGTTCGCCGACCATGACCGGCTGGAAACGTCGTTCGAGCGCGGCATCTTTTTCGATGTACTTGCGATATTCGTCCAATGTGGTAGCGCCAATGCAACGCAGCTCGCCTCGGGCCAGTGCCGGTTTCATCAGATTGGCGGCGTCGCTGCCGCCTTCAGCCTTGCCGGCGCCGACGACGGTGTGCAATTCATCAATGAATAGTATGACGTTTCCGGCATCGGACACTTCGCGCAGCACGGCCTTTAAACGTTCTTCGAACTCACCGCGGAATTTTGTACCGGCAATGAGCGCGCCCATGTCGAGGGCGATCAGACGCTTGTTTTTCAGGCTCTCGGGCACATCGGCATCCACGATCCGCAGGGCAAGCCCTTCGGCGATGGCCGTTTTGCCGACGCCCGGCTCGCCGATCAAAACGGGGTTATTTTTCGTGCGGCGGGAAAGCACTTGCATGACGCGGCGGATTTCCTGGTCGCGCCCGATCACCGGATCAAGCTTGCCTTGGCGCGCGCGATCAACCAGATCGATGCCGTATTTTTGCAACGCTTGGAATTTGTCTTCCGGCGTTTGGTCGGTTACGCGGGCGCTGCCGCGGACCTTCTGCAACACCTGCATCAACTCCTTTTCGGTGATTGCATTCAGCTTGAGGATGTTTTTGGCCTTTGAATCGACTTTTGCAAGCGCTAGCAGCAGATGTTCGATCGAGACATATTCGTCTTTCATCGCATCGGCTTCGCGTTGGGCGGCATCAAGAACGCGGTTCAGCTCTTGGCTGGCGCTGGGCGGCGCTCCGCCAGAAACGCGGGCGAAGTGTCCCAATTCCGCCTGAACGATCTTGTCCAGTTGCCCTCGGTTCACTCCAATCTGATCCAGGATCGGACCGACGATGCCGTCGTTTTCCGACAGCAACGCCGCCAACAGATGCAGCGGATCGATTTGAGCGTGGCCGCGATCGGAAGCAAGTTCCTGTGCGCGTGCAACCGCCTCTTGGGCTTTCAGCGTCAGTTTGTCGAATCGAAATGCCATGAAAAAGTCCCCTCTCCCTCCGGGAGAGGGCTAGGGTGAGGGCCGAACTGTCTGCCGGCTCACCATTCTCTCTCCCTGAACATAGTGTAGGTTTTGCTTTGCTCGCTCGGTCGTTTTGAGCATCCCGGGTCGGCCAGCCCCCTCCGGAGGGCCGAAACATTTATAGATTTTCCATTTTCGTTTGCACGAAAGTGACAATTGCCAGTGGATTGTCATAAAACTGCTACTGCTTTTCTACTGCGCGTATCATGGATGTAAACATATACACTGCAATAGAACCTACCCCGAACAAAAACACGATATTGGGAAAGACGATGAATATGGACAGTGCTACCATGAACAAGGCTTTAAATATTTCGCCGAAACCTGGCCCGAGAATCCAAGCAATACAAGAGATCAATAGAAATGAGACAAGTGTGGCTATCAGATAAATCGCAACTATCGGTCTCGGCTTTGGAACACGAAGCAGGTCTTGGATTAGTCCTACCACTCCTAAAAGGATCATTCCGCTGATGCACATTATTGCGGCATCCACTAGCTCACTGGATATGATTGGCAGTCTCCAAACGTCTATAAATGATTCCACAAGCCATAACACCGGCAATATAGCAATTGCAATGACTATGCCGTTGCTGTCCCCGGGCTGATGCGAGGATATAGCCACGACCCACACTGTGGCCACAGGAAGCACCAACAGCATTGGCAGACACCATATGTAAAACCAACTGATACCGTAAGTCTTAGGAGGGCAACCCGTTGGTGACAGAGTTGTTTGCATATCATTGCATACTATTTGGGCGACGGACTAGCTCCGAAAAATTTTCTTCTTAGTAATTGCACGGTACACGTCTTTGTATACTCGGTCAAACACCAAGCCCTCACCCTAGCCCTCTCCCAAGGGGAGAGGGGACCGGATGTCTCTCACTCTCCGAACAGTTTCAATCCCACGGAACACCACATATCCGCGCAATCTCGCGCGTCACCGCATCAAGATCTCGCATCACGTCTTCATTCGTTACACGTAATACATGCAACCCTTGTAATTCAAGATATTTTGATTTTGCCGTATCTTTGGCATTCTTTTCTTCGTGGCTCATGCCATCTACTTCCACAATCAACTTGGCTCTGTGGCAGTAGAAGTCGGCAACATAAGGGCCGACTGGATGCTGGCGGCGAAACTTCATGCCGCCGATCTGACTGTTACGCAAAGCTAACCAGAGAAGTTCTTCAGGCGGTGTTTCTGTCTGCCGCAAGGTTCGGGCACGATCGACCATGTGCTTTGAGGCATATTGACGATCGGGCATGACTTTCCTCACAGCCCTCACCCTAACCCTCTCCCAAAGGGAGAGGGGACCAAATGTAATAAATGCCCTTGCACGAGGAGCCCTCGCACAGCAGGACTCTCGCACAGCAGAGCCCTCACCCTAACCCTCTCCCAAGGGGAGAGGGGACCGGGCAAGCGTCTTCCTGGCTAACGCTACTCTTTTACCTCGAACTCCGCGTCGATAGCGTCGTCACCGCCGGCGGGTTTTGGACCTGCGTCGGCTGTGCCGGCACTGGGCGCGGCGCCGGGGGCCGCCTGAGCGCCTGCTTTCTCGTAAAGCGTCTTGCTCAGAGCATGGGAAGCCTGCTCCAACTCGTGGACGGCCGCCTTGATGCGATCGACATCGTCCGACTTGGCCGCTTCGCGGGTCTTGGCGATGGCCGCGTTGACGGCATCCTTGTCGGCCGTGCCAAGTTTGGCGTCTTGCTCCTTCAGAAGTTTTTCAAGCTGCCAGCACATCGAGTCGGCCTGATTGCGTTGTTCGGCCAATGCTCGCTTGCGTTTGTCTTCCTCGGCGTGCGAATCGGCGTCTTTACGCATCTTTTCGATCTCGTCTTCCGAGATGCCGCTCGATTGCTCGATGCGAACCGTCTGCTCTTTGCTCGTGCCAAGATCCTTGGCCGAGACGTTCAAGATGCCGTTGGCGTCGATATCGAATTTCACTTCGATTTGTGGCATGCCGCGAGGCGCCGGAGGAATGCCTTCCAGGTTGAAGCTGCCCAACAGCCGGTTGTCGGCGGCCATCTGGCGCTCGCCCTGGAAAACCTTCACCGTAACGGCGGTTTGGTTATCATCGGCCGTGCTGAAAATCTGCTTTCGCTCGGTCGGAATGGTCGTGTTCTTATCGACCAGCCGGGTCATGATGCCGCCCAGGGTTTCGATGCCCAGGGAAAGCGGCGTCACGTCGAGCAGCAGCACGTCATGCACGTCGCCGGCAAGGACGCCGCCCTGAATTGCAGCGCCCACGGCCACGACTTCATCGGGGTTGACGCCCTTGTGCGGTTCCTTGCCGCCGAACATTTCCTTGACGACTTGTTGCACTTTCGGCACGCGGGTAGAACCGCCCACCAGCACGACTTCGTCGATGTCTTTCGGCGCGAGGTGCGAATCTCGCATCGCTTGTTGCACGGGTCCGCGACAACGCTCGATCAGATGATCGACCAATTGCTCGAATTTGGCGCGGGTGATGCTCATTTGCAGATGCTTCGGTCCGCTCGCGTCGGCCGTGATGAACGGCAGATTGATATCGGTTGATTGCGCCGAGCTAAGCTCTTTTTTAGCCTTTTCGCAGGCCTCTTGCAGACGCTGCAAGGCCATTGTGTCTTTGCGCAGATCAATACCGTATTGTTTCTGGAACTCGTCGGCCACGTAGTTGATCAAACATTGATCGAAGTCGTCGCCGCCGAGATGGGTGTCGCCGTTCGTGCTGATGACGCGGAACACGCCGTCGGCCACTTCAAGGACCGAGACGTCGAAAGTGCCGCCGCCGAGGTCGAACACCACGATCTTTTCGTTCTTCTTCTTGTCCAAGCCGTAAGCCAACGAGGCGGCGGTCGGCTCATTGATGATGCGCGCCACTTCGAGGCCCGCCACTTGGCCGGCGTCCTTGGTGGCCTGACGTTGGGCGTCGTTGAAATAGGCCGGCACCGTGATGACGGCTTTATTTACTTTATGGCCCAAGTAGGCCTCGGCTGCTTCCTTGAGTTTCCGCAAAGTGAACGCGGAAATCTCGGGCGGAGTGTAGTCTTTTCCATCGACATGGACTTTCACGTAATCTTCGGGACCGCCCACAACCTTGTAGGGCACGATCTTTTCTTCGCTGCCCACTTCGTTGTGGCGGCGACCCATGAAACGTTTGATCGAAGAGATTGTACGTGTGGGATTGGTAACGGCTTGGCGTCGGGCAGGCTCGCCCACGACCGTATCGCCCTTGTCGGTAAATGCAACGACGCTGGGCGTCAGTCGGTTACCCTCGGCGTTGGGGATTACCTTAACTTCCTTACCTTCCATTACGGCAACCACCGAATTTGTAGTGCCGAGGTCGATTCCAATAATTTTTTCACCAGAAGACATAGCTAATTTGCTCCTTTCGCAAACCCAGTGAGGGTTTTGGCACCCTCTGCAAAGATAATTCATGAAAGCAAAGGGCGTGCCGAGCAGCGGACTGTGGATTTGTCGCACTACGTAAGTATATATACATTATGGATATGCGCCATTCTGCAAATGTAAGACGATAGCGATTCCCTCCTTGAAAAGCCAAAATGCTGCCATTTTGGCAGGATTTGCACCAACGAAATACTGCCGGGCATGGGGTAGTATTGTCAGGAAGGGCTGCATCGAGCACCCCGCCCGAGGGTTGACACAACCGAGCCCCTCCGGTAGAAGAAGAAGTTTCCAAGGTATCTGCATGGCGAAGACAAGATCCAAATCGGGAGAAGGTGCGGCCGCAAAGCGTAAAAATATCGCTGCGCCGGCGGGGCTCGATGCGTTGCGGTCGCAAATAGCCCAACTCGATCAAGAATTTCTCCGGTTGGTGCAGCACCGGGCCAAACTGGTGCTCGAAGCGGCTCAGTTTTGCACTTCGCCGGCCGAAGCGACGTTTGCCTCGGCCATTGATGAGGAATCGCTGCAAAAGCTATCAAGCTCGGCCCAGGGGCCGCTGCCACATCGTTGCATTCGGACGGTGTTGCGCGAGCTTTCGAGCGGATGCCGTTCGTTAATCCATGTGCCCCGCATTGCTTATTTGGGCCCCTTGTATAGTTACAGCCATCTGGCCGCCATGCACCGTTTCGGGCAAAGCGTTGAATTCGTGCCGGTGGGCACGATTGCAGCGGTGTTCGAGGAAGTGCATCGGAAACAGTCGGATTTTGGCCTGGTTCCGATGGAAAATTCGACCGACGGACGCGTGGCCGACACGCTCGATATGTTCACGCGGATGCGGGTGCGGATTTGCGGCGAGGTGGAGCTCAGGATCCATCACGCTTTGCTGGGCAAATGTGCGCGGACGGAAATCCGCGAGGTTTACAGCAAGCCCCAGGCGCTGTCGCAATGCCGCAACTGGTTGGCCAAGCATCTGCCGGCGGCACGGTTGATCGAAGTCACCAGCACCTCGACGGCGGCCCAATTGGCAGCGGAAAAGCCGGGAGCGGCAGCCATTGCCAGCATTCAGGCGGGCGTGCATCATGGGCTGGATGTGTTGGCCGAGCATATTGAAGACAATCCGAACAATACCACGCGATTTGCACTGATCGGCGACCATGTTCCGCCGCCGACCGGCAACGACCATACGGCGATGCTGTTTCAGATTTTGCATCGTCCCGGTTCGTTGGCCGATGTCATGAATATCTTTAAGCGCAACAAGGTGAATTTGACGTGGATCGACTCGTTCCCGATCCCCGGGACGAATCGCGGCTACTTGTTTTTCGCCGAGATGGAAGGGCATGAGAACGACGCCCATTTGCGCCGCGCGGTGGCGAAACTAGAAAAAAACACATTGCGACTGGAGATTCTTGGGTCTTTCCCCGCAACTACGCCGGTGGATTGAAAGGTGCATGGAAAACGACGTCAACTTGCTGATGAGTACGTTGTTTGCTACCATGAGCAGGGGGGGGAAAGGAGAGGTTGCTTATGAGTCAGATGATTCAAGCTATTTATGAGGATGGTGTTCTGAAACCCTTGGAAAAGCTGGCCCTAGGTGAACACCAACGGGTTCAAATTATCGTTGAGCCACAATTTACGGTAAACAATCCGCAGAGCAAAGAGACCGACGATCCTTTATGCGGCGTTCGTGCAGCTTTGGGCGTCTCTGATCTTGCTGAACACTTTGATGACTATCGCCTTGGCTGTCGTAAAATATGAATTCGGTTTTTTTAGACGCCTCTGGCTTGATTGCCGTGGCTAATACGGATGATCACTGGCATTCTCAGGCGGAAGCAGCCTGGAATGATTTGATCGTTTCGAATGCCACCTTGGTCACGACTTCGTTGGTGTTGTTTGAGTTGGGGGACGGGCTATCGAGGATTAACCAACGATCATTAGCCCTTGTGCTCTATGATCGACTGCGCACTTCCTCACGAGTGCGGATTATGTCTGTTAGTTTGGAATTGGAAGCGGCCGCTTGGGAGCTTTTTCGACAACGCCCCGACAAGACATGGGGCGCTACGGACTGCACCAGCTTCATTGTGATGAAGGAGCATGAAATCGAGACTGCCTTTACGGTGGATCACCATTTTGAACAAGCCGGCTTTCGACGCTTGATTCGGCTCAATGAGGATGACTAAGAATCAAGATAATACTAAATTCTGAATACTGAACGCTGACGGCTAATTGCTGACAGCCGAAAACTTAACCTTAGAGGAGTTCCTGGAATGCGTCGTCCGTTTATTGCCGGCAACTGGAAAATGAACATGAACCGCGAGTCGGCCATCGCTTTGGCCGAGGGGGTGGCAAAGCGAGCCGAGAAGCTTGAGGGCGTGGATTTGGCCATTTGCCCACCAAGCTGCTATCTCGACGCCGTGGGCCGCACGATTTCCGGCTCGAAGGTTGCCTTGGGCGCTCAGAACATGTACCACGAGAAGGATGGCGCTTTTACCGGCGAGTTGAGCGCTGCAATGCTTGTCGACCTGGGTTGCACCTATGTGATTCTCGGCCATAGCGAGCGTCGCCATATCCTTGGCGAGACCGACGAAGCCATCAATAAAAAAGTCCATGCCGCGCTACAGGCCGGCCTGATTCCCGTCGTTTGCGTTGGCGAGTTGCTTTCGGAGCGTGAAGCTGGGCAAACTATGGCGGTTATTCAGCGTCAGTTCGACGGTTCGCTGGCCGGCGTTTCGCCCGAGGACATGAAAAAGATCGTTATTGCTTACGAGCCCGTCTGGGCAATTGGGACAGGCAAGGTTGCCACCCCCCAGCAAGCCGAAGAAGTGCATCTCGGTCTTCGCAAACTCGTGGCCGAACGCTATAATGCTCAGATTGCGGAGGAAGTTCGGATGCAGTACGGCGGAAGCGTCAAGCCGGACAACGCCGCCGAGTTGCTCGGGCAGGCCGACATCGACGGTGCGTTGGTGGGCGGTGCTAGCTTAAAGGTAGACCAATTCCTCGGTATCGTGGCCGGGGCCTTGAAATAAGGAAAGGATTTTCATGATCTCTTTGTTAATGGTATTGCTGTTGCTGACAGCCGTATTCTTGATCGTGCTGGTGTTGATCCAGCGGGGTAAGGGCGGCGGATTGGCAGGCGCTTTTGGCGGCATGGGCGGTCAAAGCGCATTCGGCACCAAAGCCGGCGACCTCTTCACCCGCATCACCATCGGCGTAGCCGCCTTCTGGATCATCTTGTGCATGATCATGGTGAAGGTGTCGGGCGTGGGCGGCGGCGGGCCTTTGAGTACGGATCTTGGCGGCAGCGCGGAGCAGAAGCCGGGTGTCTCGGCCGCGCCTTCCACCGACAAAAAGCCGGCCGGAAAGAGTGAAACGCCTGCCTCGTCCGAAAAAGCACCAGCCAAGGATGAAGGCAAATAGCCCATGCTCCAAAGCATGACCGGATTCGGCGAATCGCGCGCGCAGCAAGACGATTTGGCTGTCGCGGTTGAGATTCGCACGATCAACAATCGGTTTTTCAAACTATCGGTTCGCGCTTCCGAGGGATATGCCTCGATCGAGCCGATGGTCGAGAGCGTTGTGCGCGAATCCATCTACCGCGGAACGATCCAGGTCAATGTGCGTGTGGATCGAAAGCATTCGCCCGAAGATTATCAGATCAATGTCGATGTGCTTGAGCGTTATCGGCAGCAGCTCGCGTCGCTGATGCAGAAGTGGAAATGCAAGAATGCCGAGCCGTCGCTCGAGTCGCTCATGCCTTTGCCCGGCGTGGTTGACGATGCTTCGAGCAAAGCCATCGACGTGGCGGCCGATTGGCCGGTGATCGAAAATACGCTGAAAAAAGCCTTGGAAAATCTTCGGGAGATGCGCGGCAACGAAGGGCTCGCGATGGCCGCCGATTTGACATCCAATTGCATGGCGGCCGCCGCCAGCTTGGATTTGATCGAGCGGCGAGCTCCCTTGGTGGTCGAGGAGTATCGAAATCGGCTTTTCGACCGGCTGAAACGCACCTTGGCCGAGATGGATGTGACGCTGGATCCGGCAGCCGTGATCAAGGAAGTCAGTCTGTTCGCCGATCGGAGCGACATTTCCGAGGAGATCGTTCGTTTGCGCAGCCACTTGGAGCAATTCCAAACGACGATGGAAGCGTCGGATAGTGCAGGACGGAAGTTGGATTTCCTTACGCAGGAAATGTTCCGCGAAACCAACACGATCGGATCGAAGGCCAACGATGTGGAGATCGCCAGGCATGTGATCGAAATCAAGACGGCCATCGAGCGAATCCGTGAAATGATCCAAAACATCGAGTGACCTCCGCGCCATGACACAAGGGAGATTAGTCGTAGTGTCGGGGCCCTCGGGAGCGGGCAAAACCTCGGTCATGCAGCGAGTGTTCGAGACATGCCNCGCGTGCCGTTGGCCCGAAGCGTTTCGGCTACCACTCGACAGCCGCGCAACGGTGAGAAGGATGGCGTAGATTACCCCTACCTGTCGGATGAGGAGTTTACTAAACGCCGCCGGGGGGGTGATTTTCTCGAATGTTTCGAGGTTTTCGCCCAGGGACATTGGTACGGTACGCTTCGTTCGGAAGTGACCACTGGTCTAACGGCGGGAAAATGGGTAGTCTTAGAGATTGACGTTCAAGGGGCCCTGGCGGTTATGCAGGCATACCCCGACGCAGTTTCGATCTTCCTGCGACCCAGTTCGCGGGCAGAGATCGAGCGGAGGCTCCGCGGCCGGGGCACGGAAACCGAGGATGCGATCCAACGCCGGTTGGCTCGGGCGGATAGTGAATTGGCCTTGGCCGATCATTATCAACACCAAGTTATCAATGATAACATGGACCAAGCGGTCCAAGATATTTGTCGTATATTAACTAGTGAGTGGGAAAAGGGTCAAAAATGATTGACGAACTGCGGGAAGAAGCGCGATTATCAAAAAGATCGGCGGCCGTTTCAAGCTTTCCACCTTGATCCAAAAGCGATTGGTGCAGCTTAACGGCGGCGCGCGGCCGTTGGTGGATCCCAAGAACGACAACAAAATGCAGATCGTCATCAACGAGATCATGCAGGATAAAATCTATCTCGACACCGAGATGAACGTTCAAGTGGCGGCCCAACCGGCCGGCCCTGCCGACATCGATTTCCGAAGTCTCTAATGTTGCCATGACATGACAGGTCGTGAACTCTTGATCGGCGTTACCGGCGGGATCGCGGCTTATAAAACCGCGACGTTGGTAAGTCGTTTGGTTCAGGCCGGCGCGGGCGTGACGGTCGTCATGACGCGATCTGCCTCGCAATTGGTCGGGCCGAAAACGTTCGAGGCTCTGACCGGTCGCCCCGTGGCAATGCGAGTATTCGGGCGTCGCGCCCATCCGCATATCGAATTGGCCGAGAAGGCCGATTTGTTTTGCATTGCTCCGGCCACGGCCAACATCTTGGCCAAGGCCGCTTGCGGACTGGCGGACGATCTGGTGAGTACTCTTCTGCTGTCGTTCGATGGACCGGTGCTGATGGCGCCGGCGATGAATACGCTCATGTGGCAAAAGCCCGCCGTACAGCGCAACGTCGCACAGCTTCGCGCCGACGGCATCATGATGCTCGACCCCGAGGAAGGATATCTAAGTTGCGGCATGCGAGGCCCCGGACGCATGGCCGAGCCGGAAAAGATTTTTCAGGCGATTCAAGCTGCTCTTGATGGATAAGGATTGAAACACACTTCTTGTCATCCTCCTAATCCATAATATCTCTAATCCCCAGCATGTTCCGCATCTACCATATCTCCGGCCCCGCGCGACCTCATCCTGCCTTGTTTGGGTGGATGATTGTTGGCCTTCTGGCGGGCATCATGGGGTTCTTACAGCCCTGCTTGCCATGCCAACTGGGCTCCGCGGCACAAGCCGATGACTGGGTTGTGTTGTTTAATCATGTACATACGCAATACAGTCAGGACAATCGTGGATTGGAGCCGGTTAAACTGACTGTTTCGCAGGCAATGGCCCGCGCCGACGGCATTGCCAAAGCGATGGGCCTAACGGGCTCTATCACCATTACCGATCACAACAACCACGAAGCTGCCCGAGATCCGGCGTTGCACCCCACGGGCGTCATTCAGCCGATAAGAGGCATGGAATGGGGTTCCAGTCTTGGCCATGCCGGCCTGCTAGGCTATACCGATGGCGACGCCTTTCAAAAACTGCTCCCCAGCAAGGAAATTGCACGCGACAAGCAGATCATCGCGCTGGTTCAAGCACAAGGCGGACTGGTAATCATTAACCATCCGCGAGATAGAAATTGTTGGCACTCTCAGGAACGGCTGAATGCCGATGCTATTGAAATCTGGAATACACTGTGTTGGAAGCCCACGGACGATTCGGCGATTGCGTGGTGGAATCAGTTTTTGGTCAAAGGCGAACGCGTTGCCGTAATCGGTGGCAGCGACGCCCATTTTCTGTTTGCCCCCATCGAACGCCCTGTAAATCTCGTGTTTGCTAAAAGCAATGCGTCCCAAGACGTGTTGGCTGCGATAAAAGCCCGGCGTTTACTCGTGCTGGCCGAGCCGGCATCACCTCGTCTATACCTTCGAGCAGACGCAAACGGCGATGGCCAATACGACGATGCCATGATCGGCGATGTGTTGCCGATTCGAGATAATCATGTCGTCCGGTTTGAAATCAAAGTCGAGAAAGCATCTGCCGACAGTCAATTGCGGCTCTTCGACCGCGAGGGAATGTTCTTCTCGGGGCCTGTTGGAACAGGTGCAGGCTGGAACGGCAATGTTTATCGCTTCGAACGCTTATGTGTTGCAGGCCAACGCAATTTCGTTCGCGCCGAGATACGATCGCCATGCCAATTCATGGAATCGCTCTGTAATCCGATCTTCCTGGGAGAATAGCCACACGTTTTGTTGTCTATCATGGCCCGCATTCTCATTACTTCCGGTCCCACGCGGCAATACCTCGATCCGGTGCGGTATATTTCCAATGCATCGAGCGGCCGGATGGGCGTTGCTCTGGCGGCTGCCGTGACGCAATCCGGCCACGAGGCGGTTGTCGTCAGCGGACCGGTCAGCGTGAATTATCCCGTCGGTGTGGAAGTGCATCGCGTCGTTTCGACCGAGGAAATGCTTTCGGAATGCGAAAAGCTTTTTCCCGCCTGCGATGGCTTGATTGCCGTGGCTGCTCCCTGCGACTATCGGCCGACGGCCATATCCGCGCACAAAATCCACAAGTCGGGCGACTCCTTGCATATCGAGTTGGTCGAAACGCCCGACATTGTTGCAGAACTCTCTCGCGGGAAAAAAATGCAATGGATGGTTGCCTTCGCGTTGGAGACGGAGGATCAACATCTTCGGGCCATGCGAAAAATGGAACGGAAGCAATGTGACTTGATCGTGCTCAACGGCCCCGAGGCGATTCAAGCCGACCAGACGAGTGTTGAAGTGCTTGGAAAAGACGGCCGTTCGCGGGGCTGTTTTTCTGGCAGCAAAAGCAATGTTGCGATGAGCATTTTCGAGATCATTCAGCAAGAATTGCTTCTGCAAACAATCAATCCGATGAAAACCGACACCTGAGAACTATTTGGAGACCTACCCCATGCGTATCGGAGTTTTTTGCAGCGGCGGCGATGCTCCCGGCATGAATGCTTGCACCAGGGCGATCGTGCGATCGGCCTTGTCGAAGGGCCACGAGGTCGTCGGGATTTATCGCGGATATCAGGGGCTGTTGGAAGAGGACTTTTTCCAAGAAGCCGACGAAACGCCGTTGATGCGTCTCCGGTCGGTGTCGAACATCATCAAGATGGGCGGCACGATCTTGGGCACGAGCCGCAGCCCCGAATTTCAAACCGAGGCAGGTCTGAAAAAAGCGTCCGGCATTCTGAAAAAGCATCGCATCGATGCGTTAGTTCCCATTGGCGGCGATGGCACCTTTCACGGCGCCGTGGCATTGGCCCAGCATTGGGATGGCCAGATCGTCGGCTGCCCCGGTACTATCGACAACGATTTGTTGGGCACCGACTACACGATTGGCTTTGCCACGGCGGTCCACACGGCAGTCGAGGCGCTCGACAAATTGCGTGATACGGCAGAAAGCCATAGCCGGATGTTTCTGGTGGAAGTGATGGGCCGGCACAGCGGTTATATTGCCCTCTACACGGCATTGGCCGGCGGGGCGGAAGCTGTTGCCATTCCGGAAACGCCCACGAGGATCCCGGAAATCATTGAAACCTTAAAAACGCTCAAAGCCCGAGGCAAGCATTCGATCATGCTGGTGGTGGCCGAGGGAGATGAGTCGGGCGGCGCCCAGAAATTGGATGCCCTGCTGAAATCGGCGGGCTGTCCGTTTGATACCCGGGTTTTGATGTTGGGACACTTGCAGCGAGGCGGTTCCCCAACGCCCGAAGATCGGATATTGGCCACGCGTTTAGGCAATTTCGCGGTCGAATCCATGCTGCAAGGCGCGAACGGCGTCATGGCGGGCGAGATTCGAGGCGAACTTGCATTAACACCGTTTTTGGACACGTATGTTCAGCATAAGGCCGTGCCGGAAAATCTTTTGAAAGTGCTACAAACAATGGCTAGCTAATATGCACTATCTCGCATGAGGTATTGCATGGATGCCCTGCCAATGCTTGTCGAGGGCAGAAAATCAACCGGACA
>JAEAMG010002028.1_pt1 | contig 13593 bp, 10 predicted proteins | sample 8958741 | NCBI WGS metagenome assembly JAEAMG01 (sample SAMN16933256, study PRJNA681125) | bioreactor sludge metagenome | isolation source: anaerobic bioreactor treating anionic surfactant - SDBS | place: India: Bengaluru | collected 2019-02-28
TTGTCCTTATTGGCTTTACGCCAACAACTCGGTTTCTTACGTGCGGATTTGGGGATTGGTTCGGTATACGGGAAGGTCAACATTGAATTTATCGTTGAAAATACGCTTGTCTATCATGATGTTTCTGCAGTATGTAGTGCCGGGCGCCATAGTCCCCATTTTAAGCCTGTATTTGAAAGATCATCTTGGATTCCCTGCCTATCAGGCGGGCATCATCATGGCCATGCCCGCATTGGCCGCCATTATTGCGCCGCTGTTGGCGTCTCGGTTGGCTGACCGGTGGATAAGCGCCGGGTTCATGCTTGTAGTGTGCCATAGCTTGGCTGGGCTATTGATTTTGCTGCTTTATTGGGTACGGACCTTCCCCCTATTCGTGACACTCTATTTTATCTATGGGGTATGTTTTGCCCCCACATTTGGCTTGACGAATGCCGTGGCGCTACATCATACTCCGGATGCGCGCCGTGATTTTGGAGGGATTCGCATGTGGGGTACGATGGGATGGCTTGTAATCGCCTGGGCCTTTGGGTATTTCTGGATGCGCGGGGGACCGCCCGGAGTACGGCTACCCCACGCCCTTCTGGTATCGGGGTTATCCTCGTTGCTGTTGGCGGTTTTTACGCTGACTCTTCATGACTCGCGCGTCAATACGGGGGAGGCGGCACGCTATCGGGAGGTGCTTCGATTGTTTCTGCGGCCCGAGATGCTGTTGCTGTGCGCGCTTAACCTGCTGAATAGCGCCTGTCATCAATTCTATTACTTTGGGATGAGTCCTTTCCTCAACCAGACGCATTTCCCCAGCCGCTTCATCATGCCGGGCATGAGCGTCGGCCAAATTTCCGAAGTCATTGTGATGAGCCTGCTGGGTTGGAGCCTTGCCCGCATGTCCATGAAGACCGCCATGTTGGTGGGTGTGATAGCCCAAGGGGCGCGTATGGTTCTTTTCGCGTTCGCCGGCAACCACGCGGTCGTGCTTGCGGGCATCGGACTGCACGGGTTTTGTTATGCCTTTTTCTTTACTACCGCATACTTGTACGTCGAGTCGCATAGCACACGCGATACCCGTGCGGGCGCGCAGCAAGTGTTGACTATAATGATCTCCGGCGCCGGTACGCTGGCGGGATTTCTTGGCGCGGGATGGACCGCGCAATACCTGACTGACCCGGCTACCGGGCTGATTGACTATCGAATCTTCTGGCTTGTTCCTGCGGGGTTGTGCGCCGTGGTTGCCTGTTGGCTTGCCTTGGGATTTCGGGAATACCCCGCAACAGGCCGATAACGTCTTCACCTCGCCGGTCGCTTTCAGTTCTTGAGGGTGGGTTCCTGGTCATCTCTATCAAAAGGCAACAAGGATGTTTACAGGGGGGGGGCGGCATGTTTTTGCTCCGATATTTTAGCGTGCATCATACCGCTGGGTGAAAGCAAAGGCATTTTCCGAAAGACGTCCAAACCGGAAAACAGATGATAGCGCATAAAGAGTTGAACCAGATAAAGCCAGGCCAGCAGTTTTCCGGACACTACGGCCAAGATAAGATACCGATAGAAAGGAATGGGAATATGCAAATAGGCGGGCAATTGCTCAATCTGCAGCGGCAGAAAAGCGGCAAGTGCAATCAGGGTCGTCTGTATACCCTTGCCAAAGGCCATGTCGTCTGGAGTGTCGCATTCACGGCACCGCTGATAGGTGAACCAGCCCACAAATCCGGACGCTGAAAAGGTGATGAACCAGGGGGTATTGGTGAATGCCTGATGTATTGTAACACACCCCAGCTCACGCAAAACGAAAAAAACGATTTCCGGAAATAAGCCCGAAAGCAGAACCAGCCACCATAGGATGGCGGACAGACTATCCCAAACATCGGGGGTATGTTTTGTTTCAGTCACGATACTTTCCCAATAGCTGCGGTCCGGCGAAAACAGGAATGCCCGAACCGGACCGGCGCAAACGATAAAATAGTAACGGAGCATTCCCCCTTATCATAAGTACCACATGGCGGCATTTTACCTGCCGGCCCCGGGTAGATGCCACTTTTAAACTTTTTCCTTTCCTCCCGTCGCCAATCTCCGGTTCCCGTGGAGGTGCGCATATCATATCAGCAGGGGGAAAAGCCGTTCTGTCACATAGCGGGTCAAGGACAAGGAGATGAAAGGGGAATTCCCTCTATGTGCCCTGTAGGGTAAGAATAACCGCCTCGGGCTGACAGTTGAATCGCACGGGTAAATCGGTTGTTCCCAGGCCGGTTGTTGTATACCCGTGCATATTGCCGTGCCGCCATAAGCCCATCGCCTGCTCTTGTGTGCAGGCGGCATTCTTGCTCAAGGCGCCCACCAAGGGCAAACGAATCTGGCCTCCGTGGGTATGTCCCGTCAGATAAAGGGATACGCCGGCTTTTTCCGCTTTTTTTATTCGATCCGGCGTGTGGGACAACAACAGGATGAACGCATCCGGCGGGGCGTCTTGCACGGCGAGGTCCAGTCGGTCGCAGCCATAGGCGTATGGATCATCTATACCGCATACCCAGAGCGTGGCATTGCCCTGGATGATGGGTGTCCCCTCATTGAACAACACGGGAATTTTCGCGGATTCAAGGGCTTCCCCAACGGCCATGATGTCATGGTTGCCCAGGCAGGCCACTGTGCCATAGCGGCTCTTTACTCCGGAAAGGATTTGGTGCAGCTGGGCTGTGACGTGGTCCAGAGAACCATAGTACCCCCAGCGATAGTCACCGGTCAGGACACACAGGTCCACCTCGACTCCGTCCAGTAAGGCCGCCACTTTGGCGGCGAATTGAGGGAATCGGCGGGGCAGATGCAGGTCGGATACCTGAAGAATGCGGAATCCGGCCAAGTCCTGCGGCAGGGTTTCAATAATGATTTCGCGTTTCGACAAGGACAGGTCCAAGGCATTGCGCAGCCCGCGTTCATAGAGTCCGGCGAGAACCAGGAACCGCCGCAGAATACCCATGGAGAGGCCGCGCCACCAGATTGCCGGCGACATTTCATCCTTGTCCTTCCGATGAGGCCGATAATAATCCTCTCCCTTCAGACGTTTGCTGACAAGGTCCCCAGCACGTTCCAGGATGGGGGGACGGGCAAGAAGCGTCTCGGTAATCAAGCCTGCTCCGGGAATCGGCAGGTCAGGTGTATCGCTTGTCAGCATTAGTTTGAGCCCTGGGCGTAGGTTAATGTGTTTGAAGGTCTTTAATGGAAAGTATTTCCACCCTCATCCCCTCCATGCAAAACCATTGTACCTTGTATGCGTTCGGGAACGCCAGCCCTTGATTTTCATGAAGGTGAAAAGATTTGTAAAAAAGCCGTTTTGCATGTCTTTTTGGTGATGCATTATACTCACTACCACTAAATACCGTGCCTGCCCGATCCTTAGGACGGGGGTGTTCACGCGGACCGACGGGCGCAGCGTCGCGGCAAAGGAAATGGCCGTATGCCAATGAAGCAACTGATTTTGGACGCCTTGAAATGTCATGAAACGCCCCGGGCCCCCTGGCTGCCCTATGTGGGCGTCCATGGCGCCGGCCTGATTGGCGCGGATGCCGACACCTATCTGCATAGCGCCGACCTGATCGCGCGGGGCCAGCGGGAGGCGGCGGTGCGCTATCAAGCGGATGGAATCCCGGTGGTGTTTGATCTGCAGATGGAGGCGGAGGCGCTCGGTTGCCGTTTGGCATGGTCAAAGGACGGTCCCCCTTCGGTGATGTCGCATCCGGCGGCTTCCTGCAGGGAAGTCTTGAATATGGCGCCGATAAATCTCTGCGCCGGGCGGTTTCCGATTGCGGGAGAAGCCACACAAAGTTTGGCCGGGACTGTGGGTAACGAGATAGCGGTTTATGGCCTTTTGTGCGGGCCCTTCACGCTCCTGTCCCATTTGCGCGGCAGTGAACTGTTCCTGGATATGCTCATGGACCCGGAAAATGCCCGGGCCGCCATGCATTGGTGCGCGGACCGCGCCATCCAGGTCGCCGACTTTTATCGGGAACACGGCGCGGATGTGATCGCCATTGTCGATCCCATGGTCAGCCAGATTTCCGTGGAACATTTCCACGAGTTTGTCAGTGAACCCGTCAACCGGGTGGCGGATGCGGCGCACGGGAACAACCTGCCGGTATCGCTCTTTGTTTGCGGTGATGCCACGCGCAACCTGGAGGCCATGTTTCAAACACGGTGTGACAATCTGTCCGTGGACGACAACGTGGATTTGATGTTGTTGCGCGCGCTGGCGCAAAAACATGGCAAGTCTTACGGCGGCAACATCAAATTGACCACGGCCCTGCTCCTGGGCAGGCAGGATGACGCCAAACTGGATGCCATCCGATGCCTGGATGAAGGCAGTGGCGCGGGCTTTATTCTGGCGCCCGGTTGCGACCTCCCCTTTGCCACGCCCCCGGACAACCTGTGCGCCGTGGCATGTATGAATCTTGACCCCTATCAGCGCGACGTGGCGCGGCAAACCGCAAAAGCGGCTTCTTTTAACTGGCTCGATGAAATTGAACTGCCGGATTACGATGAAGAGGAGGCGGTCATTCTCGACTGCATAACCTTGGACAGCGCCGCCTGCGCGCCCTGCCAGTATATGATGGATGCCGCCCGGGCCGCGGCCACCCAGGCCGGTGTGCCCGTAAAGGTCAACGAGCATAAGATAAAACGACGCGAAGGCATTGGCGTCATGTGCCGGTTGGATGTCAGGAACGTTCCCACCATTTGTATTGACGGTACACCGGAATTCATTTCCATCATTCCTGACGTTCCCACGTTGGCGCTTGCCATAGAACAGCGTTATCGCGAGAAGCACGGGGCGTGAACTTGCGAACGCATCCCATTTACGCGGTATGAAACAACCATGCGATTGCTTGACGTAAGTTATTCCGTCCCGGCGTATAATCTTGCCTTAGATGAAACGCTCCTTGAAGGTGTGGCCGCCGGGACGATACCGGATACCCTGAGGTTCTGGGAAAGTCCCGTGTCGTTTGTGGTCATCGGGTCGGGCCAGCAACTGCGGCGCGTGGTGCATGAGTTCCAGTGTCTTCAGGACGGCATACCCATTCTGCGGCGATGTTCCGCAGGCGGGGCGGTATTGCAGGGTCCAGGGTCGCTCAATTTCGCGCTGGCGCTCTCCTATGAGCGTTTTCCGGATGTTGCCTTGTTACATGGGTCCTATGATTTTATCCTGGAAAGAGTGGTTTTGGCGCTGGCTTCTCTTGGGCTGAAGGCGCAGCGAGGGGGTGTTTCTGACCTGGCCATCGAAGGCATGAAATGCTCCGGCAATGCGCAACGGCGCAAACGCAATGCCTGCCTCCATCATGGTACTCTGTTGTATCGGGTGGACCACGACGCCATGGGACGGTATCTGGTGGAGCCGGAGGACCGTCCAGCGTATCGTGGCATGCGTACGCATGAAGAATTTGTAGGCGGCATCGGCGTCTCGCCGGATAAGTTGCGCATGGCCCTGCTTCGGATATTTTGTCCGAATGCCGTTTCGGAAAACCTGTCACCGGACGAGAGCGAGGCTGTGTGCCGGTTGGCGCAGGAAAAATACGGTTCCCCTGCCTGGAATTATCGCCGGTAACGGATTCAGACGTTACGGCGGCTGTAAGGCAGGGTCCAGGGGGCGCGATAGGGGCACGCCACCAGGGCATCCGCCTCCGGATTGTTCGTTACCCGCTCGGTCTCGGCATCCCAGTGTACCTCCGCGCCCGTGCGCAGGGCAAGGTTGCCCAGATGCGCCACGGTGGACACGAAGTGGCCTACCTCGAAGTTCATGATGGGCGCTTCACGGGTACGCATGCAGTCCAGGAAGTTGCGCACATGGGCCGGTCGCGCATCCGCCGTATTTTCTTTCTTGATGGGTTCCAGGTCCTTTTTCTTGGGCTCGGGTATGAATTCCCAGCCGCCCTCGCGGATGATTACCGTACCCTCGGTGCCGCAGAAGAGCATGCCATGAGGCTGGCCGCCGGGTCCGAGCCCACCCACCATCTGGTGCTCGAAAATCAGCATGTAGTCCTTGAATTCATAGAGGGCGGCCTGGGTATCCGGCGTTTCACTGTTATCCTCCAGGGCAAATTTGCCGCCGGTGGAACTGACTCGCTTCGGCATCTCGTAGCCCATACCCCACTGACATATATTGAGCAGGTGGACGCCCCAGTCCGTCATCAATCCGCCCGCATAATCCCAAAACCATCGGAAATTGAAATGGAAGCGGTTTGGATTGAAAGGACGCTTGGGCGCGGGCCCCAGCCACATGTCATAATCCACGCCTTCGGGCGGTTCCGCATCCGGGGGATTGCCAATACCGCCCAGCCAATCCAGATACGCCCACGTGCGGACCATGCGCACCTTGCCCAACTTTCCCGATTGCACAAAGGCAATGGCCTCCTGGTAATGCGTGCCGCTGCGCCATTGGGTGCCCATCTGTACAACGCGTTTGTTGTCCTTTGCCGCTTCCACCATGGCGCGCCCTTCATCTATGGTCTTGCCCAGCGGCTTCTCGCAATACACGTCCTTGCCCGCCTGGCAGGCATAGATGGTGGGCAGCGCATGCCAGTGATCCGGCGTGGCCACGAGAATCGCATCCAAATCGTTCCGCTCTATGACGCGCCGGAAATCCTTGACTATCTCGGGGGCGCGACCGCGACGGCCTTCGATGAGGCGCGCCGCTTCCGCGGTCATTTTGTCATCCACATCGCAAATGATGGGGCATTCCACCTCCCGGTTGCGCAGGAATGTATCTATGTCTCCGCGTCCCATGCCGCCGCACCCGATGGCGCCTACCAGGATCTTGTCGTTCGCGGAAACCTTATCCTCGGCCACTGCGACCCCGGGCGCCGCAGCGCCCAAAGCGGAGGCGGTCAGGGCTATCGAAGAATGTTGCAGAAAACGGCGTCGTGAATAGTCTTTCATAACATCTCTCCCTTAACTGGTTGTGCCGTTGTCATGAGCTCCTCTGAAACGGTTGTTATGACTGTAACAGATTGGTTCCCACCATGCAAAAACCGTGACTGGGACCCCGGATTAGGATGGCCGTCCCTCATCTTTATCCGGCATGGAATTTGACTTTTTCAAAAAGGAGTTGATGTTTTCCTTCATTCACGGTAAACTGTATTACGTCCAGAGTCAAAAAAAACGGCGTGGCGCCGTATTACGGGAGGCCGCGTCAATGGGAGATTTCTTATGCAACTTTTTGGCAAGGAGTATTCGGTATCCGCCTTGCGGCGACGCATCGGCAACATGGACCAGGTTGCCGGCATACAACTGGTAACCCTTGAAGACGGCAATGAACGTCCGGTTCGCGCTGCGATAATACGGACGGGAGGCGGACTGGAAGTGACCGTGCTGCCGGATCGCGGCATGGATATCGCCTCCGCCTGCCACAATGGCCGCGCCATGGGCTGGCGTTCCACCACGGGCAGTGTCGCGCCCCAATATTACGAGGCGGAGGGATTCCGCTGGCTGCGCAGCTATTTCGGCGGACTGATGACCACCTGCGGCCTCAGCCGGGTGGGTGCGCCGGGTCCGGACAGTGCCGTGAAAGGAGAAGGCCTGCATGGGCGCATTGGCAACCTACCTGCCAGGAACCTCCAGGTATATCAGGCCTGGGAGGGAAACAACTATGTGATGCGTATTACAGGAACCATGCGGGAAACCTCCGTCTTCGGCGAGAACCTGACGCTTACCCGCACGGTAAGCGCCCTGTTGGGCGAATCCAGATTCACCATCCATGATGTGGTTGTCAATGAAGGGTTTAAAAAGACCGGGCTTATGCTGCTTTACCATTGTAATATCGGTTGGCCGGCCTTGGACGAAGGTTCACGCATCCTTGCCCCCAGCGCCCAGGTGGCGCCGCGTGATGCGGAGGCGCGGGACGGGCAGGAGCGGTGGTATCTGATGGACAGTCCCACCCCCAATTACCGCGAGAAATGTTACTATCACAACATGCGGCCGGACAGGCATGGGCGGGTTACTGTTGCCATGGTGAATAACGGTTTTCCCAAGGACGGGTTTGGCGTTTACGTAACCTATAATAAAATGGAGCTGCCCCGTTTCATGCAATGGAAGCAAATGGGCGAGCAGGACTATGTATGCGGGTTTGAACCGTGCATCTGTACGCTTGAAGGGCGGGAACGGGAGGAGGAATTGGGTCTGCTGAACCGCTTGAAGGCGGGTGAACGCCGTGAATTCCATCTTGAATTTGGCGCGATTACTTCCGCGGAAACCGTCAAGTTGCTGGAACAAAACACACGTGCCGTAAAGACCACCTATGTTGACAGTTTCCAGGATTTTGACAGGGGGCGCAAATAAAAAATTCCTTTGTGTTCCGGTAGTATCAAAGGCGTGATTATTCCCGGGCGAACAAGCCTGCTTCCCGGGCGAAGATTTCCCATGTTTCGGGTTCAAGGCACCGGTTCTCAAAGCGCAATATACGCCTGTCACCGCCGCCATGTTCAAGGAATATGTCTATCCGTTTGTCGGGGAGAAAATTCATCGCACGATCGGCCCATTCAATTACGCACACGGCATCGGTCTCGATAAGGTCTTCATAGCCCAGGGTCAGCAGTTCATCGGAGCTTTTTAGCCGGTAGAGGTCCAGATGATACAGAATACGATCGTTGCCGTACTCGTTTACGAGGGTAAAGGTCGGGCTGTGCACAAGTGTCTGGCCTGAAAAATGGCGCGCCATGCCCCGAGTCAGGCAGGTCTTTCCCGTAGCCAGTTCACCATGCAGGGCGACCACGGTGCCGGGTGTAAGCAGGGCAGCCAGTCGCTCCCCCAGCGCTTCCGTCTCCTCAGCGGCGTGCGTGATGCATTCCAGCCTAGCCATGAAGCGTTTCTCCATTCAACAGACTTTCATAGATGGCGATATAGGCCTTGGAAGAGCGTTCCCACGAATAGTCCTGCGACATGGCGTTCTCACGAAGACGTTTCAATAATGCTTTGTCGCGATACACGTCCAGCGCGCTGGATAGGCACCGGGAGAAAGCCTGGGGTGTCTGGGGCGTAAAGGAGAATCCCGTAGCTGTCGTCCGGTTGTTCCCATAAGGGCGAAAAGGGATCACCGTGTCTACGAGTCCGCCGGTATGTCTTACCAGAGGCAGCGTCCCGTAGGACATGGCGTACATCTGACCGAGCCCGCAGGGTTCGAACCGGGACGGCATGAGGAAAAAATCGCTTCCCGCATAAACCGTATGGGCGCGGTGCGCGTCAAAACCCAGGTAGGCGCCGATGCGGCCGGGGTAAGAGTGTATGGCCGCGCGGATTCGTGCTTCGATGGCAGAGTCCCCCGTGCCCAGTATCGCCACCTGCATCTCGTGGCGCATCAATTCATCGAGTGTGTCGGAGAAAAGATCCATGCCTTTCCCCGGGTAAAGCCGGCTTACAATGCCGAAAAGGGGCGCTTCACTTCGGGACAATTCAAACATATCCTGCAATGCCTGCTTGCAGCGCGTCTTGCCGGTCAGGTCTTTCCTGTCATACCGTGCGGCGATATGGGGGTCTGACGACGGGCTCCAGATGCCGTAATCCACGCCATTGAGGATGCCGGACAGGTCACCGCGCCGGGCATGCAATACGGCATGCAGCCCCGAACCGTACTCGATGGTTTGGATTTCACGGGCATACCTGGGGCTGACCGTGCTAATCTTGTCGGCAAAAACAAGCCCTCCCTTCATCAGATTCATATCCCCTTCGTATTCCAGATACTTGGGGCTAAAAAGATTGCCCTCGAAACCGGTAGCGCCAAAATGGGTGGAGGCATACCGGCCCTGATAGGCAAGATTGTGTATCGAGAAGAGAAAAGGGACGTCTCTCCAGAAGGGATCAGTCCGATATTTCGTCTTGAGATAGATGGCAGCCGGCGCTGAATGCCAGTCATTGCCATGAATGACATCCGGCTTCCAGCCTATGCGGGCAAGGCCGTCAAAAAGTGCCAGGCAATAAAAGCAGAAACGTTCTGCATTATCGTCATACTCGTATGCGCCCACGCCGTACATCGCATCCCTGCCAAAGTACTCCTCATGTTCCACAAGATAAAGCGGCGTATCCGTTCCCGGGGTTGTGCTTATATGGAGGGCGCCGCATACCTCCCCTTTTCCAAGAACGGCCGTGCAGCGCACCGGCTGCGCGTTACGGTAGTCTGACGGGACTTGACGATAATAAGGGAGGGCCACACGGATGTCATGTCCTTGCTTGCGCAGGGCAGGGGGCAATGCTGCCGCTACTTCAGCCAGGCCGCCGGTACTGATCAGCGGGCTTAATTCCGAGGTGATAAATAAAATTTGTAATGGTCTGCTCAAGCGTGGTTCCTTCCGTCGGCGGTTCAATAGTGGTGATATAGTATCACACTATCTTCCCGCCCGGCATATCCGGTGCGTTGGGGGAGCACGCAGTTTGAAGATGAATTGACAGATTGTTTGCCCGCGGAGTAGAATGAAGTCAAAAGCATCAGGTTATCTGACCATGAAAATGTAAAACTTACAGGAGAATATGTGATGGAAAAGAGTCAAAGTAAGTCAGACGCATCCCGTCGCGCCTTTTTAAAAACCACAGGGGCGCTGGGAGCCGGATTATACCTGGGGGGGCTGACCAAGTCCGCTTCCGCCGCGGGAGAAGCCCTCGCCTTGGAGGGCGGTCCTAAAGCGGTGACCCATGCCGCCGTAAACGCCACCAAATGGCCCCTTTATGGCTCCGAAGAAATTGAACTGATTACGGCTCTGCTGCAAAACCCGAGTTATGCCCCCGTTGCCGAATTTGAGGAGGCATGGAAGGCCTTTTTCGAGTGTCCCTATGCCAAGGCGCACTGTAACGGGACCAATGCGCTGACTTCCATGCTGTTCGCCCTTGACCTGCCCGAGGGCAGTGAGATACTGGTGCCCGATTACAGCACTTGGTTCCCGGTAGTGCCCATGCGCCTTTTCGGGCTGGTGCCGGTATTCGTGGATGTGAACCCCCGCACCATGAATCTGGACGTGGAAGACTGCAAGAAACGGCTGACCGCCAAAACGAAGGCTGTCATGCCGGTACACTGGTTCGGTCTGCCCTGTGACCTGGACGATATCTGCGCTTTTGCCGATGAACACGGCTTGTCCGTACTCGAAGATGCCAGTCACGCCCATGGTGCGCGGGTGAACGGCAAACTTATCGGCAACTGGGGGCGCATGGCCGGGTTCAGCCTCCAGATGGGCAAGCCGCTGCCGGCTATCGAAGGCGGCATGGGCATGTATAAGTATCAGGGTGATTTCGAACGCGCCGTCACCTACGGTAATTATGATCTGCCCAACACCTTCCCCGAAGACAGTCCCTACCGCAAGTACCAGGGTACCGCATTTGGTTCGAAGCTGCGCATCCATCCCGTGGCCGCCATCCTGGGACGTATTCAACTGGGCAAACTCGCCCAGCGAAACCAGGAAGGCGTTGCCCAGATGACCCGTCTCAACGATCGGTTAAACCAGTTGCCCGGGCTTGCGGCCCAGTATGTGCGGCAGGGAATAGAGCGGGTCTATTATTCCAAGAACATCCTGTTTGTTGACGAGGCAAAGGCCGGTTTCTCCCGTGAAAAGGCCATTGAAGCGCTCCAGGCGGAAGGGGTGGATGTGTCCGCATTCAACTGGACGTTGTTGCACACCTATCCGCTCATGAGCGAATCCAAGTACTGGCGGCACCTGCCCGTCCTGCCCGATGCTGTGCCAGGATGCGACGAAGCCAACCGCCAGGCCATACAACTGCCATACTGGACCTCCGACCAACCCGAACTGGTGGAGCAATATGCTGCCGCGTTCGAGAAGGTGTGGGCGAACAAGAAGAAATTGGCATAAGAATTTTTACGGAACCTGGTTCCCCGTTACTGGTAAACGGGGAGCCAGGGTGTTTGCATGCCCCATTATACGCGCCCCGGTCCAAAGACTTTTGTCGTTGGGCGGAGGGAGGGGTGGTGGGTGCCTGGCAAAAGGTGCGTATGGGCTGTTTCGGGGGAAGGGCTTTCTGTGTCTGGACCCTGCATCCGATGAGCGACAGGACAAATGGGAGCTAATGTACTTTGGGTTTTCCATTCCTTGAAATCAAGAATGAAGCCATTGTGCTTCGGCATGACAGCGCCTTCGGGCAGAAAGCGTGCCAAAAAACAACCTTTTAGCATCGAAGGCAGGAGCCGCGGTGAATGGTCGTTTGATAGGTGTCTCTGTCCTTCCGGGGGTATACAATCAGCTTCATTTGCAGTCTTCCGCGCGTGTTGAGGTGTTGGAGAAAGCGATCTGAAAGGACCTCGTTCAGTGTTTAATTGCATCCCACAGGTTCGATTGGTTTTGGTGTTGGTCATGGCAGGGGCATGGAATCTTTGTGCCATGGGAGAAGAAGCGGCCATGACGACGCCGCGATTACGTGTTTCAGAGAGGGGTGAAATGCTTCTGGACGGGCGTTCCTTCCGGGGCGTTGGTGTTAATTACTTCGATGCCTTCAGCCGGCGACTGCAAAACCCCGAGGACATCTCGTATCGAAAGGGATTCGCGGAACTGGCCAATTTCCGCATTCCCTTTGTCAGGTTTATGTGTGGTGGTTTCTATGCAAAGGACTGGGAAGGGTACGTCCGTGACCCGGACACCTGGTTCAAGGCACTGGACGATGTTATTGATAGTGCGCACAAAAACGGCATTGGACTGATTCCAAGCCTGTTCTGGTGGTACCCGGGCGTGCCCGACCTGGTCGAAGAACCCGTAGACCAGCTGGGAAATCCCCAAAGTAAAACTCTTGCCTTTATCCGCCGGTATACGGAAGATCTAGTGCGCCGTTACAGAAATTACCCTGCCATCTGGGCATGGGAATTCGGTAATGAATACAATCTCGCCACGGATTTGCCTAACGCCATGGCCTGCCTGCCGCCGGTTGCTGCCCACCTGGGAACGCCGGATAAAAGGACGGTACGGGACGTGATGACCACCGCCATGATGCTGGAAGCAATGAAGGTCTTCAGCGAAACAGTGCGTAAACTGGATCCAGTTCGGCCCATCACGTCGGGGCATGCCCTGCCCCGGCCGACCCAATTCCACCAGCGTACCGAAGGCGCCTGGATACCGGATACCGAGGAACAATACCGGCAGGAACTGCTTCTCGTGCATCCCGCCCCGTTCGATTTGGTTTCGATTCATATTTATCCCAGGAAAACCGTGTATTTCGGACTGGAAGCGTGCTCGTACGAAAAGCACCTTGCCGTTGTTACTGAGGCGGCGCATGCGGCAGGGAAGGCGGTGTTGGCGGGTGAATTCGGTACGGGCAACGCAGAGCAGGAAGCGGGGTCTGAATCCGCGAGGCAAGAATTCGAGTCTTTACTGAAGGCCATTGAAACTTCGACGGTTGCGCTGGCCGCCCTTTGGGTGTATGATTTCTACTGGCAGGACGATTTTGCCAATGTCACGGCGGGCAATCACCGCGCCTACCAGTTGGAGGCGCTTCGGGACCTTAACAAGCGCCTTACGGTAGCGTGCGGCCGACAGGCTTTCGTCGGGTGTGCCGCAAGTATTACGTCAATTTCAACAAAGGAATCTTTACCATAAATCGGTTCCGCTTATTCCTGATGTCCTTAGTGCTGGTGTCCTG
>JAEAMG010002010.1_pt1 | contig 13580 bp, 13 predicted proteins | sample 8958741 | NCBI WGS metagenome assembly JAEAMG01 (sample SAMN16933256, study PRJNA681125) | bioreactor sludge metagenome | isolation source: anaerobic bioreactor treating anionic surfactant - SDBS | place: India: Bengaluru | collected 2019-02-28
CAATAATCATTAGGATACAAAAATGTTTCATCTTCTTCCTCCTTTTTCTGGGGCTTGCGTCGCCCCCTCCACGGGCATAAGCCCGATGGAGCCTCCCCTTCTCGCTCAAGAATGAGCTAGATGGAGAAATATTTGTTGCTCACTGTGTTTATACTTTCCGCTGTTCATTGTCAACTATTCACCATATTTTCTGGGGCTCGTGTCGCCCCCTCCACGGGTATAAGCCCGATGGAGCCTCCCCTTCTCGCTCAAGAATGAGCTAGATGGAGAAATATTTTATACACACTTCCTTTCCCTTTTCACTATTCACTATAATACTATACACTATTCACTGCTTTCAAGGTACGAAACGCGGTTGTTCTTCATTGAAATCGGATAATTTAAGCAATCTTTTATTGTCACCGTTAAACAGCATAACGTAGGCGTTATATTTTCCTCCCCTCAAAGAAGAATACAGGATATAACGTCCGCAGGGAGAAAATTGTGGTGAATCGTTTACGGTGCCGTCATTCGTGAGCACTCTCTGGTTTGAGCCATCTGCGTTCATGGTGCAGATTTCGAAACCACCTTCCAATTTGGAAACGAAGGCGATAAGATCTCCCTTGGGAGAGAAAGATGGGGCACTGTTATAATTCCCGTAGTACGTAAGTCTTCTGACTTCCCCGGACCCGTTATCTCTTATGAAGATTTGCGGCGTCCCATACCTGTCTGAGACAAAAAGCATTTTACTGCCATCGGGAGACACGGAAGGTGATGTGAGAATTCCTTCTTGATGTATAATTGTTTTTTTACTGTGCTTTTCCACATCATACGCGAAAATTGTCGAGGTTTTCCCCGATGTATGCGCGTAAACTATTGTTGATTTATTTAGCCATGCGGTACCTATTTTCGTCCCGTCTGAGCGATCAACATACACTTCGTTTTTCTTGTCCCTGTCTATAACATAAAGGTTGGCGCGTCCATCCTTGAGAGACGTGAATGCCAGATATTTTCCGCCGGGCGATATCGAAGGTGACAGCGTGATATTACGGTAATTAGTCTCTTTTGCAAGACCCTGTCCGTCAAAATCTGCCGAGTATACATCTTTAAGATTTTTTGCGCCGGCAACGAAAAGTATCCGCGAACTCAAAATACCCTTTTCACCTGTGACTGCGAGGAGAATATCATCGGCAAGTTTATGGACTACCCTTCTCCATTCTCCCGGTGATGCGGTATATTTTTTTGGAAGGAGAAGCGAACCGTCAAGGGTATCATAGAGTAACGCTTCGAGTATAAGATCTCCTCCTTTTAATTCAACTTTCCCCTTACAGACAATCTCTATTCCCATTGATCGCCAGTTTCCAAAATTAATGTCGTGCTTTTCAATCCCTTCATTGAGGAGTTCCTTGTCGATGAGCGAATTTGGCGCTGTGATGAAAAAACCAGATATGTCAAGATCATGATTGAGAAGATCAGTCATGTCAGCCGAGGGTTTATCCGCCTTTTCACTTTTAAAAGCAGGGACCGCGATAGTTATTTTCTTGAAACTTGTTCCATACACATCAAGATAAACCCGTGCTTCTGATGTTAAGGCGCAGAAAATAATGGACATACCGAGAAGAATGATTATTGAGCTGCTATATCTTTTCATGTTTTCTCCATTTATCAATGATTTCCAGTAACGCGTTCACCTGGGGTAGCGTAGTTTTACCTTTCCGCAAAATAATGTAAAAAGATCTTTTTATCTCGGGAAATCCATGTATTGACAGTCGTTTCAATTTTCCTGTCGCGAGTTCGTTCACGACAGCCATTTTTGAGATATACGATATACCCATACCGCATTTCACCGCTTCCTTGATTGCTTCCGTGTCGGTAAGTTCAGCAATGACAGTCAGGTCATCTGCATTCAGGTTCTTTGTTTTTTTTAAGGCCGATTCAAAATTGTTGCGGGTGCCTGACCCTGTTTCTCTGATAATGAGTGGACAGTTTTTAAATTTTTGCAGATGGATTGGATCGGGAAATGCGGGAGAAGCAATGAGTATAATTGTATCGTCAACAAATTTCTTGTACTCGAGCCTCTTTGCGTTGTTCTTTGCCCCTACAAAGCCGATATCAATATCTCCATCTTCCATTTTTTCTAAGATATTTTTACTGTCGGAAATTGTGAGTTTTATCTGTATACCGTCATATTTTTTTTTGAAGGCTCTGAGAATCTTCGGCAGGATATATATACCTGTGATTGTGCTTGCTCCTACGGTAACGGTTCCTTTTTTCAAGCCTTTAAAAGCATCTATTGCTTCTGCGGTGTCTTTTTTTAGATTGACAAAATCCTTTGCGTATTTGAGGAGGATTTCGCCCGCTTTTGTAAGCTCAACGGTTCTTTTTGTCCTGTCGATGAGTTTTACATCAAAAAAACGTTCTAACTCGACGATCTGTTTGCTCACGGTAGGCTGTGTGAGACAGACGGCATCTGCAGCTTTGGTGAAGCTTTTCGTCTCCGCGATTTTCAGGAACGTTTCAAAGTGTCGTAAATCCATCTATATAAAAAGTTATGATATATGCTAACGTAATGCAAGAAAAAATATTATTAATATCAATTCGTATTCGTTCATATAGCATCGCTTCCGTCGAGGTCGCACGTCCTCGACGTATTATTAATACGCCTCCGGGCGGCAACCCCTCGTCATCGCGCTCTCTAAACGAATCCGAATTAGTATTAACATTTGAGAGTGAAAATCATAAAAGCTGTGAGCTTAATTTGTATCTTGAAGCAATTGTGTAAAAAGTTACCAAAGCCAAGGTCCTTATTGTTGCGAGTGCTAAAGATTGATATAGCCCTGCTGCGCCTGTGATTTGACGCAATATTCAAGATATCTTCTGACGTTATTTTTCGGTCCGTAGGCGCCGGAATGGCCGTCGCAGAGAATGTCGGCATCAAGAGCGAAGAGTTTTTCAATTGACTTTATCCATGCCGATGGGTCACAATTGAAATCCTTCAGAAGCGGCGCTCCGATGTCCTGCGCGAAAAGTATTCTTGTGTCATTGATATCAATATAAAGGGAAATTGAGCCTGGTGTGTGACCCGGTGTGTGTATGAAAACAAGTTCGTAGTCTCCGAAATAAAGTGATTCTTTTTCTTCTCTAATGATTGTGTCGATATATAACGGCTGGAACTTGATATTAAAGCAAAATGCCGCTGTATATATCTGATCTCCCCTTTCCACAATATCAGCATCGAGTTTATGCATAATAAGAGAGCTCTTAAAATGAGATTTGAAAAGATGCGCGCCACCGATGTGGTCTACGTGGCAGTGAGTGAGGATAAGATTCTTGATCTGTGCGGGATCAAAACCGGCTCCTTCAATGTTTTCAACGACGCGATTGAAGGCAAATCCTGAGCCGCAGTCTATAAGCACCGGTTCCCCGAGATCGAGCAGATAAACGGCGCTGTCCCGCTGATCAGTCATGTCAGGACCTGCTACTCGAAAGACAATATCGTGTATCTTCTGTTGTCTCATCACATATAATACCAAGTTAACTTCATTGACTCACCTTTGTTGTCTCCTCATCGCGCTCCTCGACGTACATAGCAGTGCGCCTCCGTTGGCTCCTCGTTGCCGCCTCGGTGTGCCTTCGAATTTAACTTGGTATAATATGCCATATATTGAATGCCAGGTAAATTTTTCATGATGATGTTGGAAAAAAATATTATAATAGATACCGGGAAAATGTATGTTTGATGTAAACACAATTATTTATTTTTTCACGGCCTCGGTTTTACTGGCGCTTGCGCCCGGTCCTGATATTCTTTATGTCATGACCCAGTCTATGCTGAAAGGCAGATCGGCGGGTATTATGGTCACCCTGGGGCTTTGTACGGGTCTTATTGGCCACACAACTGCCGTGGCGTTTGGATTGGCGGTATTGTTTCAGACATCTGTTGTTGCCTTTACAGTCCTCAAATTTGCCGGCGCTGCCTATCTCTTGTATCTTGCGTGGAAATCTTTCACTGCTTCTAAAGGTAAATTAAGTATACAGAAAGGTACGGAAACATCTTCGTGGTATCTCTATCGGAGAGGCGTTATTATGAACATAACCAACCCCAAGGTATCGATATTTTTTCTCGCTTTTCTGCCGCAATTCTCAAACCCTTCCCGAGGGTCGATTCCTTTACAGCTAATATTACTTGGTGGGATGTTTATACTGTCGGCACTAACAGTTTTTTCTTCAGTCAGTTATCTGGCAGGGATAATCGGCGGATGGTTTCTCAAGTCCAGGAGAGCTGAAAAAGTTTTAAACATTGCGGCTGGTTCTGTTTTCACAATCCTTGCCATTAAACTGGCGTTTGCCAGACAATAGATTGATTATTGCTCATGGCTGCTCGTTGAGTCTGTTTAAAAAAACACGATATGAAGGAGTAAAACAAACAATTTATGAATACTAAATATAGCCGCTTAATGTGTCCGGATGTTGTAAAAGCACATCTCTGGTTTGTCATGGCAGTTTTCCTGAGTGTAATTCCTTTTATGTGTGGCGCGGAAAGCGGTAAAGAAGTTACAACTGTGTTTATGAACGACGCGGGCAAAGAGCTGTGCAGATTCAAGGCTGAAGTGGTAGTGACGCCTGAAGAGCAATCACGCGGTCTGATGTTTAGAAAGAAATTAGGGCTTAATTCGGGTATGCTTTTTGTTAATAACGGCGACGAAATGCGTTTTTTCTGGATGAAGAACACTTATATTTCTCTGGACATTCTCTTTATAAATAGTCGTAATGAAGTAAAACATATTCATTATGGAGCTAAACCTTTTGATGAGGCAACAATATCCTCGCGATATCCGGTACAGTATATTCTTGAAGTAAATGCCGGGAGAGCAAAAAAATGCAATATCTGTCAGGGTTCAAAGATGAATATTCTGAAAAACCCACGCTAGGAATTACCACTACCCTTTAATAGCAAAGCATTAGCCTTCTTTTCCACAAAAACAGTTTAAAACCTGTTGAAAAGTTGTAGAAATGGTCTTTTAACCCCTTGAAGACATTTTACTTTTTACCTCTTCAGTATAGCCGCTAATCAAATCATAACTATTTGATATTATTAAATAGTTAAAATAATTACTTTCTTTTATACCATTTACCCGCATTTTTTTAGGAAAATTTATTATTAATCTTTTCCATAGGTTGCCATCTATAAAAAAAGATACATTATAGATCCTTGTGTAGCTTCGTTTTGCTGGAAGTAAAAGAATAACCCGGTATTTTAGATAGGAAATTTGATAGGAGATAGGAAATGTGTTGACATATGCGCTGAAAGCGGTTAAAATTCATATCCTTAACGGACACGTTAACAGATTCTGAATTATAGGAAGCAGGAGGATGAATATAGATGGCAAGGGTATGCGATATATGCGGAAAAGGAAAACAGATTGGCTACAATGTAAGCCATGCCAACAATAAAACTAAAAAAGAATGGCTGCCAAACCTTCAGACTGTCAAGATTATAAAAGACGGGACTACAAAGAAGGCAAAGCTCTGTTCAAAATGTATCAAAAAAGGTAACTTCCAGAAAGCACTCTAATCCTAATATACCAAGCCGCTTTTTCGGAGTGAATAGTCGTTAGTGAATAGTTAAATACAAAAAAAGGTAAAATAATATTGTTTGTATTGTTTGCCTCTTTGCTTCTCACTATTCACTAAATACTATTCACTACTATTCTTACTACGCTATTCCGCCCCGCACGCGTTCCACAGACCGGACTCCCTTTATTTTTTGTATGGATTTTATGACCTTCTGGAGTTGAGGCATATCCTTGATCTCGATTTCATAGAAACCTGCCGCGGATTTATCGGGGTACGCAGATGCCTGGGCGCTGATAATATTTATTTTATTGCCGGCTATTGTTGTACTGATATCGGAGAGAAGTCCCTTCCTGTCGCTGCCCACCACCTTCAATCTTACCGGGTAGGTGAAGTTTTTATTTAATTGCCATGATACATCTATTTTTCTTTGTTCATCATATGTGTGAATATTGGGACAATCTTCGGTATGGATCGTGAGGCCTCTTCCCCGTGTAATGAAACCGATAATTCTGTCACCCGGTATGGGGTTACAGCATTTACCGAATCGAACAACCACCCCGTCCACGCCCTGGATTTTGATGGCGTTATCTTTGTTTCCTTTAATGGAACGGATGGAACTGATGATATGTTTGAGCTTGCCCCCCGGTTTTGCCTCTTCGGGAATAGCTTTACTCAATACCTGCAAGGGTGTGTAGAGGCCGTATCCAACGCCCGCGAAAAGATCATCGGCTGTTTCAAAACCGAAATCCTTTGTAATGGTTTCCATTTCAGGTGATTTAAGAAATTTATTAAAACCAATATCGTGTTTTACCAGTTCTTTTTCAATAAGAGTTTTCCCTAGTTCAATACTGGCTGCCCGCTGCTGTGTCTTAATCCATTGCCGTATCTTTGTTTTTGCTTTTGATGTTGTGACAAAGCTGAGCCAGTCTTTACTCGGTTTATGAGACGGGTTTGTTAATATTTCCACCGTATCGCCGCTTTTCAGTACATAGCGGAGAGGTACGATTTTTCCATTTACCTTCGCGCCCACACAGAGATTACCGAGCTCGGAATGGATCGCGTAAGCAAGATCGACCGGCGTGGCACCTTTGGGAGTTCCCTTACATCACCCTTGGGTGTAAACACATAAACCTCATCGGGGAAGAGATCTATTTTGAAGATCTCCATGAATTCTTTGCTGTCTTTGAGTTCCTGTTGCCACTCAATGATGCGCCGAAGCCAGGCGAACATCTTGTCTTCTTTGGGGTTAAACACCGTACCCTCTTTGTATTTCCAGTGCGCGGCGATCCCTTCTTCGGCAACTTTGTGCATATCATATGTTCGGATCTGGATTTCAATCTTTTCACCATGGGGACCGATGACTTTCGTATGGAGCGACTGGTACATGTTTCCTTTAGGCAGCGCAATGTAATCACTGAATTTGCCCGGTATAGGTTTGAAAAAGGAATGTATGAGACCCAGCGCCGCGTAGCAGTCTTTGATATCAACGACAATGACCCTGAAGGCGATGATGTCATAAATATCATCTATATTGAGACCTTCCTGAACCATCTTCCGGTAAATGCTGTACAATTGCTTTGCCCGTCCTGAGACTTCCGCCTGGAGATGAAACTGGTCAAACCGTTTTTGCAGTAAAGTAATAACCTCCCTGATATATTCCTCTCTCTCTTTCTTCTTTTCTTTAATATTGTCGACGATACGTTTGTATTCAATCGGCTTGAGATAGCTAAAAGAAGTATCTTCCAACTCAGCCTTCAACCAGTCAATACCGAGTCTGTGCGCAAGCGGAGCGTAAATCTCAAGTGTTTCCATGGCGTTTTCCATCTGTTTTTCCGATGAAAGGAAACTGAGGGTTTGCATGTTGTGGTATCTATCTGCAAGTTTAATGAGAATAACCCTGATATCCTTGCTCATGGCAAGGATCATTTTTCTGAAGCTTTCGCCCCTTGATTCTTCGGATGTCTTGAGGGGTATTTTACTGATCTTTGTGACACCATCTACCAGTTCCGCGATTTCTTTTCCGAAGTATTCCTCGATTTCTTTTTTGTCCACGTAAGAATCTTCAATTGTATCATGGAGAAATCCTGAAACAATGCTCGGAATGTCCAGGTTCATCTTAGCCAGGGTGTGTGCCACTTCGAGCGGGTGGATCAGGTAGGGCTCTCCCGAGAGTCTTGTCTGGCCTTTGTGGGCTTTCGCTGAAAAAATGTATGCCTGCTGGAGCAGTTCGATATCAGCCTGGGGATTATATTTCTGGACTTCATCAACAATATCATTAAACCTGATCATGCCTTATCCCTTACGTTGCCTTGATTTATAATACTCTATGGGATGAAAAATGACAATATCCAAAAGATCTTGTATATTTTTGCCGCGATCAGATATAACCGATTTCAGGATTTGCCGCCCGGGCTATTATTGTCTTTCCTGTTTATTTCCTGTTCTATTGAAGCTCGCTTATTCTTTCTTCTATCAAGTATTTCGGCAAGCAGAGGAAACAGAAGAGAACCGCCAGGAAGGCAGAAAATAATAAGCGCGGGAATATACGAAGAAAGATGCCAGAGGTATGTCCGAAGTAATTTCTTTTCCTCCTTTGTCCATGTATATTGAGTGTTCCTGTGTTTCATGAGAAGCGCCATAAATCCGTTGATCTTGCCTGCTTCATGGAGCAGTAATGCTTTGTTTTTAGCTACTGTGTTGAAAAATACCTGTTTTATTATTTCTTTTAAGGAATGCGACATAGCAATGTGTAAAACAGAATAATTTTAGAATATTTGGAAAACTCTATTCAGCTTCAAAATATGTGGAACCTATAATGTCCGATGAATGTTCTTCTTCCATTATCTCTAAAATTTCGTTACTATTATTAATAACATGCAAACGGAAAAAATGCACGAGGAGATTAAGGGCCAGGTCGAACGGATTACGTATTTTAACGAAGAAAATAACTATACCATCGCAAAGGTTCGCATACAAGGACGGAACGATCTTGTCACGGTAGTGGGGACCATATTTTCGGCTGTTCCCGGAGAGGTGCTTAAATTACAGGGTCAATGGAACAGACATCCGAAATACGGGGAACAGTTTAAGATAGAGTCTTATGAATCCGTTCTGCCTGCCACAGTGAAAGGCATTGAACGGTATCTCGGTTCGGGTATGATTAAGGGCATCGGGCCTGTAATGGCGAAAAGACTTGTATCGAAATTCAGAGAAGAAACGCTCAATATCATCGACAATCACACGGAAAAACTTTACGAAGTATCAGGCATCGGCGAGAAAAGGGTCAAGATGATCACCGAAGCCTGGGTTGAACAGAAAGAAGTCAGAGATGTTATGATATTTCTCCAGGGCAGCGGAGTGAGTCCTACGTATGCCGCCAAGATATATAAACAGTACGGGAACAATTCCGTCCGCGCGGTCATTGAAAATCCATACAGGCTTGCTGCGGATGTATTTGGCATCGGTTTCATTACTGCCGACAAGATAGCGGAAAAACTTGGGATGGACAAAAAAGCACCGGCGCGGATCGAAGCCGGGATACTCTATGTTTTGAATCAACTCGCTGATGAAGGTCACGTCTATTATCCTTACGATCCTCTTATCGCTAAATGCGCCGATATTCTGGCAGTGGATGAAACGACTATTCCTGCCGCTCTGTCGCTCCTTGCCGAAGATAAAAAAATCGTTATCGAACAAGCTCAAACCCCCAACCCCCAACTCCCAACTCCCAACTCCCAACTCATAACTTCCCCTTTGGCTGCCGTCTATCTTGCTGCCTTTTATGTATCCGAGACCGGTATTGCTGAGAGGCTGAAAACGCTCCTTACATTTCCGAAACAACTGAGACTTTTGAATGTCGATGAGTCACTTCATTGGGTGCAAAAAGATTTAAATATTGATTTTTCTGAAAAACAGCTCGAAGCAATAAAGTCATCCATCAGCAATAAAATAATGGTTGTAACAGGAGGCCCGGGCACAGGAAAAACAACAATTATTAAAGCCATAATACGCATTGCCCGCAAAATGTCACAAAAGGTACTTCTTGCCGCGCCAACAGGCAGGGCAGCGAAGAGAATGACAGAGGCAACAGGCCATGAAGCGAAAACGATACACAGGCTTTTAGAATACAGTCCGGCCGGTGGGCCCGGAGAGGGAAAATTTAAAAGAGACGACACAAATCCTCTCGATGCCGACCTTATTATCATTGATGAAGTGTCCATGGTTGATACTCTCCTTATGTATCATTTTGTTAAAGCCGTGCCGGAGAAAGCAACACTCATTCTTGTCGGCGATATTGATCAGCTGCCTTCAGTGGGCCCCGGGAATATACTCAAGGATATCATTGGTTCTGCTATAATACCCGTTGTCCGACTCAATGAGATATTCCGGCAGTCGGAGAGGAGTATGATTATTGTCAATGCTCACAGAGTCAATCGAGGGGATATGCCCGGTGAAGAGATAAACCCGGGGCGTATTAATGATTTTAATTTCACAGCCATCGAAGAACCCGAAAAAGTACTTGAAAAAATTGTCCGTCTCTGCAAGGATGAGATACATTCAGATTTTGGTTTTGACCCGATGAATGATATACAGGTCTTGACTCCCATGCACCGGGGGGTTATCGGTGTTACGAATCTCAACGCGTCGTTGCAGAAGGAATTGAATCATTCCACTGACGAGATTATGCGCGGCGGTAAGCTCTTTAAAGTGGGTGACAAGGTTCTTCAGACGAGGAACAATTATGATAAAGATGTCTATAATGGTGATATTGGGAGAATAAAGGTAATTGACAAAGAACTGCAGGAATTAAAAGTCGATTACGATGGGAGGGTTGTTACATATGATTATATCGACCTTGATGAAATCGTCCTTGCCTATGCCATATCAGTTCACAAATCGCAGGGAAGTGAATATCCTGTTGTGATCATGCCGGTCCTTACCCAGCATTATCTTCTCCTTCAGAGAAATCTCCTTTATACGGGAATTACCCGTGGGAAAAAGCTTGTGATGCTGATAGGCACGAAGAAAGCCCTGTCGATAGCCGTCAGAAATAATAAGCAACAGCAAAGATATACGTTGCTTAGAGAGAGGTTGATGAGAAGTTAAATGCAGACAGATATTGAGAAGAGCGGTATAACTTTCAGAAAGGCCTTTGTTCTCTGGTTATTCATTCTGGTTGGGCTCTACCTGTCAAGTCTTTACAGCTATCTTTTATTTCATTCCATTGTGGAACTTTTTTCAATTGCAATAGCTTTATGCGTTTTTATGATTGCCTGGAATTCAAGGCAACTGATAAGCAACAATTATCTTCTCTTCGTCGGTATTGCTTATCTTTTTATGGGTTGTATTGATCTGGCTCATACACTTTCTTACAAAGGAATGAATATATTTAGCGGGATTGAAGCGAACACATCCACTCAGCTCTGGATAGCAGGCAGATATATGCAAAGCATTTCCCTGCTTATTGCCCTCTTCTTTATCAGAAAAAAGTTGCAGCCAAACGTTGTCTTCACTTCCTATCTCATTGTGACAATACTTGTCCTTCTTTCAATCTTTTCCGTAAACGTATTCCCGGATTGTTTTGTGGAGGGGAAAGGGCTAACCCGATTCAAGATTTACAGCGAGTATCTCATTTCAATTATGTTTATCGGCACTATTATTTTGCTCAGACATTATAAAAGGAAATTTGATGAAAATGTGTTGCATCTCATCGTATGGTCCGTGCTTTTTGCCATCGGCTCCGAGCTTTTCTTTACTTTTTATATTGACGTATATGGTTTTTCCAATCTCGTCGGGCATTGTTTCAAAGTTGCCTCATTTTATTGCATGTACAAAGCAATGATTAAAACCGGTCTTGAGAAACCATACAGTATCCTTCTGAGAGATTTGAAGATGAGCGAAGATGCCCTTAAAAAGCACGAGGAAGAATTAGAGAAAATCGTGAAAGAGAGAACAGAAGAATTGGTTGCGACAAACGCGCAGATCGTCGCGCTGGGCAGGCGTCTCGCGGAAGCAGAGAATGTTGAGCGTCAGCGGATTTCCAGAGAGCTCCATGACCTGGTCGGCCAGAACCTTACTGCCCTGGGCATAAATCTGAACATTCTCCGTTCAAAAGTACCGCCGGACGTTTCAGAAGTCGCTCACGCGCGTATAAACGATTCTCTGGTTCTCATAGGCGAGACAACGGATAGTATCCGTGATGTCATGGCCCAATTGAGACCCCCTGTGCTTGATGACTACGGATTACTGGCCGCGCTGCGCTGGCATTCGGAGCAATTCTCGTCAAGGACGGGTATCAATGTCGCTGTTGAGGGTGAAGAAACAGACCTCAGATTATCGATACATATCGAAAGCGCGCTCTTCCGGATTGCGCAGGAGGCGCTGAATAACGTAGCCAAACACGCCCGCGCGACAAAAACAAGAGTTGTCTTGAGTAAAAGAGATGAAAAGGTTATGCTTATTATTGAGGATAACGGCATCGGTTTTGATTCAAATCGGCTTGCCGAGATCAAAAGTGTTGGGAAATGGGGGCTCAGGAATATAACTGAACGTGCCATGTCAATCGGCGGGCAATGCGATATTGAGAGCAAGCCCGGCGAAGGAACGAGGATCATCGTGGGGGTAACGGTTTGAACATAGCTGTGTTTCTTGCCGATGACCATGCAATAGTCCGTGAAGGTCTGAAGCTCCTCCTGGAAGTGGAGGCGGATATTCAGGTTGTCGGCACTGCGGAGAACGGACGTGATGCCCTGCGTCAGGTTAACAAACTCCATCCGGATGTTGTCATTATGGACATCTCCATGCCTGAGCTTAACGGTATCGACGCGGCCCAGCAGATCCTTCAACAATATCCGTTGACAAAGATCATCATACTTTCCATGCATTCTGCTTCTGAACACATCTTCCGGGCCCTCAAAGCGGGGGTAAAAGGATATCTTCTCAAGGAGTCAGCGGGAGTGGAAGTGGTACAAGCGGTACGCGCGGTCCAAAAAGGCGGGCGATACTTGAGCCAGAAAATTTCCGATCAGGTTATTAATAACTATCTGGAAAAACGTGAAGGAAATAAACCGGATAGCCCTGTCGAACGTCTCAGTCCCCGGGAATTAGAAATACTCCAGCTTGTTGTGGAAGGTAAATCGAGCGCCGATATCGCAAAAACGGTCTTTCTCTCACCCAAGACCGTTGAAACATATAGAAGCCGTTTGATGCAAAAATTGAATGTCAATGACATACCTGGCCTTGTGAAACTGGCCATCAAATACGGATTAATCACGCTGGAATGAAATCAGAATAGTCATCAGTGAATAGCGAACAGTGAAAATTGAGTACATTGAATCCTGAAAAGTTCACGGGAAATGAACAGGCTTTTATGAATAACAAATAATAATAGTTTTTAACTAACTAATATCATTAAATAAAACATTTCTCATACTTTCCTTACAAAAAAGTCAAACTCTCCTTACATACGGGAAGAAACTTATTTCATATAATCCTTATAGATAATTTATGAAGGAACATAGAATGAACGTGTTAATTGTAGATGATCATAAGGACATAAGAAGGCTTTTAAAAGAATGGCTCAAGGAAGAGTTTCCCTATTGCGGTTTTTTTGAGGCCACATGCGCGAAAGAAGCGATCAATTATTGTTCCGAGACCTCACCGGACCTGGTGATTATGGATGTAAACCTTCCGGAAATCGACGGTATTGATGCAACATCGCGCATAAAAACTATCCACCCCGAAACACCCGTTGTCATTCTCACGATTCACGGAGATGATATTTACCGGAAGGCCGCCCTGAAAGCCGGGGCGAGCGGCTATGTTGTTAAGGACAGACTGCATGTGGATCTTGTTCCTTTGCTTACTAATTTACTACAAAAACAGGACCGTATATCATGCTGAAAATAACTAACGCCTCTCCTGCATGGCGCACTGCTGATCAGGCTCAAAACATTCCCAAATCCCCCAACAATAGTAACAAAATAGTAGCCTACAGTTTTACGGTGCGCCATGCTATCCTCCTT
>JAEAMG010002035.1_pt1 | contig 13557 bp, 12 predicted proteins | sample 8958741 | NCBI WGS metagenome assembly JAEAMG01 (sample SAMN16933256, study PRJNA681125) | bioreactor sludge metagenome | isolation source: anaerobic bioreactor treating anionic surfactant - SDBS | place: India: Bengaluru | collected 2019-02-28
CCCGGTCCGATGGTGCCCGTGCCGCCTCCGAAAGCGAATCTGCTTCCTTATTCTGCCCCTGCTGGATCGATCCTATTGCAAGAGGATTTCTCGCATTATCGAGAAGGCGATGCAACCGACTGGGGAGCCAACACCTTCGTGGCGCCGGGCACGGATCGCCGCCATTGGCTTGCATCCAATGTTGATGGAGTACACCCCGTCGGTCGCAATTTATGGCTCCCTAATAAGTTTCACCTGGAATGTCGGTACACAGCCAATATCTCCGAAGTCACGCGAGGCATTCTTGGTTGGTGGAAAGATCCCGTATCCGCAAAAATCTTGTTCACAAACAATCGAGGCGCCAAATATCCGATCGAATGGGTGATCGGATGCGGGAACGACATAACACGCCTCAATCCCCTCGGATCATCGTCGCTATACGCAAAAAAGTATTTTCACGCCTTCAAGCTGCCTGATGGAACCGCCAAAGAGGTTGGCCTCAATCTGCCGACGGGAATGATACGGATTGAACGAGACAACAATGTCGTCAAAGTGTTTATGGACGGACAGGCCGCCCTGGTCGGAACGACAAGTCCATTGGGCCAACTCGTGGGATTCGAGATCGATGTAATCAAGGCCAAGAACGGTTCGCTGTTCTTCACCGACTTCAAAATCGCTCGCTAAATAATGCGGTTTCTACTTCAAATCACGAAAACCGTATTTCGGTTGTTATACTTTCTGGTCGACCATGCGGGCGAAAGTTGCACTCGGCAACAGCATATTTCAGCGGTCCAAGGCCCCGGCTACCCTGCAACGGATGGCTACTTGGTAGTCCTCTTGTGGGACTTCGTAAAAAGCTTGGCAATCGGCCCTGAACCTTTTAGCGGAAATGTGTCTCCTAAGATTACATAGGGCGGCAAGGGACACCAGCCAATACGAGCTACCGCTCGGATAAAAAAACCGCTCCCATTGGTCGCTAACCTTCGTTAAAAAAACACGATCTTTGAGAATCGTAGTATCGAGTGATTTGTCCATGGCTTGAGGAAATCATGCAAAGCTCAAAAGCGATGTCGGTTCGTTGTTGTTTCATGATGTCGGAGCAGATTTTTAACGGAATACAGCACATCGAACAACGAAGCGGAGCCAAGACAAATGATCACTCAAAACAACGTGGATACAGAGATATTTACCATCGTTCCGGATGCTTTTAATGCTAATAATCAGGAAGAGCGGATCCGGACGGCGTTAGGACTCGCTTGGGGGCCGTTGCCCGAGGTCGAGACGAACTGGTTGCATCGTTATTACGACTATTTGGATGATAATCTCTCCTTTCCATTTGAAGCGGAATACGCCGAAGATATTTCCGGCTATCGCCAAGTGGTTTCACCCATTCGGGTGCTAACCCTGCTTCATCCCGACGATCACGGCCACCACGAAGAACATGGCTTGTTATGCCGTGCAAAACGCGGCAAGCAGACCATAGAACTGCCTTTGGCCGACGTCGAACTTGCCGATAATTCCATGAATAGCCGCCTGATCGACGACTATTGGTACTGGTTTTGGAACTGGCGATTCGATCCGAAGATATAGTTTCTTGCTGCTCAGGTAAGTAATGCTGGATTGTGCTAGACCACAAACTCCTGTTTACCGGTCTCCCGTTGGTCGGCCTGCCGACATTGCTTACCTGAGACCCAATAGGTCATCGCTATGCTCAATGCCGACCGACCTCACCGCTGTTGAAACGCTAAAGCAACTCGATGTTTTCAGCGAACTCGATGTCGAGATTTCTCATTTGCTCCGCTTGCAGGGCCGATCTCGCGGTAGTGGACCGCCCAGCGGCTATGGACCCGCGATATTTCACCTGCCCTGGAGTTTTTTTCATGTCTCGATGCACCCTGGCGTTGGTTGGCATTCTTGGGAGCCTTTTACTGCTGGTCGCCTCGGTCTCGGTTGGCGACGATTGGACGACGTTGTCCGGCGATCTGAAGTCTTTTCGATCGCCGACAGGCGATTGGTTCGAGGCCGGCGGCGTCCGCGTGGATCCCAAAAATTCGAGACGGCTGATCGGTGAATCCGGTCGTGGAATTTTAATCAACGGCAAAACAGGCGTGACCGAAAACCTTATCACCAATAAGCAGTGGGGCGATATCGAAGTGGCGTTGGAATTTTTCATTCCAGCCGGATCCAATTCCGGCGTCAAGCTGCATGGCCTTTACGAAATTCAAATCTGTGATTCCTGGCAGGCAACCGAACTGACGGGAAATGAATGCGGAGGCATCTACCCCCGCGCGGAACTCGAACTGAATCCGCCCAAGTATTACCACATCGACAAGGGCATTGCCCCGCGCGTGAATGCCGCCAAAGCACCGGGCCAATGGCAAACGTTGGAGATCGTTTTTCGCGCGCCGCGTTTCGACAAGAACGGACGCAAGACCGAAAACGCCCGATTCATGAAAGTCGCGCTCAACGGCAAGCTCGTGCATGAAAACGTCGAGATCGCTCATCCAACGGGCCATTATTGGCACCAGGCGGAACATGCCGCCGGTCCGCTTTTTTTCCAAGGCGACCACGGCCCAGTGGCTTACCGCAACATTCGCGTCCGCGTGCCGGCTCAATGACCACGGCGATTCTTGCGGGAAAAAGAATGTCTAACGGGCTGCGTTACGGATCAGGAGGACTGCAAAGTCGCCAAAAACAGTCATTCTGAGCAAAGCGAAGAATCTCTATTAGTTTTACAAGTCCCAATACGTGAACGAGATCCTTCGCTTCGCTCAGGATGACGGTTCCTCCGTAGTCAAGGACTTTGCAGTTTTCCTGTATTACGGACCGTCGGCAAATGCTGCGCAAAGCATTTATTGGGCCTCTGAGATTTTAGGGATTATCCGCAATTTCCACCCGCGCCCCCCCCCAATGACAGGTGCTATTTTCTTTGCTACAATGAAATAGCGCCATGAATACCAGTTATCAACTACTCGCCGCGAAGTACCTGCGCCGGCAGGCAAAGCAACTGGCTGAACAACTCGACGGCCTGCGCGCCGCGGAAGATATCGAGTTCGTTCACCGAGCGCGCGTTGCCACACGGCGGCTTCGAGCTGGGTTGAAAATGTTCGACGGCTGCTTTCCCCCTCGGCTGTTGCGACGTTGGCGGCAGGCCATCCGCCGCACGACCTCGAAATTGGGCAGTGCCCGGGATTGCGACGTTCAAATTGATTTTCTCTGCGGTCTTCTATCGGCCTTGAACACGCCCGCCTGTTTTCCAGGGATTGCCGGCATTCTGATTCGGCTCGAGCGGCGGCGCGAACGACTGCAGCGCAAAGTCGTCAAAGCCGTGGATCGTCTGGAACAGGATGGAACGCTGCGCCAGATGCGGCGACATAGCCGGCGCATCTTACGCGGATCGCCCGCCGAGGCAATAACCATTTCCTCGCCGGAGGTGCTCGCCCAAACCGAACAACATATCCGCCGTCAGCTTGATCGGCTGTTGCAGTACCAAGACAGCCTGTCGGATCCTGAAGACCGGCAACGGCATCATGCCATGCGGATCGCCGCCAAACGGCTGCGTTATACCTTGGAAATTTCCAAGCCGCTCTATCCCAGCCGGCTCGATGTTTTTGTCGAAGCCGTAAAAAATATCCAATCGTTGCTGGGCGACGTTCACGATTGCGACGTGTGGATCGAGCACCTCGACGACTTTACCGCGCGGCAGCGCAAAAGGGCGATACGGCTGTTCGGCCATGCCGGACGTCTCGCGCGGTTGCGACCGGGGATTGAATATCTGCGCGAAGATCGTCGTCGATGGCGTCAAACCGTTTTCGGCGAGTTGGTCGATTTTTGGGCCGACCTCGAAAAGCGGCGTTTTTGGGATGAGTTGATTGCCGCGGTTTCCATCCCCGGTAAAAACGTCCTCCATAGCGCAACTGCGGAGCCAGACGCCCCGAAATCACCCTTGCCCGAAGCCACTGCCGATGCATTGCCATCGCCCCCGGCCGACGAGCGGCCATCCTCCAATAAATCGCTCTTGACCGCCGGCTCTTGATGGAAACAATAGATCGCATGGAGCATACCCCCCCTAAAATTTCGGATGACGTGACCGCCAAAGTCGTGGCGGCCATCGACGTTGGCGCCAACGCCTTGCGGATGGTCATTGCCGAGGTCTTTTCCGACGGACGCATTGAAGTGCTCGAACAAGTCCAGCGGGCCGTGCGGCTGGGGCAAGACACCTTCTGCCGCGGACGCCTGGGCGGCGAAAGCATGCGAGCCGCCGTCCAAGTGCTGCGCGATTATCGCCAACTGCTGGACTTATACAAAGTCGAAAAAATTCGGGCAGTGGCCACCACGGCCGTCCGCGAAGCCGCCAACGGCGAAACCTTCCTCGACCGCGTCTTCATGGCCACGCGGCTCAATGTCGAAGTAATCGACACCTCGGAGGAAAGCCGGCTCACGGTTTCAGCCGTGCGTCAAGCGGTGGGCAACGCCCTGGGCGTCAACGAACGCCAAACCCTGATTGCCGACGTGGGCGGGGGCAGCACTCTTCTAACGTTATTGGAAAACGGCGAAATCGCCACCTCCCAGAGTCTTCGGCTTGGCTCGATTCGCCTCCAAGAGGTGTTCGCCACGAACGAGGAATCGCCCCGGCGTTCGGCCGACCTGCTGCGCCAGCATATTTCCAACGCCTTGGCCACGTTGCAAAGCCTGCCCTTGGAAGAAATCGATTCGTTCGTGGCCGTGGGGGGCGACGCCCGTTTTGCCGCGCGCGAAATCGGCGAGCCCACCGATTCGGCGGACCTGACGGTCATTGAACCGGCCGCGTTCGACAAGCTGGTGGACCGTTGCGAGCGTTTTACCGCCGAGGAATTGTCCAAACGTTTCGGACTCCCGTTTGCCGAGGCGGAGACCCTGAATCCGGCCTTGTTGGTTTATCAAAATCTTTTGCATCGGACCAAAGCCCCGCAGATGATCGTGTCGCACGTTTCGATGCGCGACGGGCTTTTGCTCGAATTGGCGCGTGAAGTGACCGGCCAGGAGGACGTATCGCTGGCCGCCGGAGTGATTCATTCCGCCACGGCAATTGCGGAAAAGTATCACGTCGATTTGGACCACGCCGGCAATGTGGCCGAAGTGGCGGTGCGATTGTTCGACCTGTATCAGCCCGATCACGGATTGAATTCCCGCTATCGCCTGTTGCTGCGCGTGGCGGCGATTCTGCATGAGATCGGCGGATACGTCAGCAGCCGCGCCCACCACAAACACAGCGAGTACCTGATTGCCAATTCCGAGATATTCGGGCTCAATCGCGGCGAGATCATTCTGGTTTCGCAGATCGCCCGGTATCATCGCCGCAGCGTGCCGCGCACATCGCATCCGGCCTATATGGCCCTTCAGCGGGAATCGCGCGTGATGGTCAACAAGCTGGCGGCGTTGCTGCGCGTGGCCGACGCCATGATCCGCGGCCATCGCCGCCGCCCGTCCGACATCCAATTTCAGCGCCACGGCGACGAATTGATCGTTCTCTTGCCCAAAGGCCGCGATCTGCTGCTGGAAGAACGCGCCATGCAAAGCAAGGGCGATCTCTTTGAAGATATCTACGGCGTTAAAATTCGTTTGGAAGAGATGTAAAGTGAAGAAAAAAGATCTCAAATCTCCCGAGCTGTACATCAATCGCGAGTTGAGCTGGCTTGAGTTCAACAACCGTGTGCTTCAAGAGGGGCTTACCGAATCGCTGCCGCTTCTGGAACGTTTGAAGTTTTTGGCCATCGTCGGCTCGAACTTGGACGAATTCTTTCTGGTGCGCGTGGCGTGGCTCATGCGGCGCCGGGCGGCCAAAATCCGCCGCCGCGATGCCTCGGGGCTCACGCCCGCCGAACAACTGGCCGCCATCGGTCGGCGCGTTCACCGGATGATCGAAGAGCAAGCTGCCGGTGTCCGAGACATCTTCTCGAAACTGGCGGAACACGGCTTGCATGTTTGGGAACCGTCGGAATGGACCAGTGAGCAGCGGCAGTATCTCCAATCCTATTTTACTCGCGAAATCGAGCCCATTCTGACGCCGTTGGCCATTGAAGAACTAACGCCGCGGCCGCTGTTGCCGAATCTGCAACTGCATGTGGCCGCAGTCCTGAAAATCGCCGGCGAAAGCGGTCAACCGGCCGAACGACTTTTGGTGGTGCCCGTCCCCTCCCAATTGCCGCGGCTCGTTTCGATTCCATCGGATAAAGACGTGCATTTCGCGCGAGTATCGGACGTCATCGCCGCAAATTTGTCGTCCCTGTCTCCCGACGGCGAAGTCATCAGCACGGCCGCCTTCCGCATTACGCGCGATGCCGACGTCGTGCTTCAGGATGACGAGGAAATCGACGACCTGCTGCATGCGATGGAAGAAGCCGTGCTGGCCCGACGACGCCGCATTCCCGTCCGCCTGACCATCTCCGCCCCCTGCGATCCTCGGTTGAAACAGGCATTGGCCGAATGGTTGAATTTGGGCACTGCCGAAGTCTACGAAGTGGTCGGTCCCCAGGAATCCGCGACGTTGATGGAATTGGTCAACCAGCGCGGTTTCGACAACTTGAAAATCGACGATTGGCCGGCCCAGCCGCCTCGCGATCTGCTCGACAGCGATAATCTTTGGGAAACGATCCAAAGCCATGACGTGCTTCTGTTCCATCCCTACGAAAGCTTCGATCCCGTCGTGCAACTGATCGAGCAGGCCGCCGAAGATCCCCAGGTTTTGGCCATTAAACAAACGCTCTATCGGACGAGCGGTGATTCTCCAATCGTTCGGGCATTGGCCCGAGCTGCCCAAAACGGCAAGGAGGTGACTGCGCTGGTGGAACTCAAGGCGCGCTTCGACGAGTGGCGCAATGTGAACTGGGCGCGTCGGTTGGAAGACGCCGGCGTCCATGTCATCTACGGTGTCGCCGGTCTGAAAACGCACGCCAAAGCGCTCTTGATCGTCCGCCGCCAGGGGCAACGCATCCAACGCTTCGTGCATCTGGCCACGGGCAATTACAACGACCGCACCGCGCGCATGTATTCCGACATAGGGTTGATGACCTGCGATCGCGAAATCGTGCTGGATGTCGCTTCGTTTTTTAATCTCTTGACCGGCTGCTCCGAGGCTATCGGTTGGGCGAAACTGGCCGTTGCTCCCGTCGGTCTGCGGCAAAAATTTATCGATCTGATCGATCGTGAAATCCAAGCCTCTACGCCCGACCGGCCCGGCTTGATCATGGCCAAAGTCAATTCGCTGCAAGATCCGGAAATTTGCCGCGCGCTCTATCGTGCCGGCCAAGCCGGCGTGAAGGTTCTATTGAATGTCCGCGGCATCTGCTGTCTGCGCCCCGGTTTGCGCAACGTTTCCGAAAATATCGAAGTCCGCTCGATCATCGACCGTTTTTTGGAACACGCCCGGGTATTTTACTTCCGCAACGGCGGCCACGAAGAAGTGTATCTCAGCAGCGCCGATTGGATGCAGCGCAATCTCAGCAAGCGGCTTGAATTGCTCTTTCCCATCATTGATCCCAAGCACCGCCGGCGGCTCATCGCGGCCTTGGAAACTTATTTCAACGACGATACGAAAGCTTGGCGTTTGACAAGCGACGGAACCTACGAAAAAGTCTCGCACCAAGGGCACGGCGTTCGCGCCCAGCAGACCTTCTACCAAGAGGCCGTAGACGCCGTTCGCAACGCCGCGCACGCCGCCCCTCAATTTCGTCCGCTTACACGGCCGAAAACCTAATCCAAACGGATTCAAAAAGTTTCTACAGAGAACAAATCCGCAGGAATGGCAAAAATAACCCGCCATTCTGGAACTTTGCCAAAGCCATGCCTATTCCCAACCCAAGAAATGGGATTTTCGGTCTTCCTGCCCTGTTAAAATGCGCCACTCGTCAGGCTTGTTAGGCAATGCTATACTTGGCCAGCAGAGTGTCGCCCCAGGGGGCCGTCTGCCGCCACCCGCCTTTCAGAGGGGTCTTTGCACCAGATTATGAAAAACACCTTTTTCGCAATCCTTTTTTTAGTGATCGGCGTTGCTGCCGGATGGTATGCCCATACCATTGCGCCCAATCTGATGGAACGATTCTCGACGGAAACGAAGTCGGACGGCAAAGGCGCTGCCGATCAATCATCGGCCGTGGTTGGCATGGGGCGAATCGAACCTGCCGCCGGGATCTTGGATGTCGGCGCGATGATGGGTGATCGGCTCGGTCGTCTGTTGGTCGAAGAAGGAGCCCAGGTAAAAAAAGGCGCGTTGTTGGCCGAGCTCGATAGTCGGGTTTTGCGCCAACTTGAATTGGATGCCGCGCGTCTAAACGTCAAAAAAGCGGAAGCCGCCGGCCTTACGACGGATGCCCATCGGCAGAAAATCAAGCTCTTAACCGTCGGCCTTGCTTTGGCTCGAAAAGACCAGCAGCGAATCAATAGCCTGTCGAAAGATTTGATCAGCGATCAAGAGCGAGAGCGCCAGGCGCTGTTGGTCCAACAAGCCGAGACCGAATTGGAGTCGGCCCAAGCTGCTCTGCAACAATTGCTTCGGGCGAATGAACTAAGCCTAGAGGCCGCCCAACTAGAGTTGAAGCTGGCGGAAACAAAATATCAAAAAACATTGGTCACCGCCCCTTGTGACGGAACAATTCTCAAGATTCATTCCCGGCCGGGCGAAACCATCGGCGCTAAACCGATCTTGCAAATGGCCGATCTGCGGCAAATGGTCGTCGTTGCCGAGGTCTACGAAAACGAGATATGCAACATCCGCCGGGGGCAAAAAGCGTTCGTAACCAGCAAGGCGTTTTCGCCGCCCTATGCCGACAAAGCCTTGCAGGGCACGGTCGCCCGCGTCGGCCAGATGATCAGCACGCCGGTCTTGAAGAGCGTCGATCCGTTTGCTCCGGCCGATCGCCACGTGGTGGAAGTTCGCGTACAACTGAACGAGGAAGCCGTCAAACTGGTTGACCGTCTCAGCAATCTTCAGGTCGATGTGCGGTTTGAAAAGAAGGATTAACGAATCCCAATTTCCATGCGAATCCCCCTTGCCTGGCTGAATCTGGTCCATAGCAAGACACGGACCGCCTTGGCCGTGGCGGGGGTGGCTTTTGCCGTCGTTTTGATCTTCATGCAGTTGGGCTTTTTGGGATCGGCCGAACAAAGCGCATCGCTGGTCTTTGATGCCCTGGATTTCGATATTCTCGTCCGCTCGCGTCATTATTTGCATTTGGTGTCTTCGCGAACTTTCCCGCTCAAACGGCTCGATCAGGTCGAGGCCATGCCCGGCGTAAGTCGCACGGCCGCAATCTATCTGACTTCCGACTTCTGGCGCAATCCACAGAACGGCAGCCGGCGCGGGATGCTGGTGATCGGTGTTAATCCGAACGACGACGTTTTTCGCGTCGAGGATATTCAACGCAAGCTGGCCCTGCTGACTACTCCCGAGTCCGTGCTGATCGACTGCAAATCGCGGCGCGAATTCGGTCCCTCCGACGGTCAACGGTTTGGTGAAGCCGACATCGGCGTCGAGGCCGAACTTGCTCAGCGTTCCGTGCAAATTGCCGGCTGTTTCACGCTCGGTATGGGCTTTGTCGCCGACGGCGCCGCGATCATCGACCTGCAAGGTTTCCAACGGATGCGTCCGCAACAGGCGCCAAACGAAGTGAGCCTGGGACTCGTGAAGCTTCAACCCCGTGCGAATGCAGACGCAATCGCCGCCGCACTGCGCAATCAATTGCCCGGTGATGTGGAAGTTTTAACCCGGGCCGATGTGTTAAGCGGCGAAATTCGTCACTGGGTTTGGGAAACTTCGATCGGCTTGATTTTCCAGTTGGGGGTCGTCGTCGCGATGGTCGTGGGCACGGCCATTGTCTACCAAGTGCTGTCGAGCGACGTGGCCAACCATCTGCCCGAATACGCCACGCTGAAAGCCATCGGCTACAGCGGCCGCTATTTGGCCTCGGTGGTTTTGCAGCAGGCGTTGGCGCTGGCCGTGATGGGATTCCTGCCCGGGCTCGCTGTTTCCGCGGCGCTCTATGCGTTGACGCGAACAGCCGCTCGGATTCCGATGGATCTCACCTGGACTCGCGTGTTTTTCGTTTTAGGACTCTCGATCTTCATGTGTACGATTTCCGGACTGGGCGCCCTGCGGAAGGTCCGCTCGGCCGACCCCGCCGATTTGTTTTAATATGATATTCCCGCACCGCATACCGCTGGCTTGGCGCAATCTGACGCACGACCGCCGTCGTCTTTCGGTGGCGGTCTCGGGCATCGGTTTCGCCGTGGTGTTGATGTTCATGCAAACGGGCTTCAAAAACGCCCTGTTCGACAGCACGGTGCAAATCCTTCAGGAACTCAACGCCGATCTAGTCATTGTGGCCAAGGCCCGTTATGCCTTGCCGGCCAATCAATCCTTCTCAATCAAACGGCTCTACCAAGCCCGCGCGTATGAAGGCGTTCGAGCCGCCTACCCTCTGTATATCGAACGTCCCCGGGCCGTTTGGAAACAACCCGATGATTGCGCCGCCAACACTCGCTCGCGGGCATATCCCATCCGCGTGCTGGCCTACGATCCGGCCGATCCTGTTATGTTGATTCCCGCCGTCAAACTGGCCGCCGACAAGTTGAAACAACCGGGCGCTGTTTTGATCGACGAGAAGAACAAATCAGTCTATGGTCCCCCTGGTTGCCGCACACCTTGGCCGCAATGGCAGGATGTTACGTTGGCAGGTCGCACAATCCATATCGTGGGCAGTTTTTGCCTTGGCACTGATTTCGCCAACGATGGCAATTTGTTCATGAGCACTGCGAATTTCGCAAAGTTTTTCCCAAACCGCGTCCTCGGCGGCGATCCGCTCGAAGCCGTTGATTTGGGCGTCGTGCAATTGGATGCCGGTGTGAATCCACAAGAGGTAAAACAACGCCTTGCCGTGAACCTTCCCGCGGATGTGACCGTTCTGACTAAGGCGGAAATGATCGAACGCGAGCGGAATTTCTGGAGCAACAGCACCCCGGTCGGCTACATTTTCCTGCTCGGCACGGTCATCGGTTTTCTGGTAGGCATGATTATCTGCTACCAAATCATCAATGCGGATATCGCCGACCACATGCCGGAATTCGCCACCCTAAAAGCCATGGGCTATCGCAACAGCTATTTCGTCAGCTTCGTGTTGCTAGAGTCGGTCTATCTGTCGGTCTTAAGTTTCATTCCAGGCTTATTGGCCAGCTATGCGCTTTACGCCGTCTTGGCACATTCGACAGGCCTGCTGATGATCCTCAACTTCTCGCGCGCCGCAACCGTTTTTCTACTGACACTCGCCATGAGCATCGCCTCCGGCTGCTTGGCCATGCGTAAAGTTCTCGCCGCCGATCCGGCAGAGCTGTTCTAAGCCACCCCCCACAGTAGCTATCGCCAATTGACGAGTGCGATTATTTGATATAGACTAGTCTTAGACCAGTCTATATGGAGGTTTCCCATGCACACCGTCGGTTCTTACGAAGCCAAAACGCATCTGCCTGCTCTTTTGAATCGCGTCGCCCAAGGCGAAGAGATTACGATCACTCGTCATGGCGTGCCCGTGGCCATGCTGGTGCCGGCCGATAAGACGCAAAAACTCGATATAAAAAAAGCACATCAAGAACTTATCGAACTCCGAAAAGGCAATCGGCTAGATGGCCTTTCTATCCGAGAACTGATTGAGGAAGGACGCCGATGAGTCGTTTCATCCTCGATTGCTCGATGACATTGGCTTGGTTTTTTGAAGATGAAAGCAGTTCTAGGTCGCAAGCGGTGTTCTTGTCCATCGACGAACAAAAGATTCTTGTACCGAGTCTTTGGCCTCTTGAAGTGGCAAATGTGCTAACGTGTGCTGAGAGAAGAAATCGCACAACTACCGTAAAGGTCGCTAAGTTCGTGGATATGCTAAGGAGACTGCCAATTGTTGTTGATGCGCATACGGCGGAAATCGCCTTGGACGATATCTTGCCCCTGGCACGCCGTCATCGACTAACGGCTTATGATGCCGCCTATCTGGAGTTGGCTCTCCGCACCGGTCATCCGCTGGCGAGTCTCGATGACTCGTTGAACAAGGCTGCGACTGCGTTGGGCGTTGAGTTGTTTAACGGTTGAACCGTCCGCCGCTCGATTTTCGCTCCTAGCCGCTGCAATTTGCGGTCGAGCAGTTCATAGCCGCGATCGAGATGGCGAATGCGGTTGACGATCGTCCGGCCTTCGGCGGCCAAGCCTGCGAGAACTAAGGCCGCGCTCGCTCGTAGATCGCCGGCCGTGACGGTTGCCCCTTGAAGCGATGACACGCCCTTGACGAAAGCCGTGTTGCCATCACACTGTATGCTCGCTCCCAAACGATTCAATTCGGCCACATGCAGAAAACGGTTGCCGAATACGCAATCTTGCACACGAGTCGTCCCCTCGGCAATGGCCATAAGCGCCGTCCATTGTGCCTGCAAATCGGTGGGGACGCCCGGATAGGGCCGAGCGACAATATCAACCGCGCGCAGCCGTTTAGGCGTCTGAATCGATACGCCGCTGTTTTGCACGCCGATTTCCGCGCCCGCCGCACGCAGTAACTGCAACACTGTCTCTAAATGTTCGGGCACGATATCCTTTACCACGGCCGATCCGCCCGTAATAGCGACGGCCAATAGCAACGTGGCCGCTTCGATGCGGTCGGGAATGAGTCGATGCGGAGCGCCTCCAAGTTGATCGACGCCTTCAATGCGGAGAGTCGGAGTGCCAAGTCCTTCGATCTTTGCTCCCAAAGCGATCAGGAAACGGCCAAGATCGACGATCTCGGGCTCAAGAGCCGCACTGCGCAGAATCGTCACACCTCGGGCCATCACCGCGGCGCTCATCACGTTGGCGGTGCCGGTTGCGGTGGAACCATTCGGCCCGCAAAGATCAATGTCGGCGCCGGTCAAGCGTCGAGCGGAAGCCACGACGCATCCATGCTGCAACTGCAATTCAGCTCCCAGGGCTGCAAGCCCCTTCAGATGCAAATCAACCGGCCGATTCCCGATGGCACATCCGCCGGGCAATGGTACGATGGCTTTTCGCCGCCGAGCCAAAAGCGGCCCTAACGTGCAAAAACTCGCTCGCATCCGCTGGGCCGAACGTTCGGGAACGCGAACAGGCCGTGGATCAACCGTTTCCAAAAGCATGCGGCCGTCGATTTGCTCAACGTGCATCCCCAATTCGCGCAGCACGCGGGCTTGGGTTCGCACATCGGTCAATCGGGGCACATTCTCAAGCCGCACCGGTTCCGAAGCAAGCAGCGCGCCAGCCATGATCGGCAGCGCGGCATTTTTCGCCCCGCTGCATCGCACCTCGCCCTGAAGCGATTCCCCGCCAATAATCTCGAAATAAGACATAAAAAAACTGCACGTGTTGTTTTCAGCCATCTTATCTCTTTTAGAAGCAGGGAGCAATTCCTGGCAATGCAGCCTACTTCTCAATTTGTCCAGGTTGAACTAGAGTAAGAGCAACTTCTCGAAAACGAACTTTTTCTTGGGAAACTTTTTCCACGTCCCGTGCGTCTAACAAGACGGACTCTCGTTGACCTTACCAATCCATCTACAAAA
>JAEAMG010002037.1_pt1 | contig 13551 bp, 13 predicted proteins | sample 8958741 | NCBI WGS metagenome assembly JAEAMG01 (sample SAMN16933256, study PRJNA681125) | bioreactor sludge metagenome | isolation source: anaerobic bioreactor treating anionic surfactant - SDBS | place: India: Bengaluru | collected 2019-02-28
AGGCAAACTCCCGGCGCTACCAAAAAAAACTACGCCAGAACGCTAAAGTATTACGGAAATTATCATCTCCCATGGATAGTAGTTAACCGGGAAAACCTATCGCTACCGCAAAGGAAACACCTTTTTATCGGGTTAAAGCTTTAAAGTTTGTTGGTGTCCACTATATGAAGGAACCCTACACTTTACAGGTGTTTGCTGAAGATGGCGAAGAACCAGGTCAAAAAGATTCCTGCATGTCATCGGCTTATTCAACTTTTCTCCACGAACGACCTTATTGGATTATAAATTATTTGTTAGTAGAAAACAAATATTAATCGCCTGTTATTTTCGTTATCAGTTACACCCGATTTTTATTTCTTTAGGTAACATGGGTAAGGTTATCTCAAAATACATGATACGGCAACAATCGTTGGCAATATCCCGTTAAGGTACATGGTTCTTTGATGGAAAAGGCCTGTGTAATGCATAGTATTCAACCGCTCATTTTCCCGTTGACATGCTTGTCTCGCGTCCCACCAAGCCATCAGGATCCTTCTGAGGATGACTTCCTTATTCCCTGCTTCACTCATCGGATTATCCACTCTGATTTGCCTTATAAAGTCCGTGGGGGGAAAGCCCAACGCAATCGCCATCTCCGCCAGATTCAAGTCCAGTTCCAAAAGGCTGACCCGGGCGGTTTCAGCGCTTCCGGATGACCATTTTTGGAAAAGGCGCCGCGCTTCTTCGATAGTACCGAGGGCGATGAACGTTCTCAACGCGGCTTCGTGCGCGGTATCAAAGCGCGTATCGAAACGGGTCAGGGTTTGCGCGAGACGGCGGGCGCCCAGGTCCAGGAACTCCCTGTTCGCTTCCGTTATGGAACGTTCGAGCAACAGTTCCGCCGCGTTTATATAGACTTCGCAACGGGGGCAGGCAGTGTCCTTTAGTTTTTGCCGCATTCTTTTCAGGCATCCCCTAGCCGTGGTGCGTTTTCCCGTTGCCAGGGCTATCTCGAAGAGGCTGAAGAGGTTTCCCTGGGGTGAACAGCATTCACCCGCCTCCTCCGCGAAAGGCTGCACTTGTTGGTAGGCTTCGCGGGGGAAGCCCCGGGCAAGGTATAGCCTGCCAAGCGCGAAGGCATGCTCCGAAGTATACCAGGGGTGTTTGTTAAAGCAGGCCGCCAGGTCGGCTATGACCGCTTTGGTCTCCTCGCAGGTCTGCGTGTGGACACAGGCGTGGGTCAATTCCCGATAAATGAGTTGTCCGCAGTCTTTCCACTCGGGAGAAATATCCTGTATGGCCTCCAGGTAAAAGGGAATGGCCTGCTGGAAACAGCCGGCCCGGCTGTACATGCTCGCCACGCCGAAGGCGGGGTCGCATGCGCGGGGCATGTTGTTTCGAGCGTGCTTGATTGCGAGCGCTTTTTCCCAAGCTGCGGCCGCCTTTAAGTGCTTGCCAGTGAAAAAGAATTGGAGCCCTTCATCCCAAAATGTTTGATAGGTGAGACTGTCAGCAGTCGGGGTCATCTTTCGTTTCCTTGTTCGATTCGTATTTCCTGAGTTCCCGCTTCAAGTAAAGGTTTTCGAGGGTCGATTGGATGAGGGCACTGTAGACCTGATGGTGGTCGTCGTATATCGCCTTTCTTTGCTCGTCCGTGAGCTTATCCGGCGACAGGAGCAACGCCTCGGAGAAGAGATTGAAAACGATATCGTCGAGCCAACCGTCGGAAAGGTCGAGGACGGCCAGTTGCCTGATCACGGGGTTCATGGCGTTGAGGAAAAGTTTCTTTATCCCTTGTTTCTGGGACTGCGCGAGGTGTTTCATGAGAAGGGCCTGCATGCCGATCAGTCCGGTCCAGGCGTCCGTTGAAAGGCCGGGCGCCTTGGAATTGTCAACGAGAGCGATGGAAAGGCGAACCGGTTTGAAGCGGCGCGTTTCAACGACCATGTCAACGCCGCGCTGCCGGAGAACCGCGGCAAAGGTCCGCTCGAGGTTTTTAAAACGCATGGCCTCCTCTTCCGGCAACGGCATGTAAATGCCGTCATCGGCGCCCACTTCGCGGAAAACCACCTGTTCAGGATGCAGCCGGCAGTACATGTCAACCACCTCGGCGTTCAGTCCCGCATCCAGGTTCAGTACGAAGTCGCCTTTGGGCGTGTAGAGTTGTTCAAAACGCAATTGGTCCGCCTGGTTCCTATATCCCAGGATGGGCGTGCGCCCGCTCTGGTCCTTGGGTTGTTCCGTGACGACTTGCTCCAGAGAAATCATACCGCTGTTGGATTGAAAGAGCAGTTGCGAGGCAATATGTTCGAAGAGATATTCGTCGCGTAGCGCGGCATCTTTGAGGGTGAGATCGTGGCAGATGGCAATTATCCGGAAGACGGTCGGATTCGTTTTCGCGAGATGAACAAGATGTTCCAGGAGCAACGCGTTGATTTTGTTGGCGGTTTTGTAATACTCCGCGTTTCTGATCAGGCTTTCCCTGGACGCGGTGGGGGTGAGCCGGTCGAATTCAAGAACGCCCCTTACCATGGGGCTGGCCCAGTCCGGAATGAGCCCGGCATCGTCTCCGATAAACATGCGCTTCAGCCAGATGCTGACCCGTCCCGGTTTCGAGAACATGCTTCCATTCAGGCACGTGATAAACAACGCGCCATGCATGCCTTCGTCGTCGACCGGAATCAAGGAAATAATTTCCTCTCGAAAACGCTCCTGAAGCCAGGTCTTGAGCTCCGCCTGGTGGTATTGCCAGCCGGGGATATGGAACGGCGCCTCCATTTTATTGACAGGATAGGGCTCCGCATCCAGGTAAATCGGGTAAGGGAGAAAATCGGCCCACTTCTGGACCTGCTGAATCACATAGGATCGTTCGGCATATTCCATGTATTCCTGTTCCAGAAAGACCATTACCGTGGTGCCGGTCTCGCACGGCGCGTACGTTTCCATCGTGTACTCGCCGCTGGGTTCCATGGACAGCCGCGTGGCCTCTTCATTTTCACGGCGGGAGACGACATCAACACGCGACGCGACGTTAAGGGCGCTGAAAAACCCGATGCCAAACTGGCCGATCGTGTCTATGCTCTCGCCGTTTTTGCCGCTCCCACCCAGACACGCCAAACGCTCGATCAGCTCTTCCCTGCTCATGCCGATGCCGTTGTCTTGAATCTCAAACACACCTCGAGCCGGAGATAGCCGGATTTGAATGGCCGGTTCCCGCCCGGGCCCCACCTTGCCCCGTTCCGTCAAACTGTCGCCGGCATTCTGAATCAGTTCGCGCAGAAACGTGCCTTCATCGGAATACAGATTGTCCTTGAGCAGTTTGAAAATGTTCTTGATGTCCGCTTTCACATAATGTTTCGTCGTCATAAAACCTCCTTTAGTTTTGGTAGTTTCTTAAGGTTTATGCTCCCACCGTACTTTCATCTGAGGAACATGTAATTAACTTAAGCACGGAAGTTGAAAGTAAGTCTTTCCTATCAATCCGTTTTCACGATGAGTAATTGCCCTATAGGTTTTCGTCCTTTGGTTGTTTTTGATTTTCCATAGCATGGCCCGATATACCGGCACAGAGCGCTTCCCGGGCAATCATAATGGCCTCTTCCAAGGAACAGTACCCTTCATACGGGGAGTTACATTCCTCTTCCAGCATCACTGCGACAGCGAGTTTTTCGTTGAGCAATCCACCGATAAACCAATCCACCTGTTGACTAGTTCCGCTTATTCCCATGCTGTGGAAACCCAAAAGTTGCGCGCCTGGAATGGCTGCCTCTCTGCAGGCATGGCATTCCTTTGCATGCCGTATCAGGCCTGATTGCATGACTGACTGCGTGACTTCGGAAATGAAGGGCGGCGATGGCGCTCGTCTGTTTGCCGGGTCCAGGAAGGGAGTAACCAATGTGCTGTTGTTGATCAGGGCAGCCATGATTCGCACTGCCTGAATGGGTGTCACCCGCAATTCTCCCTGACCGATGCAGAGATTGATATTGTTGCCGGCAGCCCACGGCGCCGGGAATTCCGCGTCGGCCTGAAACTTGGCCCACGATTCGGGTGAAGGTACGAACCCGGCTGTTTCTCCAGGAAGGTCTACGCTTTTGGGATTGCCAAGCCCAAAGCAGCGAATCCAGGATTCTAGAGTCTCGGTTTGAACATGCGCGCCGATATTAAAGACAAAGAACAAGTGACAGGATTTAACAAGCGCTTCTTCCATTGTTATGGGGCCGTGAATATGTCTTCCGCCGCAAGAATAAGGCCTGCCACCATGAGCCAAGTGTTCCATCCCGGGGCAATCATATATGGTTTCTGGCGTGATCATGCCTTCCTCGAGGGCCATGGTGCCAGTAATCAGGTGCATCATGGCGCCGATAGGAAAGCCTCGGGTGTGCGCCAGATACCTTTCCGGTGGATTACTTGCCAGCGCGAGAACCTGTCCTGCTTGGGCATTCAGCAGAACGAGCGCGCCGTTTTTGCCGCTTTCGCGCAGCAGCGCTTCGCAACGCTTTTGCATGTCGGTGGCCCGTCGCGTTTCAAGTTGTATAATGGCCTGGTTGCTGTCTATAGCGTTGGAGTTGTTCCCGTTTCCCTGGGATATTGCCCCAATACAGATAATGATATTTACAAAACAAATCATCATGATTCATTTCCTTTCTCGTCAAGCAAGATGCCCGTTAGAAAAGCTTTGTGTGCCGGGGTAGCCACGGATACGGCATATTCCCGACGTTTTGCATATATTTCCAAAGGTGTAAGTCCTTTCCCGTTTCTGGCGCCGGGTTCAGCGCCATAGCTGACCAGCAGCCTGTAGATGGTCAAGTCTGGGCGTACTGCAGCGCAATGCAGGGGCGTTTCCCCGCATCCGGCAGGACCGTTTGTGCTGTTAAATATTTCAAGTATTTCTGTTGCCGAGGTTTCCAAAATTTTTTCCGTTGCGTCAGGATATAAAATGGCGTCCCGTTTAGCGTCCAAAATCGGTGGTGTCACATCGTGTGTGGTGCGGGCATTGGGGTCGGCCCCGGCGCGAAGCAACCGCCGGCAAGTTTCTTCTTGTCCCAGAACCGCCGCAAGATGCAGGGGTGTCAGGCCGATAAGTGAAGCTGCCCCGGTATCGGCCCCGTGCCGCAACAGCAGCAACGCAAGTGTGGCGGCCTGTTCACTTGCACAAGCCATGTGTAAGGGCGTCAAGCCTTGCGCATCAGGCGCATTGACGTCCGCACCCCGTGCAATCAATTCCCGCGACAGCGTTTCATGACCGCAGAGTATGCTGTGGTGCAGCGGGGTCCGTCCCGCGGTGCCGGGGGTACAGGTCGCGCCCCGGTCCAGAAGTAGGACGGCTATTTTGTAATGCCCCTGTATGGCTACCAGATGTAAAGCGGTATCACCGTTGCCGTTCCGCGCATTTGGATCGGCGCCGCAATTCAGCAGAAGCGTCACACAGCGCTGGTGTCCATCGTATGCTGACAAATGCAGCGGGGTAAATCCATCAGTATCCTCGGCGATGATGTCTGACCCGCGTTGTGTCAGGACATTGACACAGTCGCTTCGCGCTTTTCCGGCGGCCAGATGCAGGGGTGTTCTATCGTTTCTGTCCAAGGCATTCGGGTTGGCGCCCCGGTCTAGTAATAAATGAACTATATCACTGTTCCCGGTACTGGCGGCGATGTGCAGCGCAGTTCTCTCCCTTGCGTCCCGCTCGTCAATGGCGTCGCCGCAGTCGAGCCGCTCCCGGACTCCAGCACTATTTCCGTCAAGGACCGCCTGATGCAGCGGGGGCGCCGGAGGAGGCGTCCCGCCTATGGTTTTCATCATGGTGTCCACCCAGCCCATTACCGCTTGTTCCGCTTTGATATGGCCTGTTATACACCCTGACAGCAGTGTCGCCAGTAACGCCGCCATGGGTATGATGCATGTTCCTTTCATGCGATGCCCTCCTTTTTCTTGTCTTGGTTTTCCAGGAATGTGAGGATATAGCGTAGGCTCCCGACAAAGCGTTTTTGTGGTTGGTGCGAGCCCGTTCGCGGCTGATACTTCCTGGGGCAGGCAAGCGACTCCAGCAAAAACTGTGGACGCTCCATGGTCGACTCCGGTTCCACGAGCCCGAGGACATATCGCGCGTCCGGAAATACCTCCTTCGCCTGCGCTAGTGCGGGCAAAATATTGCCTTTGTTTGCGGGGTCCACCAGGACATATTCTCCCGCATATCCATACTCGGGTCTCATGCACAAAATAGCTGCGCCAAACCCGTCCTTTCCATCGGTCAAGTACCCGGAACGCCCCCAGCAAACGCTTCCCCACAATCGGTCGAGATTTTTTCTGTAATCGGTAGGAATGGAACCGCTCACTTCTTTATAAGCAGCCGCTAGTCGTTTTTGTTCTTGCGTCGGCAGAGAAGCCTCCGCCACGGTAATCTGCCGGCGCAACCAGACATGAATCGGGTAGGTTGTCAACACATGCAGCAGCGTAAAGGCGGCGGACTGTAGGGCGAGGTCTTCGTTGCTCGCGGTGATCTCTAATACGGTGCGGGGAAATTTTCTGGATAAGGTAATCAGTCTGTTCTCGAGGCGCTCGTTTATAATATCAGCCGGAGTATTCATCCATATTTTCAAAATGGATTCCAACGCCGCACGTTCTTCCCTCGATTTCACTTTGTAAACCTTCCAAATCGCACAGAATCTTTCCCGCATCCCAGGCATTATGGCCTTTAGTGGTATATTACGGCTATTGCCGATCAGGCGCTTTATAAGGCCTGCAGTTTCTGTTATCAGTCTCCACGCGATCTCTATTACCGCCGTAAGCGGATTATTGCTCCACAAGTGTCTGTTAATAATCCGGACGGCGCCGTCAAAGGACTCCTCATACCCGGGCCCATGAAAGCGCGCAAAACAGTCCCGAAGGTCTATGAGTTGTCGCCTGGCGGTGTGCAGCAAACGGTATTCCGAATACAGGACGCGCAACCGATACAGTGCCAGCAAGATGTCCATCATGCTTCGGACCCGTTCCGCGGCCTCCGTTCTCAGCATAAACCCATCATTGGTGTATCCCGTTTCCATTTCTTCACGCTGAACCTGTTCTATACGCGCTTTGGACATTACCTCAATAGCCTCAAAGCATTTGGTGAAAGACATTGGTTGCATTCCTTTCAAGGCCGGGCTTTGAGCGCCTTGTCGAGTTCTTCCCGCAAGGCTGCTTTTTGGTCTGTAAGACGGCCTAATTTGTCAACGAGTTGGCGAATATAAGCGGTGTCCGCCCGGGAAAACATGGGGCTTTTCGTCACCATGTCGGAATTGATGTCCGGGCTGACTAAATCAGGAATTCCCTGCCGCTTCTTAACATAAGAATAAAAGGAATTCAGGTCTTTCAGCACCACGGTTTCAGCAATCTCATTGGACTCCAGGCCTTTCTTAATGACCTTCACGGCTTCTTGATAACAGCCCTCGTTCACCAGGCGTTTTGCCTTTTCGAGGGACTGTTGCGCGGCAGCAAAATTTTCTTCATAGACCTGTGAAGAACAACACACAAAAGCGCTTCCGGCAAGAAGGGATAGCACGGCATAGAGGCTCCGCTGAATTCTCCGTTGATTCAACATCCCATGTATGCTCATGGCTACTCTCCGTCTTCATTCAAAAATTCGCCGGTTTCCATGGCTTCGAGGCGGCATAACAAGGAGTCGAGCATATCGCAGCCCTGTTGACGGCATACCGTTATGGCGGCCCGCATTTCAGCCAGAGCCTGTGGAATATACCCTCTTGCATATAAGACGCACGCCAGACTGTCCCGTAAGTCCGGGTTCCTGTAGGAACTTTGCCGCACCGCCAAAGAAGCAATTTCATTCGCGTATTGAAGATCACGGTATTCAACATCGGTTTCCGTGGCGATTAAATAGCCCAGCGTTCCCAATATCCCGGTGAATCCCCATTCGACGGCGCACTTTCTGATCCTGACGCCCAGGGTTTTTATTTCCCCGTGATGCTCGGGCAGGCCATACCTGACCAAGGCCAAATATTCTTCCACCCATGCCTCCAGCCGCGCCTCCGCGACTTTTTTGCGCAACAGAATAACGTCAGCCCCCTGGAGCGCCACTTCGTCAACAGGCCCTTCACCAAGATGGTTCATTATCCCGAGCAAATCTTGGGGCGAACCATGCCAAATCACGACGCCCCGGGAAAAAATAAACGAGTGAGGAAAAGATACGTCGTCCAAATCTTCCGTATAAAATTGCCAGGTCTGCTCTTCATCGTCCCGTGCCAGGGCGTACGCGGCGCCTGTGTTTTCGGCGAACTGTAGAATGACATCAGGAGCGTCGTCGGTAACAGCGACTACCTGAATATCGTCTCTGGCATCAAGGTCATTCAGCTTGTTTACGGACTCTTCGCAGACGCCGCATCCGCTCGAATAGAAATCCAGGATCGTAACCATATCGGACTCAGGTTCTACTTCAACGGGTTCTCCCTGGACCCATTCTTCGATAACAAGTTCCCCAAAACAGGGTACCACGCAAAGCATCGCGGCAATCATCCCCGCACTCAACACTTTGTAAAACATCGTCATCCTCTCCTTTCATTATCTGGTTACTTATTGTTCCTCAGACACCTTTTTGTCTGGCTTATCCAACTGGTCTATTTGCTCATGCTCCTAATCCAGCAATTGGGCGAGCTCCTCCGTGATGGGCGTACTCCATCCGCGTTGCTCAAATTGCAGCACAAGTTCTCGCAGGGCCTGTTTTTGACTATCTGATCCCCTTCTGGCCAGCGTGATAAACTGCGGTTTGTTGTCACGCAGTATGTCCGCAATATCGCAAAGGCCAAGGTCTCCAACTTCAAGTTTGTTCATACCGCTTACATGTCGAAAATAACCGGCAGATTTATTCCATTCCCAAATCGAGACATCTTTTCGGGTAAAGAACTCGCTATCATCCTTCAAATCCGAATACGTAATCCGGGTGTGAATGCTAAGACGGATGGTGTTCTTTTTTCTTTCAATAAAAGATTCCCCTGAAAACCGAGCGTTAATAGGCGGCCAGCCATCCCAATAACCGTCGCCCAAGGGGTAGCGCAAAATTTCGATCAGTTCCCCCGTACTTGTAATCACCTCATAGAGAACCTCTTCTTCATAGTAAACGCCGCTGCCCCGCATCACTTCGGTAGCGACAAATAAGGCGTGCTCCCTTTCGAGGACTAAAGGGTGAACCACTTGGGAAATACAAGCGACGGCAGACCAGGCTTGGCTCTCCTCGTTCCTATTCAGAAGAACGGACATCCCGATGGAGGGTACTGTAATTTCCGGTTCCGAAAAGACTACGAGGGCCTCCGGTCCCGGAACTTCCAGGAAATCCCCACTGTACAGAAACAAATAGAAATCACAGGCGGTTAACTCCCCGTATTTCGAAAATATCGGGTTGCTTTCTTCAAAATACCAGCAGCCGGTTTCCACAACCGTCCCTTCGGCTCCCGGGTCCACAACAATCCCCAGGTCCCGCCAAAGAGGAGCATCCGCCGTCACTTCGAAAGCGGAGAGCCCTTCATCAAGGGGTTGCCCCGCATCTATCATGCCCGAAGACAACTCTTCAGCACCCGATAGCGTCCGGCAAATCAGAAACAGGGCAAGAAGGGCCGCTTCCCAAAAACCCGCCTTATTCCAAGAAGATGTGATATGTTGGGTCAACGTTGTTGCCTGTTTTGTTGGTACTTCGTTTTGGCTTGCAAATAGATTCATCTTGGGGGTATCCTTTACTGGTTTGAAATGCCTTTCCTCTTACTAAATCGCAAAACCGTGTGGTTTTGTTCAATTTATTTTTAAAATATTGAAACATAAAATAATATATAACTATTATATAAAGTGAATTTGAGTGCATGGTTAGGACAAGTATTAAGCCTGTTCGATATAATGGAAGAGGGGGGGTATTCTGTTCCTGATGGATTTCACCTGTGTTTTAAGGTAAGATACTGACCCTATGGGTGATGTAGATGTGTAGACGTTAAAAGAACAAACGTATACTGTTGTCTACCCCTAAAAGGGTCAGATATTTGAGAAAGATATAGGACTTGAATAACGACGTTACCAGTAAAGATCTTTTTATGCCGCCCGGCAGGGGGATAGTGGATGTAACGCTTCGACAATACGGTGCTATAGCGTTTTCAGTGATACGTAAAAAATGCCGGGAATCTGGTATTCTGCAGTATCAGGAGGCAGAAGAGATTTATAATGAATGGCTTTACCAGTGCTTGTTATCTGAAAACAAACTGTCCTCTTTAGGTCCAAAATTAAGGCTCCGTCGGATTTTCTCTATTTTGAGGAATTGTTTTGTATCCCGTCTTCGCAAAGAAACGGCAATGCGTCGCGACCGACGATTAACCAACGTACTGGAAGATTTTGAAAATATCAGCGCGATACTTATTGATCATGATACGGAAAAGGATAAGTGTGTTGATTATCTTGATTTTTATTCTACCTACCTCGATTGTGTAAGTAATCTGAACAATAAACATCTGCACATTTTGAGGTTGCTCCTGGCTGATGTTACACAACGCGAAATGGCCAATAAACTTGGGATTCCCGTTGGTACCGTCAATGGGTTGATCAAGAAGGCCAAGCAGAGGATTTCGGTATGCCTGAAACATAAAGGGGTGGGCAAGAAACTTCTCAAATTGGTGCTGGGTACCACCGGGGAAAATGGAGAAGAAAATGAACTGCAACCTGTTTGAGGAGCATGTCCTGGATTTTATTCGGGATTTAATGCCTCCGGAAGAGGCCAGGAACATGCGCGTTCATACGGAAACATGTGCACGGTGTAAAGCCCTTGTGGAAAGCTACGGTCTTATGCCTTATATCCTGAAGGTAGATGAGACCTTCATCGAGAAAACACTCGCAACCGCCCACGACCGGGTGCAACACCATAAAAGACGCAGAAACAGGATAGCCGGTTTGGCTATGGCGGCATCGGTGGTAGTCGTAGCCACCATAGCATCCGTCTGGAGATATGCGCTGACACCTCCGCCGACAGGTTTACGCTTGGCGCAAGAGTTTGCCCGGAACGTAGAAATTTCCCGAATGCCGGCCTATGAAGAATTTGAAGAAGAAACAATCGAACCGTACGGGACGATTGAGGTGAAGGGCACAGAAGTCCCCGGAGTACTTGAGGAAGTCCCAGCCGCGATTGAGATACCGAAACAAACCAAACCGGCTACTTTCCCAATGATTATTGCTGCAGTGCCGGTTTGTGCCGTCCCTACGGAAGAACCTCCAGTTAAGGAGGAAGAAGAGGAAACAGCGATTACACCCATTTTTATCCCTGACGCTATTTACATGCAATCAGCGGAGAATATTTTGCTGATAAAAACCAAAGATCAGATTGGAACCGGTGTTATTCTGGATGCTGAAGCGTTGCCGTTTATTCTAACCGATGAAGAAAACAAGCGCCTTATTCCCGTTTTAACGACCCGGGATATGGCGTTTTCTGGTGATTTAACCATCAATCTCACCATGTCTGTTCAAATCATGCGTGGAACGATACAAGACCCGGACGGCGACACAGATATTCCCAAAATGGTTCCAGAAAACACGCTATCATCCGCACTGGTATGTGCCTGGGGCAGGGATGCGGACTGGGCTCTACTAGGTATTGACGCGAGTGCCTTTTCAGAAGTGAGAGGACTTAAACCAACAGGGCCACTTGAGAATACCGTTGCCAAAATAAGTTGTTCTAATCCAGATAATCCGTGGCGCTATACAAGGATTAAATACAAACCCGATGAAGGAGAAACTCCTTTCCTTATACAACCGGATACAGCATCAGGTGAAGTGGATTATAGCAGCATATTGTTGGACGAGGACGGACAAGTCACGGGTATTGCCGTATCCAGAGATAATGCCTGGGATATCGGCGCATTACAGGAACTGGGGGTGAACAAGTATTACGGTTCTATAAAAGGACCATTCTCATTTACGAGTCTAGCCGACTATCCCATAGAAAGAAGTACTTGTTGGGCCTATGAGGAATCCGGCCAAAGGAACGGGGCTCTTCTGATTATTGACGGGGATCTGAAGAGAGGAATTTTTTGGAGCGTCGGCGCCATATCAGGCAATGGTTCCCTGATAATGAATATACCCACGGATATAGAACCAAGTACTATCAGAACATGCTATGAAGAGTATTTTACGCTCATAAAATCCAACAAAATAACAGTGTATAGTCTTAAGAAGACGAGACAAGATGGCACATCGCGAATTCTTGTAGACGAAAACAACGATGGATATTACGAATATAGTGCTTTCCTTAAACCTGCTGCGGAAGCATTAGAAATCGAGGAAGCCTCTTCAAAGGGCAGTGCTCGTATATGGGATATCGTGACAAGCTCCCTCCCCGAAGAGATATTGGAAAGTGTCAAGGCTATGGGGAAACGGCTGAATCTGGACAATTTTCCAGACAATACTGATTCATGAAAAAAATACGTTCGGAAAAGAAGGGACAAACAATATGTGCCCTATGAAATGGCTGAGTAGTGGGGTTATGGTTCTTCTGGTCACCGGGGTTGCACAGGGGCTGGAATTTAGCAACCTCGAATTCTTCCCGGTAAAACATCCTGCCTGCAAAGGATTTGTGGTCATCAGCGAATCTATAATGGAAGAGCGCCTTTATTATGTTTCCCCGGAAGATGCCCTGAAAATTATCCGTGAATATCCGAAAGAGCTGTATCACTCCCTTTTGGATATCATTCAGTCACCGGATACGGAAAAGGTGGTGATCCTCTCCGCGGGCGAGGGTCATCCAGGATTCGCGGTATATCGAATCAAGGATATTGTCCAATATGCACAGCGTTTAGGGACTCATACAATTACCCAGATAAATGATGAACCGGACCCGTGCAATATTCCCTGTCTTGGTTTCATAGACCTCTATCCCGGGGGATGTAATACATTAAAATGGGTTGGAAACGATGTTATTGAGTTTGAAACCGACGGCACGATAGATTTCCAGAACTTCAACAAAGAGGAACGACGAGGAAAGGATATCAATAATTGGGAACTTCCGCCGGTCACCTGGCGTTGGAACCATATCACCGATACCTTTGTGCGGGTTTCAATAACATCCACAAACCGTTCGCAGGATTACCATAGCCACCTTGAACGAACCTCGATGGGCCGTCCGATTTTTCGGACTGTAAAGAAATAAAGCGATACGCGAACCAACTGAAATAACTTCGCGTCCTGCTGTGCCCAGCCACAGTGCGTTTATTTGTTTGCGTGCATATTTCAGATAAAAAAAACGAGCGACAGAATTAACCTGCCAATCATAACACATTATGTTTTGAACCGATTGGTAGCGTTTTAGGGTTATGGACTGCTGTACAAATTTCATGCCGCCGCAGAGGAGGACTATGATTTTTCCCAGATTTTTGGCAGGCACGTTTGATTTTGTCGAAAGGCCTCCATTTCGAATCCACATAAGGGCTTACTACATCGGTTGGGAACTGTGCCTACATATTCCAACGGAAGAGGACGCCTGGTGCAGTCCGAAAACGACAATAGCGCCCTCAATGCCATCGCGGTCACCCTGCGCGCCCTCGCCCGGGACTATGTCGCCGC
>JAEAMG010002040.1_pt1 | contig 13544 bp, 8 predicted proteins | sample 8958741 | NCBI WGS metagenome assembly JAEAMG01 (sample SAMN16933256, study PRJNA681125) | bioreactor sludge metagenome | isolation source: anaerobic bioreactor treating anionic surfactant - SDBS | place: India: Bengaluru | collected 2019-02-28
TCCCTGTGGCTGGCATCCGCCGCTTGACCCAAGTCAATGCAACGTGGTTGCGCCCATGCGCTTTGACTTCTTAACCCCGCCCCGTTCCATTACAACATGTATGGAAGCACCTCCTAACGCAGGTGCATTTTATTGTTCAACCATCCGTTGCCGCCTGTCCAGTGTCTAGGGCTATGACGGCATCACGCCGAAATGCTGCGGACACTGCCTGCACCGTCGCGCTGCACCGTGCGGGGGTAGCGTACGGCGGGGAGTCCGAAGAGCATGACGTAATAGCTGCTGTCGGGCGGGATGCCCGCAGCCTCCTTCAACTCGGGCACGGCCTCCATCGCCCACTTCGCCAGCCCGCACCAAACCGTGCCCAGGCCCGCGCACTGCGCCGTCAGTTCAAAGTAGGCCAGCGCCAGCGTGACATCCTCCTGCGGGCAGACGGCGTCGGGGCCGGCGGACACGGCCAGCAGGTGCGGCGCGCCCCGGAAGATCGTATCCTCCGATTTCTCGTGCCAGGCCGAGGCGACCTCCTTCAGAAACTCCGAATGATGCCCCGGAATCCGGCCTGTCACGACCGCCTCGGCGATCAGGTCATACGCCTTGGCCCGGAACCGCAGCATCGTCTCCCTGTCGTCGATCACCGCAAAGGTCAGCGCCCTGCGGTTCACTCCGGTGGGGGCGTTGCCGAGCGCCTCCAGCAAACGCCGCAGGAGTTTAGGATCGACGTTCTCGTCTCGGTACTGGCGCACGCTGCGCCGGCCGCGGACCAGGGCCAGCATCTTGTCCAGAGCCGGGAATGAATCTTCCTTCAGCGGCTGACTGTCGTCGGGCCGGAGCCCGAAAATCGAGACCGCCGCCTCGGGGCAGACCGCCAGGCAGTGCTGGCAACGGATGCAGTTGGATTCGTCCTCCGGCCGGATGCAGGGGATGTCCGAACCGCTCCGGGTGATGATCTTCGCCACGCAGTCGCGCACGCACTGCCCGCAGCGCGTGCATCTGTCGCCGTCCACAATAAAATCAAGCATACCGCAACCTCCGTTATTCCATTCCGTAATCCCAAATTATCTCGAAACCATCCGCCCTGTCGAGGACTCGTTTCTGATTTCGCAACAGCGTGGAGCGCGTTTAGGGAAAACCTGGCTACCCGCTCATTACTCATTGACAAACGCAACGTCATGCCACACGCCCGCGATCGTTTGAAGATGTGCAGCCGCCATTTTGTGCTCGATGTCCTCGGTTAAACTGTCAGAGTCGGCTCGTTTGCGAGAAAGCGCAAGGACGCGAATCCGAGGCGTCACCGCACCACGGACGCATCACCTGACGATACCCTTGCCTCCGCATGCCATTCGCCTTCGTAGAGAACACGGCCATCATTGTCGGTAACTTTAACGGCGACTTCAGTTATCCTTGCCGCAAAATTCCGCGTAGTCACTTCGTACCACGACAGATCCCTCATATATGTCGTCGTCTTGAAAGTGCCGGTCACATCGGTGACGCCGGCAAGATCAACCACAATATTTTTGCCCGGCGGCACGTTGCTTATTGAAAAATTCTCCGTTACCTGACCGTCAACCGCATTTGATGTTGGTCAGAGAAATGCGAATGAATTTTCGAATGTCGGTCTTTATTGCCAATCTCATTTGCGCGTATATGCAACTAACAGCCATTTGAGGCAAGCAGTCTTGGGCTGTTTTAAGATAGATTGTTGCTGGTGCCGTATCGGGCCTCGGCGCCTTGGTGCTGTCCATATAAATCTGATAACCCTTTATTTCGTCACATATTTGGGGGAGTCGTTCAGACGGAGCATTTTTCATATCCTTGTCGGGTTTGTTTACCTTGGCCCGTTCCATGAATCCTGTGCGGTCCTTTGCGGCCTTCTTTTGTGCCGCACTCGGTTCCGCCGCGCTCACACCACTGGACATCAAACACAACACGCAGAGTAAAACTGAACATCTTCGCTTTCTAGGGCTCTTCATTATCGGCTCTCCCTGTTGCCAATCGGCGTAGTCACGACACAACTCTATCTGCGTAGACTTGCACCGCCACCATCTTGGTTCACCGTCAACCGTCGTGTCTCCGCCGCAGCCGTTCGCGCCGGATAGAACCAGCGTACCCGGACCCAGTTTGGACAGGCTGCCGGCGCCGCCTATGGCGTTGGTCACCGTCAGGGTATTTCCCGCCGTGCCGACATTCAGTCCGCCGTTGAACGTGTTCCAATTAACTGTATAGGCGTCCAGGTTCTTGATCCCCGTGCCCGACACCAGCAAGGTGCCGCCGTTGAACGTCAAACCGCCGACCGTCGGCAGGTCCGCGTAGGCGCCGACGCTGAGCGTCCCGGCTCCAAGCGTCGTCCCTCCGCCGTACGTGTTGGCTCCGGAAAGGGTCACCATACCGGTCCCGAGTTTAAGCAACGGAGATCCCCCGCCCCCTATACCTGCGGTCAAGGTGTAGTTGCGGCACTCATCCCGTGGAAACCCTCAGCGTATAGGCCATTAACCTTCCTCACTTGATCGCCGGACGTTCCAGCACCTCGAAGGCACGGTCATCCTTCACCGTCAAATCGCACGCCCGCATATGCTCGGTCCAGATGGCACGGCCCTCGTATGCGTCGGCGTAGCGATTTCCGATCACCCTCACCTCGCGACAGCCGTCAAACCAATAGGCCGCCTTCTGCCACGCAAACGGCACATAGGTGTTTGTCCGTATCACCGAATTATCCCGGAAGACGAACCCGCGCACCGACCGCGCCCGCACCAGCGGCACGTCGAAGGTCTTGAAGGTGTTACCCTCGACACGGATGTTGCGATGATACGGCTCGCTCGAGACGCTGTCCGGCTTGTGCGACGGCGTGATCGTGATCACCGCCTCACCCCACTCCCATTTCCCGCCGGTCTCACAGCCCGACGAGAGACAATCCTCGAACACATTGTCGCGGATCAGCACGTCCGTGTTTGCCCCCGACTCGAACCAAAAGTCGGTGTCTCCCTCGATCAGGATCGCCGCTCCCGCCGTGCGGAACAGGTTCTGTTCGATCACGACCTTCTCGGGCGTGGTCACCAGAATACCACGCGCACGGTGACGCTTCAAGACCTTGCAGTGGCGCATCGTCAGCCGCGCGTTCCAAGTCTTGTTCTCGAAGAAGTCACCCTCTTTGAAATCCTTCGGCAGCGGCGCCGCAAAGGTGACCTCCTGCCCCCACCCCTTCTCGGCCAACCGAACCGGCTTCACGTTGACGACGCGGCACACCTCGCGGCGCTGCGCCTCGCCCCTGCGCAGGAGCCATACATCGTCACCCGCGTCCGTACACTCGGCCTTGTTCACGTGGACCGTACGCTCATCGAGGCGCTTCAGCACCACGCAGTTGCGTCCGTGCGTGTTGAGGAAGTCGTCGCCCAATCCCGTGTGGGCGCAGTTCTCGATCACAACCTCGCCTTTGCAGTGTATCAGGTGGAAGCCGTCCGCCACGGAACTGAAGACGCGCTCCTTCTGCTCGTTCGCGACAATATTGAAGGCGTCGAAGGTCAGATTCTCCGTTCGGGAAGCGACCACGCCATGGCTCAGCGAGTGATAAACCGTGATGTCTTTGAGCGTCACGTCCGCACACCGGCTAACCTCGAAACAGGTGACGAGATAGCGTCCGTGGTTAAGCGCGAGGTAGGTTCCGGGTTCCGGCTTGATTTTCGGTTTACCGTAAAACCGCACCGCGCCGGAGGCGATCTCTTCCGCACGCTTGTTGAAGTCAAGGCCCAGGGGATTGTCGCGCGTCTTGTAGACGATCTCCTTCGTATCCCTGTCGTAAAGGATGTTATAGCCGTCCACGCCGCGCTTCCAGTCCTCCCCCATGAACCAGGCTCGCCCGTTCTCGATCACATAGGGATACCGCGCCTTGTCGATCGCAAGGTCCACAGCCTCGTCGGTCACCTTGATGATCCGGCCTTGAGTGATCAACGGACGCTCCCAGTCGATCGAAAAATTGCGCACCACAACATCTTCCGACCGCGTGATCTTGAAAGGATTCATGAGGCCGTGAAAAATGAAGGCTGATCCCGCTCCGTCAAACCTCAGCTTCCGCGCGCCCTCGATCCGAAACGCACCGGACTGGCCTCCCGGTTTGTCCGGCCAAAAGTCGTAGCGCCCCTTGGGAAAGGTGATTTCCGCAACCTTGTTTGTGCAGGCTTCCATCAGTCGGCGCACGGCAGGGGTCATATTCTCGTTCGTATCCGGTCTGATCCCGAACGCCGTGACATCGATGGGCTCCGCGCACGTCCCGAGCGCCGCCAGCGTGACCGCAACCAAAGCCCACCCGCTGTTTTTTTTGGTCTTCATTTCCGCGGTCACCTGCTGGTCTGTTCTTGACGGCTACTTCAGCACCTTGATGCGCAAGTTGCGGAATTCGTTTTTCATCGGAGGCCCCTTGTGAAGTTGCAGCGTGATGACGCCCTGGCGCGGCGTATCCGGCCTGTGATCCGCAAATTGGCACATCAGCACGTTGTTGACGTAAAGGGTGATCTCCGGCCCGCGGCAGATGACGCGCAGGCTGTTCCAGTCCTCGACTTTATAGAGCTTCTGCAACTCCGCCGAATCGGCAAAGCGCTGTGCCTCTTTCTTGCCGTCCGCGGCGATGGTGACTTTCTCGCCGCGCCCGCCCACCAGGTGCATCTTGGGATGATAGAGGAACCCGACAAAATTTCCGCCGCCGTTCATATCGGCCTGATAACCCGTATCCCGGTCCGTAACCGCTTCGGCCCGGAGCTGGATGCCGGAATTAGCACTCTTGGTCAGGCGGAACTCGGTTCGCAACTCGAAATCACCGGGCGTCCCGCCCCTCCAAATCAAATGGTTGTTCGCCGCCAGCGGCGTATCCTTCGTGCTCTCGGCCGTCAGCACGCCGTCCACAACGCTCCACCAGGGGCCGCCCTTGGCTTCCCAGCCGGTCAGGTCCTTGCCGTTGCACATCTGTATAAACCCGGTCTCATCACCCGCCGCCTGTTTCTCCGCTTCCGCTTTTTTGGCCTGATCCAAACAGGTTTTAGCACGCTTAACCAGAGCCTCATTGCCGCTGACCTTCACCACTTTTTCCATGCTTTCAACGACTTGGCCAGACTGGGCTCCCGCAAGGTTCTCGGCAACGGCGACAGCCGCCTGACACGCCTCATCCTTCAAGCCCGCAGTGTCGAGACAAGAGGCGGCGAGAGCCAGCGCGTCGGGCGAAGGGGCGGCGCTCAGCGAAGCCAACACGAGCTTGCGCTCATCGTCGCGGCCGGCCCAGCCGAACGCCTGTTTCAAAGCAGCCATTTTTTGCGCGGCGGGGACTTCCTGCACGGGCACAAGTTTGATGTAACCGCGCAAGGCCAGTATCTTGATTTTGGGGTTGGATTCGCCTTGGATCAGCTTTTCGAGGTCAGGCAGGACCTCCGCCAAGGGCCAGTCGCACAGCGCACGCTGAGCCGCTTCCTTGATTTCGGGATTGGCGTCACCAGCGGCCGCCCGCACGACGCCCAGCGCCTGCGGCCCTCCCGCCGAACAGAGGATTCTGAGAATCGCAAGTTTGGAGGCGCCTTGAGCCTGCCCGTACGCGCTCAGCAGCGGCTCGATCACCGCAGGCGGAACCGAGCCCGCGCCCATGTCGAGGCGGAGCGTACCGCCCTCGTTCGCCTTGGCGTTCCGCGAGACGCCGTTCACGGTATATTCGATCTGGAACTGTTTGACTTTGTTGGGCGCCGTATCGCCGAACGTGCTGTTCGAGACGTCGAGGTTTGAATTCCCGGCCTTGACCAGCTCGGCGACCTTCGCGGTCACGTCTTTTTGAGGGCCGTTCGGCAACACGCCGTAAACCGCTTTGCGGATGGAGATTGAACCCGGAACATAGACCGACTGCCGGATGCACACCGCCGCGACCGCCCGCTCTGCGGCCTCTGTCGCCGATGTCTTTTGCAGGACTCCGAGCAGCGCGGGGAGATCCTTCACGTCCGCAAGCTCGCCGAGCACCTTGAGGCTTGCCACGCTGAGTTGCGGATCGGCCTCGGCCGCCAGACGCAACAGCTCCGGCTTGGCCTCCACGATCCGTCGGCGGCCGATCAGTTCCACGCCCATAAGCCGCAGCTTAAGGTCCGGCTTACCCGCCAGCGCGACGATGGTGGCATTGACGTTGGGGCCGGAAAAGCCCGCGAGCGAGGCCAGCGCCATCTGGGCGACGTCGGCTTGCCCAGAGCCTGCAAGCTCTGCCAGCACAGGCACGGCGTCGGCGCTGCCCAGCCGCGTCAGCGCGCCGATGGCGGCCACGCGGGACTCCGGCGCGCCATCCCGGGCAATGCCCAGCAACGCGGGCACCGCCACCGCGTCGCCGCGCTCGCCCAGAATGGCCATCAGGCAGACCTGTTTCGCGACGGGAAGCTTCCCGAGTTCGGCAGCCAGCGCGCGCGGCACCTCTGCGCCGGGCAATTCCAGCCCGGTCCGGAGTGCCACGCTGAACAGCGTGGCGTCATCGCTCCGAAGCTGGTCGAGCAACAGCGGCAGTCCCGCCGCTGGTCCCCGCGCGAGAATCGCGCCGCGAACCGCGGCCATTTTCACGTTCGACGCAATCTGCGCGGCGCGCAGGGCATCATAAAGCGCGACCGCCTGATCGGGTGCGGCGGCTTCCGCACAGCACATCAGGCCGTCTGCGGCGGCGGGAACCTTCCCGAGCGACGCCTTCAGGGCGGCAACAGCCGCCGGCGAGCCGATCTTGCCGAGTGTCTGTGCGGCGGCCGCGGCGACCTCCGCGTCCGTGTCTCCGAGCAGTTTTGCCACCGTCTCGACGGCCTGGGCGTCGCAGCGCACGCCGATGGATTGGATCACGCCGACTAGCAGACGGCCCTTGAGCGGCCCGAGTGCGGCGCGCAAAGCCTCGTCCACCGCCGGATCAGGGATCGTCTCAAGGCCGTAGCGGGCCATATGCGAGAGCTTTTCGTCCGCGAGCAGCGCAGCCAGCGGCGCGACGGCCGCCTTCGTGCCGACCCGCGCGAGGTCGATACACGCATCGGCCTTTTGCTGCTGGGGCGCGTCGGCTTTAAGCACGGCAATCAGCTCCGCCTCCGTCGGCTCGGCATAGGCCGTCAGCGATAGCGCGCAGAGCGAAAACAGCAAACCTGTGAAAATAGCTTTCATCTCTATGCTTCCTTTGTGACGCGTGGGGACTTTCATCGGGTTTCCAAGGTTATTAGGGACGGTTGGGGCATCAGACCTGCCAAGGCTGGCGCATGGCGCGCGAGCGCATCCGGTTCGCCTCGGGGTCGTTGATGAACGCTTCCTTTACGGGATCGTAGCGCATGTCGCGCTTCAGCCACATCGCGATGTTGGCCGCATGCACGGTGGTCATCGACCGGTGCATGACCACCTCGTTGGCGATCGTGCGCTGGCGCGTCCTCACGCAGTCGAGGAAATGGCGCATGTGCCCCATGCGGCGGCCCGTGCGGGAGATGTAATCCTGCAAGAGTTTCGAGTATTCGGCCAGCAGCGCGGGGTGGGAGACATCCGGGCGCGAGTAGCCGTCGGCGCAGGCGACCCAGCCTTCGGAGCCCTCGTAGCGCACGCCACACGAGCCATGCCACCCGGCCTTTTGCAGGATCATTTCCACCCCGTTGGCAAACCGCGCGACCATGCCGTCGCTCGTCTCATTGTTCACATAGCCGTAGAAGACCGGCGACGTCTCACCCAGTCCGAGCGCCACCTGGCACTGCGCGAAGGTGTGTGAGCCCCACTCTCCGATGCAGCTCGTGTGGAAATCGTACTGGCCATGCCAGCCGCCATGCACATAGCGCGAATTGTAAGGCCTCCAGGGGGCCGGGCCGAGCCAGGCGTCCCAATCCAATTCCTCGCGCGGAGGCTCCGGTTCGGCGGGCAGCCACGCGCGGTTCATGTACGCGCTGTCCCACGGCGCGATATGCGCGCGCACGGTACGCACCTCGCCGAGGCGCCCGAGCCGCATCAGTTCGTTCGCCACCGTAAAGTTCGCCTCGCTCAGCCGCTGCGTGCCGGTCTGGAAGACGCGGCCATAACGCTGCGCCGCCTGCACAACGGCCTGCCCCTGCGCGATGGTCATGGAGCCCGGCTTCTCGCAATAGACGTCCTTGCCCGCGCGCATCGCCAGGATTGAGGCGGTGGAATGCCAGCGGTCGCTGGTTGCGATCAGGAGTGCGTCGATGTCCGTCCGCGCAGCCAGAAACTCGCGCATGTCCAGGTAGGTGGCGCAATCGGTGTTGCCGTACTTGTCGTCCACCATCTTCTTGACGGCTTCGCGACGGTCCTTCCGGACATCGCAGACCGCCACGAATTGGGTGTCCGGCTCGCTCATGGTCCAGTGCAGGTCGGACGAACCGCGCCCGCCGATGCCGATGCCGCCCATGACGATCCGCTCGCTCGGTGCCACTGCTCCGCCGCGTCCCAAAGCCGAAGCGGGAATTATATAAGGAACAGCGACCACGCCGCCCACAGCCAGCGAACGTTTTAGAAACTGGCGGCGGCTCACCGATCCGCCGACTCCCTGTTGTTTCGACCCGGAAAACGACATGTTCAACCTCCCCCTCCATCCCTGGTTTAAGAGAATCCCTTTAACGAACGTCCCGCGCATCCCCCGCAGCGTTCCAACCGCTAAACGACTTTCATTATGCGGAGCGTGCGCTTAAAAATCAACTCCGATATTTTAGGATGGGAAGGTCACGCTCCCCGCGCCTTTTCAATTTCGGGGTCTTGAATTGTAAAGCGACACGTCTCCCGACATCGCGCAAAATGAGGGTTGACTTTTTTTCCACCCGCCACGCATAATGAGATTCAACCATGGGGTCTGGAATGTTTCGTGGTTACGCCAAGTCGGTGTGCGATTTGTTCCGGTCCAGGCTGTGGGATATGAGTGGCTTCTTAACTTATGCAACCTATCCAACTTCAGTTGATTGATTATACAGTCCTCATCTCGTATGTACTCTTTGTGCTCGGCATCGGCGTGGCACTATCCCGCTACATGAAAACCTCGGCCGACTTTCTCACGTCCGCCCGCTCGATCCCGACTTGGGTGACCGGACTTGCGTTCATCTCGGCAAACCTGGGCGCGCTGGAGCTGGTCGGCATGGCCGCCAGCGGTGCCAAATACGGCATCGCGACAGCCCATTTCTACTGGGTCGGCGCGATTCCGGCAATGATCTTTTTGTCCGTGTTCATGATGCCGTTTTATTACGGCTCAAAAGCGCGCTCGGTGCCGGAATACCTGAAAATGCGTTTTGACGAACGTGTCCGCGCGCTGAATTCCGTGGCCTTCGCGGTGATGACGATTTTCGCTTCAGGCATTTCCATGAACGCGCTGGCGAAGCTGCTGAACCAGTTGTTGGGCTGGAACTACGATCTGGCGCTGTGGGTCTGCTCGGGCGTCGTGTTGCTCTATGTCCTGAAGGGTGGGCTGACATCGGCCATCTACACCGAAGTGTTGCAGTTTTTCATGATCGTCCTCGGTTTCGCACCTGTCGTTTATCTCGGCCTCAAGGACTTGGGAGGCTGGCACAAGATGAACACGGCGCTGCAAGGGGTCGCGACCGAAGCGACCGCCCAAGGCGCGCAATTCGCTTCGAACGCCTGGACAAGCGCGTGGCAGCCGTTGCTGGCCGGCACGTCCCACAACCCGATGGGCGTTGACCTGTTCGCCATGGTCTTCGGGCTCGGCTTCGTGCTCAGCTTTGGCTATTGGTGCACGAACTTCCTCGTGGTCCAACGCGCCATGGCCGCCAAGAACATGACAGCCGCCCGCAACACCCCGCTCGTCGCCGCAGTCCCGAAAATGCTGTTCCCGTTCCTCGTGATCGTACCCGGCATGATCGCCATCGCACTGACTTCCCTCCCGAACAAGGACTACCGCATTCCGCCGCCCGTTATCGCGCAAGAAGCTTATGCCAATGCGGTCGCCCTTGTGAAGCGTGCTGATCCGGCCAACAGCGAGGCCACCGTCGCGGCCATCACAAAGGCTTTGGGGAAAAAGACGGATGCGAAGAAACTCGCAAGCCTCCTTGCGGATAACGTGAAGAACAAGCTGAACGACAAGCAGATTGAGAACGCGATCTACAACAGCATCAGCGAATACGACTATGACGGCGTCATCCTGTCGCTCGTAAAGAAGTATTGCCCCGCCGGTCTGCTCGGCCTGGCGCTGACCGCGCTCCTGGCATCGTTCATGTCCGGCATGGCCGGCAACGTAACGGCCTTCAACACGGTCTGGACCTATGACCTGTATCAGGCCTATTTCGCCCCGGGAAAGAGCGACAAGCACTACTTTTGGGCCGGCAAGGTAACAACCGTGGCTGGCATTCTCCTGAGTATTGGCGCGGCTTACTTTGCGGCGATGTACAACAACGCCATGGACATCATCCAGCTTGTGTTCGGTTTCGTGAACGCACCGCTATTTGCCACATTCCTTTTGGGCATGTTCTGGAAGCGCACGACCGGCACCGGCGCGTTCCTCGGCCTGTTCGGCGGCATCGCGGGCTCGGCTCTCTTCCACGCGCTGACGATTTCTCACGGCAACGCGCCCGGCGTCAAGGGCGGATACCTCAGCGTGCTGCAGGAGTTCCCGAGCGAAATGGCTCAGAACTTCTGGCTTGCCGCATTTGCGTTCACAGTCTGCTTCGTGCTGACGTTGGGAATCTCGCTGGCAACCAAATCTCAGAAGACGGACGTTGAACTCAAAGGCCTGGTCTATTCGCTCACGCCGAAGACCGTGGACCATGACTTGGCGTTCTGGCAGCGGCCAGCCTTTTTGGGTGTCGCCCTGCTTATCTGCTGCGCGATCCTGAACTACCTCGTCTGGTAACGATCGATTAGTACGTGTAAAGGAGCTATCTTATGGGACTTGATATCCGCTGGCCAATCGGCTTTATGTTTACGCTCATCGGTGCTTTGCTCACCGGTTACGGGGTCTTCAAATCCGCTGATTCCATGTCGCTCGGCATCAATATCAACCTCGTCTGGGGAGGTGTCCTGCTGGTTTTCGGCGCTTTCATGCTGCTGGGAGCTTGGCGCGGCAACAAAGTGAACCCCAAATAAAGCGATCTGCTCTACCGCTATGAGGCCGGCTCCCGGATTCCGGGGGTCGGCTTTTTTTCGCACGATAACACACATGCAAGCCAGCGGCATGACGCAAAAAAACCGGCACCCCGAGCAGGGGGTGCCGGTCCGATTAAACCAAGCGGCTGACACAGATCATTTCGCGCCGAACCGGTACTCCGTGACCGTCTTATAGACCGCGCCGGGACGCAGGATCGTGGACGGGAAGTCTGGCTGATTCGGAGAATCGGGCGAATGCTGCGTTTCCAAGGCGAGCCCCCCGCGGTGACAGAGGTTTCTGCCGGGTTTCTTGCTCGGCACCTTGTCCGTCAGGAAATTGCCGCAATAGAACTGGATTGCGGGTTCGGTGGTCCAAACCTCCATATAGCGCCCCGTCGTTTTTTCATAGAGTGCGGCGGCGGGCGCCAGCTTGCCGGACCGGTTGTTGAGCACCCAGTTGTGGTCGTAGCCGCCACCGAAACGGAGTTGCTCGTTATCGGCGTTGATGCGGGCACCGATCTGCCACGGCGTCGTGAAGTCGAACGGCGTGCCTTTGACCGGCACAATCTTCCCGGTAGGGATCAGGCCTTTCGTGACCGGCGTCATTTGGTCGGCGAAGAGCGTCAGCTCGTGGTCAAGAATCGTTCCCTCGGCTTCGCCCTTGAAATTGAAATAGAGATGCTGCGTCAGGTTCACCGGGGTGGCTTTGTCCGTCACCGCTTCGTATTCGATACGCCACACGTTCGCGGGCGACAGCCAATAGCAGACCGTGACATCCAGCTTGCCGGGATACCCTTGGTCGCCATCGGGGCTGGTCATGGTGAACTTGATGCCGACACTCTTACCCTCGGACAGCGGCTCGCTGTGCCAGACGTAGGCGTCAAACCCCTTGTTCCCACCGTGCAAAGAACAGGGCAGGTCACCGGGGCTATTGTTGGTCGGCAACGTGTAGGTTTTACCGTCCAACATGAATTTTCCGTTGGCGATGCGATTACCGTAACGGCCTATCAGAGAACCAAAATAAGGATCTTGCGTCTCATACCCGGACACACTGTTGAAGCCGAGAGTGATATCGGTCTTGGCACCCGTGCGATCCGGCGTGTAGAGCCGCACCACCTTGCCGCCGTAATCGATCACATCCATCACCACGCCGCCCGATCCGGTCAACGTGTACTGTTGCACCAACTGACCGTCCTTGGTCTTGCCAAAAGGCTTCACAACCACCGAAGGCTCACATCCGTTACTCATTTTAGCACCTGCTCCTTTATCCGAATAACAGCCGGTCACAGCGGCAACCGTGACGCAGGCTACAACCGCACTACGCAGCACAACCTTTTTCATATCCGACCTCCTCACTTCTCGCCGATCGCATAAGCAGCAAGGCCCTTGCCGCGACGAAGATACAGCACGCCATCCGAAACCACCGGAGAAGACCAGTGCGGCCCGTTGCCGTATTCGATTTTAAAAGAAGACAGCACCTTATGCGTGTCGGGACCGACATCGACCAGCATCACCGTGCCGCCCTTTTCGTCGTACGTGATCATGCCCACAGGCGTGATGCAAAATGAGGTTTTCTTCGCGTCCGTCACCACATAAACCGTCTTGCCGTTTGCGGGATCCATGCAGGCGAATTTCTCCTCGTTCATCTTCGGTCCACCGGCAGAAAAAATCCTGCCTTTATAAAAAACCGCGCCCTGAAAGTGATTTCCCGTCGACTTGTCGAACCAGACGGGCTTCGCCTCTCCACCCGCGATCTCGATAACTTCGGAGCCGTAGCTGTAGCCCGAAGAGAGGAAGAGACGGTCCTTGCCGCACAGCACCGGCGTGTTCGGATGAACAGCATACTGGTTGTGGTGCGCGTGCTTCCAGATCGGTTGGCCCGTATTGGCGTCCACGCCGACCGCATGGTCCTCCAGCATGGTGACCACCTGCCGCTTACCGTTGATCGTCAGCAACGCCGGCGAGCAATACGCGCTACGTTCGCCCAGCCCCACGCTTTTCCACACCACAGCGCCGGTTTTCGCATCAAGAGCCACAACAGACGCATCGGGGCCGCCGGGCTGGCAGATCACCTTGCCGTCATAGATGAGCGGATTATCCGCGATGCCCCACGTGATGTTACGGCCGCCGAACTTGGCGTGTGCATCCACGCTCCACACAATCTTGCCGCTCTGCGCGTCCAGGCACACCACATGGCCGAGTCCTCCGACCAGATAAAGCCGCCCGTCGAAAAATGTCGGCGACGTCCGGGCGAACTCGAATGAGGCGGCCCACTCCGGCCCGTATTCCGCCTGCCAGCGGATATCGCCAGTCTTCGGATCGAGCGCATAGAGGTTCCCCACGCGGTTCTTCTTGTCGCCCGTATTGCCTGTGATATAGAGCTTCCCTCCGACCACAATGGGCTCAGAATAACCCTCGCCCGGCAAGTCAACCTGCCACATGCGTCGCGGCCCGCCTTCAGGCCAAACCGGCAACAGCTTTTCACCTGTCAC
>JAEAMG010002042.1_pt1 | contig 13539 bp, 12 predicted proteins | sample 8958741 | NCBI WGS metagenome assembly JAEAMG01 (sample SAMN16933256, study PRJNA681125) | bioreactor sludge metagenome | isolation source: anaerobic bioreactor treating anionic surfactant - SDBS | place: India: Bengaluru | collected 2019-02-28
GGGAGCGGAGAGGGTGGGATTTGAACCCACGGGGCATTGCTGCCCACGCGATTTCGAGTCGCGCGCACTAGACCGAACTATGCGACCTCTCCCGATCGTACCGTGAGGCACAGTATAGCGTAAGTGCGCAAAAAAGCCAAGTGCGGCAAGGGATGCAGCCTGCACATTGGCAATCTACAATGGAGATGCACATGATCAACGAAACACGGCTTCTGGACACTTTCCTGGCTCTGGTGCAGATAGATAGCCCCTCTGGTGAGGAGGCGGCATTCGCCCGGGAACTGGCGGGCCGCCTGCACCAGCTCGGGTTCACGGTCGAGCTGGACCCGTTGCACAACCTGGTGGCCAGGCTGCCCGGGCAGGGCGATCCGTTCCTGCTGGCGGCCCACATGGACACAGTCATGCCCGGACACGGGATCAAGCCGCTCGTCAAGGATGGGGTGGTCTACAGCGACGGCACAACGATCCTGGGGTCCGACGACAAAGCGGGAATTGCCGTGATGCTGGAGGTATTGCAGACGCTGCGGGAAGACAATCTCCCCCACCCGCCCATAGAGGTCGTGATCACCGTCAGCGAGGAGTTGGGGCTGGTGGGGGCCAAAGGGCTGGACCTGTCCCGGCTGCAGTCCAAACTGGGCATTTCCCTGGATTCCGGTGGTCCGGCCGGCGCCATTGTCGTCTCGGCACCCACCCAGGATTCGCTGTTCGCTGTCGTGCACGGCAAAGCTGCCCACGCCGGCGCAAACCCCGAGTTGGGGATCAACGCCATCGTGGTCGCTGCGGAAGCCATACACAACATGCGCCTGGGCCGCCTGGACGAAGAGACTACCGCCAACATCGGAATCATCAAGGGCGGCACGGCGCGCAACATCGTGCCCGACCGCGTCGAGCTGACCGGCGAAGCACGCAGCCGCCGGCTGGCCAGGCTGGAGACACAGACCGCCAGCATGGTGGAGGCGCTGCAATCCGCGGCACACCAGCACCAGACAACGGTGGATGTCCAGGTCACACGTGCCTACACAGGTTATGCCTTGACGGAGAACGATTTGATCGTGAGCAAGCTGGCGGCGGCCTGCCGGGCCACCGGGGTCGAGCCGCGTCTGGTTCCCACCGGCGGAGGCAGCGATGCCAACATCTACAATGCCCATGGCCTGCAGGTCGTCAACACCAGCATGGGTGCGGGCGGAGAACATACTACCGGGGAATACGTCGCCCTCTCGGACATGGCGGCGTGCGCGCGGATTGTCCTGCACTGCGTGCGCAGCCTGGTTGGCTGAGCAGCTCAGGAGAGGAAGGGATCATGGAGAATTGGATTCTGTGGGGAACACGGGGCATCCAGTCTGTTCAGGCCTGGGGGAACCCGGCGCTGGACGCGATCTTTAAGGCGATCACTTTCATTGGGGATGAAAAGTTCGCCATGCTTATCGTCCCGTTTCTGTACTGGGTGCTGGACAGGGCACTGGCCACACGCCTAGCTTTCCTCTATCTCGGATCGGCCTATATAAACACCGTTCTGAAGGCGGCCTTTGTGGTGCCGCGGCCGTCAGCAGATGCGGTGCGTGTCATCACTCCGGTAGAGGGCTACTCTTTCCCCAGCGGCCATGCCCAGACCACCACCACGGTGTGGAGCTACCTGGCCGACCAGGTACGCAAGACCTGGTTCTGGATCGTGGCCCCGGCGCTGATCCTCCTGGTAGGTCTATCGCGCATGTACCTTGGGGTACACTACCCTCAGGACGTCATTGTAGGCACGATGATTGGCCTGGTGCTGGTCTCCCGCTACGATTGCCTGGCTCGCTGGTACAGGGGTCGTTTCGGGTCCCGACCAGAGCAACAACCATCCCTTCTGCGCAAGCTGGCACTCCCCATCGCCGTACCGCTCATCCTGCTGGCCCTGCATGCCGAGGCGGACACGGCATCCTCCATGGGCACGCTCCTGGGACTGGGCGTAGGCGTGACCCTGGAGCGAGAGCGGGTGCGCTTTAGCACCGCCGGCCCGTGGGCCAGGCGACTGGCGCGTTTTGTGGCCGGTGTGGTCGTGCTGCTGGGGCTGTACTTCGGGCTTAAGGCTGTCCTGCCGGAGGGGTTGCTGTTCCGCGTGGTTCGTTACGCGCTGATCGGGCTGTGGGCGGCGCTGGGTGCGCCCTGGATGTTCGTCAAACTGCGGCTTGCGCAGAGGGAATAAAAGAACATGCGCCGCACTGGATGCGGCGCATGTTCCGTCCTTTGCAATCAGGCCAGGCTCGACTGCGTCCCGGTTGGCACCAGTGATTGCGCCTGCACCTCACGGTATGCCAGTGTCCAGGCACTGGACTGAAACACCAGATAGACTCCGCGCACCAGGGCCGAAATCAGGCCCACGGGTATCCCCAGCACCAGAGCGACCACAATCGCGGCAGCAACCGATTCACTGGTGGCGTAGACGGTAGCCGCTGCGCCCCCTACCAGGCCGAACCCGACCACCGCCAGCGGCCAGACGATCACCCCGACCGCCAGGTCGATGCCCAGGAGCAGGAGCCACATCAGCCCTACGGATCGCAGATGAGCCCGCACCATCCGGTAGCCCTCGCGGATGGACGACCCGACGCCCCGGCCCTCCAGAACGCACTGGCGGTAGGCGAACTCGCGCACAACGCTGAGCACGGTGCCGCCGATGATGATCAGCGCCACAGCACCCAGGACCAGCAACACGGTCAAAACGATACCCAGGACGCTCAACGCCTCTCGCTCAGCAAGCGCTCCTCGCTCGGGGATCAGCAAGAGCAGAGGTGCCAGCGCCAGCGTGAGCAAGGTCAGCGCCACGATCACCGCCGGGATCACCGTAACCAGGTCAATGCCGATCAGAGACCACAGGTGCGACCTGCCGGTGCGCCATCCGCTGCGAACCGTCGTATGGTCCGTCTCTTCGACCTCGCGCACCATACCGATGAGTGCCCCGACGCTGATGTTGCTAAGCACGACCGCAGCGACAACGACCACGAACACCACCAGAATCACCAGCAGGGCGAGGCCCCAGGCCCATTCCGGCCGCGCCAGCTCGGAAAGCCCGATCCTGTACTGCAGACCCTGGCCGCCTCCGCCGCCCCCTGCACCAGTGAATAGCGCAAACAGGAAGCCAAAGAGCCACAGCGCTTTGTGCCGCCAGGTGATCTCGACCGCTCGCCTCAAAAGCTTGCCATAGTCCATCGTTTCCTCCTTCAAACCCCTTTGCGCAGCGTGGACTCCTTTGCTGCTACCTTTCAGACGCAGGTCAACGGGAGTTTATTCGGTCGGCAGTCCATTCTGCAGCGCAACCTGGCCGCGCAACCAGCGCAGCAACCAGCCGATGTACAGGCCGGACAGGGCCAGCAGAAAAACGGAGACGGCCGCTCCAAACAGCAGCAGCCACGATTGGCCGGATGCGGCGAACCAGAGTGTGGGCGACCTGGCCAGGCTACTGTGGAGAGCCTGACCGGTCTGCCAGACCACCGGACCCAGAGACAGCCTGGCAGCCGAGACCATGGCCGCTAGCCAGGATTCTGGCAGCACCTGCCACTGGTAGAGTGCGTAAACGACCAACACCGATGTCGCCAGGCCCCGCAGGGCCAGGCTTGAGGCCACCATGGTCAGCGGCGCCAGGAATGAATACGGCGGCGCGGCCGGGATCGCACGCGGGCGCAACTGTGGGGCCAGGTCTTTCCAGAATTCGGCGTCGCCGGACCAGCCGGCCGGCGGAGTCTGGTACGCGTTGAGCATTGCAGCAAGGCAGTGCAGCTCCTGCAAACGCCGGCGACAGTCAGCGCAGGCGTTCAGGTGCGCAGCAAGCGTTCGCCGCTCCTCAGGCGAGACCTCGCCGTCCCGGAATGCCTCCAGACGGCCGCGATACGGACAGGCCGAATAACGACCAGGCAGGTTCATGATGGCTCCTCCATGGCAAAAGGCTGGAAGTAGGCCGACAGGTCCTTCTGCAGATGCTGCCGGGCGTAGTTCAGACGCGACATGACGGTACCGATGGGAATGTCCAGAGTGGACGCGATTTCTTTATAGGACAGGCCCTCATATTCACGCAGAATCAGGACCACGCGCGATTGCAGCGGCAAGCGCAGGATGGCATTGCGCACTGCGCGGCCCTGCTCCGCCTGGAGGACACTTTGCTCCGGTGTGTCTTCTGCCGCCAGAGTGACGTGATCAATGTCGGCAGCCGGCCTGACCCGGCGCAGCTGCTCTATGGCAAGGTTGGTCGCGATCCGGTACAACCAGGTGCGGAAGGCGGCCTGAAAGCGAAAACCGGGCAGAGCCTGCCACACCCGCACGAAAACATCCTGCGCGATGTCCTCCGCCTGCGCTGCATCCCCGCACAACCGGTACACCAGCGCCAGCACAAACGAGCGATTGCGCCTGACCAGCTCGGCAAAGGCCGGCTGATCTCCGGCGATGCTATCCCGTATGAGTCGCGCTTCCTGCTCGGCGGCAGTCACGATTCTATCCCTCGCTGATTAGACGATGGCAGGGGCGGTAATATTCGCATCATAGCGCATTCGGAGTGCCCCGGCAAGCGTTTCGTTTGACAATACGGTCTGGTTGGCGGTATATTACAATCCGTTCAGCAGAGTCATCGGCCACACGTTGTCAGGTAACAATGCCGTATCTTTCACTACCCCGCGACGTCTTGAAGAGAGGAGAGCAGCCCTCGGATGCAGCCGAAGGATGAGTCGGCACTGCTCAACAGGGCGAGAGAGTACGATCAGGCGGCCATTGCCGAAATCTATGATCGCTACTCGCTGCGCATCTATAACTACGTCTACCATCGCCTTGGCAATGCACATCTGGCTGAGGATCTGACGGCTAACGTCTTCCTGCGTATGCTGGAAGCGATCCGCTCGTCCAGAGCCTGGCAGACATCGTTTTCGGGGTGGCTGTATCGCATTGCCCATAATCTGGTGGTTGATTATTTTCGAGCTGGGCAACAGGATGAGGTGCCTCTGGAAGAGTGGCCTATCCCGTCCCGGGAGCATCCAGCCGACATCGCCGAGCGTTCGCTGACCCAACAGCGGCTGCGCTCGGCAGTCGGCCAGTTGACAGGCGAACAGAACCTGGTGATCACGCTCAAGTTCCTGGAAGGCATGAGCAACGCCGAGGTGGCGAGAGTGCTTGGCAAGTCGGAAGGCGCAGTCAAGTCGCTGCAGTTCAGAGCCCTGGCATCGCTGCGGCGCATGATAGGCGGAGAAGAGCTGTGAACAAAGGCCTTGAATCCGTCCTGGATGAATGCCTCAACCGAATAGAAGCAGGCAAGGAAGAAGCTCTCGACGCTTGTGTCGCAGAACATCCGGCGCTGGCGCGCGAGCTCGAACCCTTGTTGCACCTGGCCGTCGATCTGGAGGCCTTGCGCGAGGACGTGCCACCAGCGCCGGGAAGACTGCTGGCAGGCCGGCAGAAGCTTTTGCAGGAGGCTGCCCGGCTGAAAGCACTGCAAGAGGAGAAAACCCGCGCCAGGCATCTACCCCTGTGGCCGCTGAATCTGCGCTCCCTGCTGCAACGAAGCACCGTCGTGGCTGCGCTGGCCGCAGTGCTGGCGGTAGCCCTGTTGGTCGGTGGCACTATCGCCGCATCGGCCACCACCCTGCCGGGTGACACTCTATATCCCGTCAAGCGTATGACTGAGCAGTTCCAGCTCGTGCTCACCCTGGACCGTGAAGCCAAAGCGGAACTGGTGGAAAAGCTCGATGAGCGCCGCCGCGAAGAAGCCAAGGCCGTGGCCTCCATCGGTCGTGTGGTCGAAATGTCCTTCCGCGGATATGTAAGCAGCATGGGCCTGTCCGGCTGGACGATCAGCAGCGTTCCAGTAATCGTCACCCCAGAAACGCTCATCGAAGGGGAAATGAGCTTTGGCACGGTGGTGCAAGCAGACGTGCGCTCGCTGAGTGATGGCACGTTGTTGGCTGTGCGCATCTCAGCACAGCCACAGGAGACCGTGGCACCACAACCGACCCTTTCACCGACGCCCAGACCAACCGACACGGACGTTCCCATCCACTTGACTCCTACGGCTGTGCCTCCCACATCCGTGCCCACCCAGGTCAAAATCAAGCCCACTGTGCCACCGGTTGAAGTGCCACCCACGGCGACACCTAGCCGGATGCCCACACGAACAGCCACCCCGTCACCCACCGTCACTCCGATTCCGCCAACACCCCCACCTCCACGCGAGATCAAGGTGAGGTTCAGGGGCGCCATTGAGGCCATATCTTCGTCAAGCTGGACGGTGGACGGGCAGACTGTGCGCATCGATGCCGGCACCCGCATCGATGAGTCGGCAGCACAAGCCGCTGTAGGGGGCATTGCGACCGTTCTCGCTCTGCGCGGCGAGGACGGCGGCCTGCTGGCGCTAGAGATCAAGATTGAGCAGCCTCCGCCGACCCCGGAGCAGCCTTTTGAGTTTCAGGGGCTGATCGAGAGCTGGAGCGCAACGCAGTGGGTCGTGGGCGGTCACGTCCTGATTGTGAACGGCGATACGCTGGTAGAAGGTAGCCCGCAGAACGGGCTGCTGGCAGAGGTCAAAGCTCTGCGCCAGAGCGATGGTTCCTTGCTGGCCAAGAACATCGTGGTCAGACTACCCACTGAAGAAGTTCAGTTCGAGGGAGTAATCGCGGACATCAGTGCCGGGCAATGGGTGGTCGCCGGCGTTACGGTACGCATTGACGGCCAGACCCAGATCAGCGGCACACCGGCAGTTGGCTCCGTTGCTGAAGTACAGGGCCTGCTGCTACCCGATGGAGCCGTGCTGGGCCGCCGTATCAAGATACAGGTCCCGGTGGAAACCCCGACAACGGCACTGGAGCCAAACACGACTGAGACGCCCCCGCCTGATGCGACCCCGGCTGCAGAGCGTGTGTAGTTCCAGAGGGATAGAATTGATGGTCAAGCAGACACGGAGCCAGGATCTGGTCTTGGTGCTTCTGTCACTGGTGTTCACCCTCATGGTGTCCACGAGCGCATCGACCGCTCAGACATTCGTTGGTCTCGCGGGGCAGGATATACTGGATGCCACGGCCTCCCCCATAGCAGATCAGAGTAGTGGTCACGCACCACCCGCGGCGCAGCGCAGCGGTGACCGGCGAACCATTGACCTCAGACGTCCACGAGTCAAGATCACCGGCTGGATCGGCGACACTCGCACCAATCACTGGTGCATGGACAGCCGAGTGTTGCATATTGAGCCTGATTCCCGCATCGAGAGTAAGGTCCAGACCGGCGCATACGCGGTCGCCATCGCCAGCGTCGATGGTGCTGGCAGGCTGCATGCCGAAAACATCTCGCTGCGACCGTCGCCAGATGGGGCCGGCTATACCATCGAGTTCAGGTGCCTGATCCAGGAGATTACCACGCGCTACTGGATCATCTGCAATCGCGTCGTCCTCGTTACGGAGAACACCTCTATCCAGGGCCAACCGGAGATTGGCGCTCTGGCTGAGGTCAAGGGCATACGCATGGCCGGGGATGCGGTGCTGGCGCGCAGCATCAGGGTGATTGTGGCCAGCGCCTACGCTGAGGTCGAGTTCGAGGGCGCCATTGAGAGCATCGCCGAAACTGACTGGACCGTCAATGGAATCACGGTGACTTTGAGCCCGGTAACCGTGATTCGGGGGGTGCCCGAGTTGGGTCGGGGGGCAGAGGTAAAGGGCGTCCTCCAGCCCGATGGTTCGGTTCTTGCCCAGGTGATCACCATTAAGGGCTCCGAGTCTACCGTACAGGTGGATATCGAAGGCCTGGTGGAAGAGATCGAGCCCACGAGCTGGCTGGTCGCCGGCACCCGGGTGTCCATCGGCACCGGCACATTCATCGATGACAGCCGCGCCCCGGCAGAAGTCGGTATGTGGGCTCAGATCCGTGCGCTCCGCCGCCAGGACGGTTCCTTGCTGGCCTTGCGCATTCGCCTGTCCCGCCCCGGCTAGACAACACTGCACGCAACTCACCCGTCCCCTACTGTGGGCTTGGTCCTCATGCCTGTTGACTTTTCGCCATTCCGCTTACCAGGACTATAATAAGTCCAACAACGGCCCTGCGATTGGGCGAAGGCGGAGTGCGGTGAACACAGTCGACCGAGCAGGCATCTTGCTTCTCGCTGTGCTCTTTTGTGTCAGCGGCCAGCTTGCTGTCTCTGCCGCCGGCCCCGCCAATGTCATCAACCCCACCCCGAACGCGGGAGGGAGCACTGCAGACGCATGGCGCAGCAGCCTCGACGCTTCCCTCCCGGATCTACACTCAACAGATGGCGCGAGACCATTCGAGCACTATGCAGAGCCCCTGAATGTTTCAACCTCAACCACCAGTTCGCGTACACCGGCCATCGCCGTGACGGGCAATCTCGTGCACATCGTCTGGGAGGAAGGCAGCCACATCTACCACCGCCTGTCTCAGGGAGGCGTCTGGTCATCCAGCCAGAGTGTAGCCACCGGCGAACAGCCGGCTATTGTCGTGGACCAGGCGGGTCTGGCGCATATCGTGTTTGTCAACGAGTTCGGCGAGAACTATGAGGTCTACTACTGCCGGTGGAATGGCGATCACTGGAGTCTGCCGCGCAATGTCTCGAATACGAGCGGCGTCTCATCCGCACCGGGCATTGCCGTTGAACCCAATGGAATGCTTCACGTGGTCTGGGCCGACAATACCCCGGGCTACAGCGTGATCTACCACGGATACTGGAATGGAACCTACTGGCTGAACGAGCCGGTTCCCCATGCCATGGGCGGCGCGCCAGCCATTGCCGTGAGTGCCAACGGTAATGTGGATGTAGCCTGGCAAGACCGCGATGCCGTCGATCTACCCTACGAGGTCTACCACAGCCAGTGGAGAGGCCAGAGCTGGTCACTGCCCGAGAACCTTTCGGACAGCGCCAGCGAGCAATCCCTGATTCCCAGCGTGGCCATGGATCACAACGACCTGGCCCATGTGACATGGCAGGAAAGGGTCGACGGCCGGTACGCCATCTACTACACCTACGGGAGGGTCGGTTACTGGTCCATACCTGAGCGGGTCTCTGAGAATACCGTGGATGCCTACCTGCCGACTGCGGCGGTGCGCCTCCCGCCCCAGGGAAGCGGAGCAACCGCCGGTGGGGTGGTATACGTGGGTTGGGACGAGAGCACAGTGGCTGTCTACCGTTCCAGAGACACGGGCAGCGGCGAATGGTCTCAGCTCAGCACAGTGCTCAGTGACCCGCTGGGCGTAGCTGACCTACAGCTCGCCATAGATGGCAGCGGCCTATTTCATGCGGTTTGGTCCGAGCGCGTCACTGTGGACAACTGGGAAATATTCTACCAGTGTCTGTCAACGACGGTCTTTCTGCCAGTTGTTCTCAAACATCTGTCGCTCTAAGGTCCCGGCACCCACAACGCCACAAGTGGGTACTAGGATCCTCCGGCGCGCTTCAGGTGAATGAGCAAGACGGAAATGTCCGCCGGGTTGACACCCTCAATACGCGTGGCCTGACCAACCGTTGCCGGCCGGAAACGGGCAAGCTTGTCGGCCGCCTCTTTGCGTAATCCAACCATCCGGGCGTAATCCACCTGCGGCGGTATAAGCCACTTTTCCAGACGGCGCACCCGCTCGATTTGCTCCTGCTCCTTATCGATGTATCCGCTGTACTTGGCCTGGACAACCAGCTCGTCAATCGCTTCGGGCAAGAGGCTGGTCTGGGCGGGGCACAGCGCGGTGATCAGCTCGTAGCCGGCCTCCGGGCGCCGCAGCAACTGCAGCGCGTTCACATCCCTGGTTAGCAGTGGCAGATCAAAACGAGCCATGACTTCATTCACCTGCGACGACGGAGGCAGCCAGGTATGCTCCAGGCGCTCCAACTCGGCCACAGCCTGGGTACGCTTCTGCTCGACCCGCCGGTACCTCTCCGCGCTGACCAGGCCCAGGTCGTGACCCAGCGGGCTGAGCCGCAAGTCGGCGTTGTCATGGCGCAGCAGAAGGCGGTGCTCGGCGCGCGAGGTCAGGATGCGGTAGGGCTCGCTGATCTCCTTGGTCACAATGTCATCCACCACCACGCCAATATAAGCCTGATCGCGGCGTAGGAGGAGCGGCTCTTTTCGCTGCACCTGGCGGGCGGCATTGATGCCAGCAAGCAGCCCTTGCGCCGCTGCTTCCTCGTAACCCGACGTGCCGTTGATCTGCCCGGCGTGAAACAGGCCGGCGACACGCTTGGTTTCCAGGGAGGCGGAGATCTGCGTTGGCGGGCAAAAGTCATACTCAATGGCGTAACCGGCGCGCATGATGCGCGCGTTAGCCAGAGCAGGAATGGTGTGCAGCATAGCCAGTTGCACGTCCTCAGGCAGGCTGGTGAAACAGCCCTGCACATAGACTTCACCGGTGGCAAACCCCTCCGGTTCCAGAAAGAGCTGGTGCGCCGCCTTGTCCGGAAAGCGAGTGATCTTTTCCTCGATGGAGGGACAGTAACGCGGCCCCACACCGCCGATAAAGCCCGAGGCGATGGGCGAACGGGTGAGGTTCTCCCGGACCAGGCGGTGCGTCTCTTGATTGGTGTAGACGAGATAGCAGGGGAGCTGCCAGCGCCATGCGCTCTGCCACGGAACCGCGTAGGCGGAGTTGAGCCATACCCTAGCATCGACAATCAGTGGATCATCCTCGACAGACGACTCGAAGCTGAAGTAGAGCGGCGTCTCGCTACCATACTGCGGCTCGGTCCGGCCGAAATCGATCGTGCGCACGTCCACCCGGGGCGGCGTGTTGGTCTGCAGGCGGCCCAGGGTGAACCCCAGCTCGCGCAACGATTGCGCCAGTCCCACCGCCGGAAACTCGCCGGCGCGGCCCGCGGGGTACCAGTGCTCCCCGGTCAGGATGCGGCCATTGAGGAATGTGCCGGTCGTAAGCACCACGGTCTGCCCGTGAAATTGCTGGCCAACGGCGGTCATCACGCCCTCGACCCGGTCGTCCCTTACCAGCAGACGCTCGGTCAGTGCCTGTGCAACGTCCAGGTTCAGCGTGCGCTCCAGGGTGTGCTTCATGGCCAGGGAGTACAGGCGCTTGTCGGCTTGGGCGCGCGGAGCACGGACCGCGGGCCCCCGGGATGAGTTGAGCATGCGGATCTGGATGAAGGTGCGGTCCGTATTGCGGCCCATCTCGCCGCCGAGAGCGTCGATCTCGCGCACCAGGTGCCCCTTGCCCGGCCCGCCGATGCTCGGATTGCAGGGCATCTGGGCAACGAGGTCCAGATTCATGGTCAACAGCAGGGTCGAGGCCCCCATGCGCGCTGCAGCCAGGGCGGCCTCACAGCCTGCATGCCCGGCACCGACCACAATCACATCGTACTGCTTGCTGGCTGCCATACGTTACAGACCCATCAGCTCCGCTACCAGCCGGTGCGGGATAGCCCGAAACTGCCCCCAGTCTTGCCAGGTGGCCGGCACGCTCTCCAGCCCTCTGGCCACAGCGGGCAGCTCAGAGAAAGCGACTTCATGGAAGGCGGAGATGCGCTCGTCCGGGTCCAGGCAGTTCAGGTCGCCTTCCACCTCGTGCAGAAGAAAGCTATAGGAAGGATAAGAGGTTACTTGTTGCCCGTAGTGAAACTCGAACTCAACAAGCGCGAGGAAGCGTCCAATCTCCACCTGCAGGCCAGTCTCCTCCAGCACCTCCCGGTGCACGGCGGCAATCACCGCTTCATTCGCTTTGATGCCACCCGTTGGTACCCGCAGCACTCCATTGGGGTAAAAGTCCTTGGTGTGCAGGAGGAGGTTGCCATTGCGGCGCCGGATGAACAGGGCCACTTCACCATCGCGGCGGCGAACCTTGTCCGTGCTCCACCACTTGTCGGAGGCGTGGTTCATGTCCAGCGCACAGCGCTGGCGCAGGGGTGCGCCATAGCGGGCACTCAGTTGGTTGATTTCGGCTTCGCGGTCGATTACGTTCAAGCAGCCCCCAGTGTTCCAAGACTGCGGGGATTATAGCACACGAAATCGAGCCGCGGCAACCCGCACACCGGCGTTCTAGGTGGCTTCAGGCGGGTCCACTGAAGCAGCAGGAGAAGGTGCAGGAACGAGCAAGCGCCGGGCCAGACCGTAGAGTGGCAGCACGGGGGACAGCATCAGCCCCGAGGCCACCAGGGCGGCACGGACGGACAGCGTGTTGCCGATAACCCCGACCAGTGGCCCGCCGCTGATCTGGCCAATGGCATCCGCCTGGCTACCCACCGAGAATACGGTCGCGCGCACGTGGGAATCGTCTATGCGTTCGTTGAGCCACGCGTCGTGCAGGGGCCCGGCAATGCTCCGCAGCACCTGGACAAACCAGTACAGGATGAGGGCCACCCAGAATGCGCCGGTCAGGCCAAAAGCGCACAGCGCCAGCACGATCAGCGTCGCGCTGGCCGCCAGCACGCCCGGCAGGGAAAATGAAGGGTGCCCAGACGCCCGCCGCGTGAGCTCGGTAGCCAGGACACTGATGCCAAGGTGTACCGCCCGAATAATCCCCATCCACACCACGGGCTGCAGGATCCCGCTCCATGGCATGGCAAAGTTCTGCATCAGGTGAGCCGTCCACAGGCGATCCAATCCCTCGCTGTAAAAGCCGTAGAAGAAGCCTATGCCCAGCAGGGCTCGCAGAGCGGGCTGCCGCCGTGCCAGCTGCCGCGTGTCCTGGATCGTCTCCAGCATCCGGCCCAGGGTTCTCCGGTCCTGCGCGGGAGCCGGTTCAAAGCCCTGTTCGGGCATCACCAGGGTAAGCAAGACCGCCAGGAGAACCATGCCCATTCCGCCTACCACCACGGGGAGACCGGCATCCGTCCGGCCCAGCAACACGCTGAGCGGGATGGCCACGAGACCGCCGACATTGGCCGCCTGCGCACCGCGCAGATAAGCCTCGCCCGCGCGCTCGGTCCCAACTTCATCGGCAATCCAGGCCTGCGTTGCGCCACTGGTAAAGGTATAGCCCAGACCCCACAGCACCTGGGCCGCGGCGACCGTCGCGAAAAAGGGCAGCGCACCCTCAACCACAAAGCCAATCCCGATCAGGAAATAGCCGATGATAATGGATAGACGCCGGCTCTTCACATCGGCGAGCGCCCCGGTGGGAATCTCGCAGAGGAAGATGGTGCCCTCCAGGATGGTACCCACCAACACCAACTGCAGGGGATTAAGCCGGACGACCGTAATCTGGTATAGCGAATCAACGGTGAAGATGAACGAGAACAGGAGGGATGCGCTGAACTCGAGGAGCAGGTACATGGTAAGGGCACTGAGCCCGGGGACAGTTGGGCGCGTTTTCTGGCTCAAGGCAGGCCATCCTCGTGATGAAAAAGACGGCTGACTGAGTCAGCCGTCACACAACCTCTGGCTGGGGGACAGGGATTCGAACCCCGGTTTACTGATCCAGAGTCAGCTGTCCTGCCGCTGGACGATCCCCCAGAGCGCGGCCATTCTAGCACAAATCGCGCCGAATGGCAAATGGGCTATCTGTAGTGAGACCTTTGGGGTCTGGTTCTAGACCCCCAAGGTCTCAAGCATTATACCAGCAATCCGCGGGCGCGGGCGATGCGCGCCAGCA
>JAEAMG010002039.1_pt1 | contig 13535 bp, 9 predicted proteins | sample 8958741 | NCBI WGS metagenome assembly JAEAMG01 (sample SAMN16933256, study PRJNA681125) | bioreactor sludge metagenome | isolation source: anaerobic bioreactor treating anionic surfactant - SDBS | place: India: Bengaluru | collected 2019-02-28
CGTGGCCGGAGACTATGTTTACGTCCCCGAGCCCTGGAGTGTTCGCCTCAACATCATCGATATTGCGGATCCTGCTCACCCAACGCGCATCACGACATACACGGATACCTCTTTCCTCGAGGACGTGGCCGCGAATGGCACTTACGTCTACCTGGCCAACGCACTCAGCCTCACCGTCCTGGACGTATCTGACCCAAGCCAGCCAGTTGAGCTCGCCTCCCTGGGTACCCCGGCGTGGCGCCTGCGCGGCCTCGCTGTTGCGGATGGCCTGGCCTACCTGAGTGGGCAGGTCTACGCCGACTACTATGTTGGAGACCGAGCCCCGGCGACTGCGGTTTCCGTTGTCAACATCGCCAATCCCAGGGATCCCCAACTGGTGGGCTTTCGTTTGATGGCCGGTGCTGGCGGAGACATAGTGGTGGATGGTCAATACGCGTATGCCAACACGGGTCTGGCCGGGCAACATATCCTCCGCTACGTAGCACCTCCGCGGATCTGGTTGTACCTGCCGGCTGTGTGCGAAGCCGGTGAATGAATTCACCGTCTGAACGTGACAAGCCCCCTCAGGGGCTAGGAATGGGCCGTTCCAGGTGGCTGAGGCCACCTTTCAGTTTCAGCCGGGCATTTTAATGCGTGGCCGTTTCGTGGCATAATACCCCCATCCTGACCGACACTGATGTCCAAGGAGCCCCCCATGCGCAAACTGGCCATCGTCGTTCTTCTCGCTCTGGTTCTCCTCTGCTGCGCCGCCCCCGCAGCCGCCGAAGCACCGCTGCGCGTCTACTACGCCGGCCCCGCCGGAGCTGTGCGCTCCGCCCTGGAGCTGGGTGGCGCCCGGATCGTCGCCAGCCCCGCCGAGGCCGATGTCCTGGTCCTCAACGGCACCCTGCCCGACCCGGCGGCCATCGCCGCGCGGGCCGGCGCCGGTGCGGGCATCGTCCTGCTTCTGGGTCCCGCCGTCAGCGCGCAGGATGTGCAGGCCGCGCTCGGCTTGCCGCTGGAGCTGACCCGGCGCGACGATGCGCTCAGCCTGGTGGCGGCTAAAGGCAGCGCGGACCCGCTGCTGACCGGGATCGTGTGGACCAGCGCGCCGCAGGTGCGCGAGCGCTACTCCTATGCCTCGCCCCTGTCCGGCATGGTCCCGCTGGTGACGGGCTATGAGGATGGCAGTGCCGTCCTGGCTGTGCAGCAGAATGCTCAGCGCACGGCCTACCTATTCACTCCCTTCCTGGGCGAGCACAACGCGCAGTTGCAGGAATGGGCCTACTTCAAGTACTTAAGTACTTTGTGTACCACGTCACCTGGCGCGCGGCGGGGCGCACGCCGCTGGCCTTTGCCGACTATCCCGGCGCGCCGGTGCCCCACGCGCGCGAACGTACGATTCTCTACTCCGGCCTGGTGGTGATGCTGAGCCTGGCCATCCTGTCCTTCGTCCTGGTGCGCCGCTACAGCAAGGCGCATCCCGAAGCGCTGGACATCATGGTGGCCAATCGCGCGGACTATGCCAGGCGCGAAGCGGGTACGGACTGGGAGGAAGTGGGCTTTCACCGCCCGCTGGGTGGCTTTTTGCTGGCGCTGATGCTGGGCCTGGTCATGTTCATCCCACTGATCATCTACCAGAACCTGATCTTGCCGGTCTACATCCTGCCCTCGGCGCAGGCGCTGGGCATCTGGGCCAGGGTCGTGCAGTTCTTCACCCTGATCTGGAACCTGTTCGATGTCGGCACCAGCACGGCCTTTATCAAGTACCTCTCCGAGTACCGCGTGCGCGATCCCAAACGCGGCATCCTCTATGGCCAGGTCTTTGTGTGGTGGCAGGCGCTCTCCGGCGCGGTGCAGGTGGGGCTGTTTGTGCTGCTGGCGGGCACGGTGCTGCCACGTACTGCCTACGCCCTGTACGCCTGGAGCGTGATCGTGCACACGTTCATCCAGATCCCCGGCTTTTACGAGCTGTTCCGCCACGCCCTGAACGGCTGGCAGCGCTTTGACTATGCCCAGATCCTGGAGACGGGCCTGTACGCGATCGCGCCGATGATCACCCAGCCGGTGATCGTCACCCTGGCGGTGATGTGGGGACGCAACCATGCGGTGCTGGGCATGACCACCTCCGGCCTGATTGGTCTCGGACTGGCGGCCTATGCCACGCAGGCGCTCGCCTTTGCCGTCGGTCTCTGGCTCTACCGCCGCCTGGGCTACAACTCCGGCCTGCTGTTTATGGCCCACTTTGACTGGGCCACGGTCAAGAGCTCCTTCCGCTTTGGCGTCTTTGAAATGCTCGGCTCGGTCGCCTGGAGCGTGGGCCAGGCCGTGGAGATCCTCATCACCCAGGGGCGATTGGTCAACTATGCCGAGGTGTGGGGCAACTGGAGCCTGGCACAGAACTTTATCTTTGCCTACAACGTGCTGCAGACACTGTACAGCGGCCTCATGCCGTCTATCTCCGAGTCGATCTCGCACGCGCGGCGCAAGCTGAGCCAGTACTACGCCGCGGTGGCCTACAAGTGGGGCGGGATCATCAGTGCCTTCATCGGCGCGGTGCTGCTGGCGGTGGCCGACCGCTTTATCCTGGGCGCGAGCGGGCCCGAATTTGTCCGCGCCGCCGCCTACGCCGGGCCGCTGGCCATCTGGGGCGCTATCCAGTACCCGTCCTGGGTGGGAGATACCGTCCAGCTCGCCTCCAACAAGCCCTATCTGAAATCCATCCTGGTGGCGGTGGAGCAGCTCGTGCGCATCGTCTTTGGCTTCCTGCTGCTGGAGCGCTTTCAGATCAACGCCCTGATCGTCGCCTACTTCATCGGCCTGCTGGGCAAGGACATCGTCGCCTACTTTGTGAACGGGCGCCTGTGCTTCCCGCAGCGATTCTACTTCTGGCAGTCGCTCGGCGCGCCGCTGCTGGCCGGCCTGACGCACTATGCCGTCCTGCGCCGGCTGGGCGGCCTCATCTGGCAGGGCGAGCAGATCACCAGCGTGCTCATCTTCTTCATCGCTATCCTGCCCTCGTTCCCGCTATACGCCTTTTTCTACGGCCTGTTCGGCGGATGGGACGACGCCACCCTGGCCGAGCTGCGCCACGCCGCCAACCTGAGCGGCATGATGCGCCCGCTCTCGTGGGTCTTTTGGCGGGCCACCGCCCTCGGCGCGCGCGTCAGCCCGCTCCACGGCCGCTTCCCCATCGACATACGCGCCGCCGCGGTCGAGGAGGCGAAGGGGTTGACGGAGGAGAGAGTCAGGCTGTAGGGGCACCTCACCCCCTTACCCCCTCTCCTGATACTGGAGAACGCATCAGGAGAGGGGATTCAGTTGACTTCCCCTCGAATCGGCCTATGATGACGCGGCTCCTGCGCCGCTAAGGCGGGGGGCGAGAGGAAGGTTCAACCATGTTACCGCTGATTCTGGCCGCAGTGGCCACCCTTGTGGTGCTAGTGCTGCTCCTCCTGACCGTGCGCTTCATCCCCAACAACCGGGTGGGCCTGGTCGAGAAGGTCTTTAGCGCCAAGGGATCGCTCAAGTCGGGCCTGATCGCGCTGCACGGCGAGGCGGGCTTTCAGCCCGAGGTACTGCGCGGCGGCATCCATCTGCTGATGCCGTTCCAGTACCGCGTGCACACGGTACGGCTCATCACCATCCCGCAAGGCAAGATCGGCTACGTCTTTGCGCGCGACGGCGTGCCGCTCGATGGCGGCCAGGTGCTTGGCCGCCTGACCGAGTCCAACAACTTTCAGGACGTGCGCGCGTTCCTGAAGAATGAAGGGCAACGGGGCCCGCAACGCCAGATCCTGCGCGAGGGCACCTACGCCATCAACCTGGCGCAGTTTGTGGTGATTACGCAGGACCTCGTGCAGTACCTGCAGCTCAGCAAGGACGAGGCCGTCACGTTCCAACGTATGGCGGACCTCATCACCGAGCGGCAGGGCTTTCAACCCGTGGTCATCAAGGGCGCGGATGACAGTGTGGGCATTGTGACGGTGCACGATGGGCCGAGCCTGCCCCAGGGCACGATCATTGCGCCGACGGTGGGCGACGACCCGTCCAGGCCGGAGATGTTCCACAACAGCTTCCAGAATCCGGAGAGCTTTTTGCGCGCGGGCGGCCGGCGTGGCCGCCAGTTGCAGGTGCTGGTCGAAGGCACGTACTACATCAACCGGCTGTTCGCCACGGTCGAAGTGATTCCGAAGACGGTTGTCGACGTGGGCTGGGTCGGTGTGGTGGTTTCCTATACCGGTGAGACGGGCGCGGACCTGAGTGGGGAGGACTATAAGCACGGCGAGCTGGTGCAGCAGGGACAGCGCGGTGTCTGGAGCATCCCGCTCATGCCCGGCAAGTACGCGTTCAACACCTACGCGGGCAAGGTTATCCCCGTGCCGACCACCAACTTTATCCTCAAGTGGGTGGCCGCTGAGGTAGGGGTGCACCACTTTGATGAGGATCTGTCCGAGATCCAGCTCATCACCAAGGATGCCTTTGAGCCGCTGCTTCCCCTGTCGGTGGTGGTGCACATCGACTACCGTAAGGCGCCGCTGGTCATCCAGCGCTTTGGCGAGATCAAGCGCCTGGTCGACCAGACGCTCGACCCGATGGTGGCCGCCTACTTCAAGAACAGTGCTCAGTCGCGCACCCTGATCCAGCTCATTCAGGAGCGCAGTGAGATCCAGCGCCGGGCCAGCGAGGAGATGAAGGAAAAGTTCGCCCACTACAACCTGGAGCTCGAGGAGGTGCTGATCGGCACACCGCTCTCCAGAGAGGGCGACCACAACATCGATCTCATCCTGAAGCAATTGCGCGACCGGCAGATCGCAGAGGAGCAAGTCGAGACCTACGCTCGTCAGGAAAAGGCCTCGTTCAAAGAGCGCGAGCTGCGCGAGGTCGAAGCCCGGGCGCGGCAACAGCAGTTGCTGACCGAATCCGAGGTGGGCATCAACATCCAGGCCAACCAGGGCAAGGCCGAGTACCAGCGCTCGCTGCAGCAGGCGGCGCAGATCCGCGCCCTGGCCGACGCCGAGGCCGAAAAGGTCGCGCGCATCGGCATCGCCCAGGCCATGGCCATCGAGGAGCAGGTGCGTGCCTATGGCGGTCCGCGTTACCAGGTGGTGCAGCAGGTGATGAACCGCTTCTCGGAGGCCGTGGAAAAGAGCAAGATCGACGTCGTGCCGCGCGTGGTCGTGTCCGGCGCCGGCAAGGACGGCATCCAGGGGCAGGCGGGGAGCAACGCGCTCGAGTCCCTGCTCACCGTGCTGCTGGCCGAGAGGATGGCCGAACCCGTGAGCGCGAGCACCGCCCCGCGCTCACCCGAGTCCGAATCCCTGCGCACGCAGATTCGCGAGGGGTTGAAGGGCCACAAGGAGGCCACGGACAACAAGGGCCAGTAAAGCCCTACGTATCCACAGGAACAGCAGGCCGGACTTGCATCCGCTGACGATAGGCAAGCCCGGCCTGCACACGTCATGCCACTGAAGAAGAGCCTGTTGCATTTGTTTCAAATTCGTGATATAATGGAATCGTGACCCAAGGACGGTCGTTGCTTCTCTAACGCCGGAACCTGCATCCGCACCACACTGCCGCCGGCCCTGCGCGGCTGCTGACGAACACCGTTCGCAGCAGCTACTGGTTTTGGTAGGGGTGGCTGCATGTCACTCGCACTGGCAACTGCGCTGCCCGCACGCCCACTGCGCCCTGCGCACTCAGGTCGCGGCAAAAAGCCCGCGGCTCCCATACCCGGTGATGCCGGCCTGCAGGTTCATTTGCTGGGCCCGCCCCAGGTGACCTGGGAGGGCCGGCCCCTCGACATCCCCCGCCTGCAGACGCGCGCCCTGCTCTTTCGCCTGGCCGCGGCGCCTCACGGCGTCCCTCGCGGGCAGCTCTGTTTTCTGTTCTGGCCCGACATCCCTGAGGCGAGCGCCAGCCGCCGCCTGACGCGGTTGGTGACGCACCTGCGGCGTGCTCTCCCGGCACCCGGGGTTGTGCTGGCCCGCCCCGACAGCGTGGGCCTGGATCCGGGATGCGCCGGCTCCGATGTGCTGGCCTTTCTGGATTTCACCGGCGCCTCCGCTCCCGCCGGCCGCCTGGGCCGCTTGCCGGGGGCGGTGGCCCTGTACCAGGGCCCCTTCCTGGCCGGCTTTGCCCTGCCGGGATGCCCGGAGTTCGAAGCCTGGGCGCTGGAGCAACGTGCGGCCCTGGAGCGGGCCTACCTGGAGGCGTTGCGAGCGCTGATCGAAGAGCGCGCCAACGCGGGCGAGTTAGTCGCCGCGATCGACCTGGCGCAGCGCTATCTGGACACCGACCCGCTCGCGGAGGGAGTCCACCGCCGCTTGATCGAGCTGTACGCCCTGGCCGGGGATCGCAGTGCAGCGCTTCAGCAGTACGAGCGGTGCGCGGTAGCCCTGGAGCGCGAGCTGGGCGTGGACCCGCTGCCAGAGACGCGCGCCGTCTACGAGGCCCTCCTGCACGGCGTGCCTGCAGCCAGGGCGCCGCCCGCCGCGTGGACGACTTTGCCCAGCCTGCACGCGCCTCTCGTGGGCCGTGATGAAGCCCTGCGCCACCTGGAGCATGCCCTGGCTCGCGCCCGCTCCGGCTGTGGCCAGATCGTGCTCATCTCCGGCGAGGCGGGCATCGGCAAGTCACGCCTGCTGCAAGAGTTCGCCTCGGCCTGGCAGGGCCGGGTTCGCGTGCTGGTGGGCAGTGGCCGTGAAGCCGGGCAGGACCTGCCCTACGGGCTCTTGCTCGAGGCATTACAGCCCTGCGCTGCGGATCTGATCCGGGTCATGCCCGCTATCGAGAGACCCCTGTCCACTCTTTTGCCAGGGCTGTCCCCGTCCCGGACCGCTCTGCGGGCCGCCCCGCATCTGGAGCGACAGCAGCAGGGTCCCTTCTTCCGCACCGTGGCGGAGGCGATGGTGCGCCTGGCCGGGCAGCAGCCGCCCCTGATTCTGTGTTTGGATGACCTGCACTGGGCAGATGCGACCACGCTGCGCTGGCTGGCATACTTCTCCCGGCAGATTCCGGCCGCGCCGGTTCTGGCGGTGGGCACCTGTCGCAGCGAAGAGGCCAGCACCCTGGCCACGCTCCGTGCCCACGCCATGCGCGGCGGTGCCTTTCAGGAGATCCACCTGCAGGGGCTGAGCCAGGCCGACGTTCTGTGCCTGATTCGCAGTCTATCCGGACAGAGCCGCGGCGCCGAGCTGCTCTGCCAGCGCCTGCATCGCGAGACGGGCGGCAACCCCTACTTTGTGCTGGAAACTGTGCGCGCCCTGTTTGAGGCGGGCACCCTGTGGCAGGACCGGACCGGCTGGAATACACCCATCGACGAAGCGACAGAGGACTACCAGGATCTGCCCCTGCCCGATACCCTGCGCCAGGCCATCCACGAGCGGTTGGGCCGTCTGACTGCCCAGGCCCGCCAGGTTCTGGAGGCGGGGGCGATCCTCGGTTACCAGTTTGACCTGGACGCGGTGGTGCCCACCAGCGGGCGCTCAGAGGGCGAGGTGGTCGAGGCGTTGGAGACATTGCTGGACCGCCAGATTCTCACCGCCCAGGGCCGCCAGGTTCACTTTAACCATGAGCTCATGCGCACCACAGTGCTGCTCGACCTGAGCTATGGACGGCGACGATTGCTGCACCGCCGCGCGGGCCAGGCGTTGGCCGCGCTGCGCCCGGGCGACCTGCCGGGCCTGGTGCGCCATTTCGCCGGGGCCGAAGAGCCGCGCCGGGCGGCGCTGTACGCCCTGCAGGCTGCACACCATGCCCGCTCCGCCTTTGGCTCTTTCGAAGCCCGCCTGTGGCTGGACCGCGCCCTGGCTCTGCTGGACGCGGAAGCGGCTCGCCTCTCCGATCCGGAGACCGTCTCGGCCAACCGCCGGCTGCGCTTTCAAGTGCTGGATGAGCGCGGCTGGGCGCAGCGGATCGTGGGCGACATGAAGGCCTATGCCCGCGATTCGCGCGAAGCGGCCAGACTGGCCAAACTCCTGCGCGACCCCCAGCTGCTAGCCCATGTCTCCTGGCGCGAGGCTCGCGCCCACCGCTGGTTCTGCCGCTACGTCCCGTGCGTGGCCGCGGCACAGAATGGCCTGCATGCCAGCCGGCAGACCCAGGACGCCTACATCGAGGCCCTGTGCCTGCGCGAGATCGGCCTGGCGGCGCGAGAAACCGGCGACTATGAGCAGGGCCGGACGGCACTGGAGCAGGCGCTGGCGCTCTTTGTCAGCCAGGGCGAGGTCGTTTATGAGCTGCACGTGCTGGGCAATCTCTCCACCCTGTGGTGCCTGCAGGGCGCCCACCAGCGCGCCATGGCGCTGGCCCAACGGGCTCTGGCCCGCTGTGACGAGCTGGACCTGCCCCTGGAGCGGCGGCTGCCCCTGGGTGACATCGGGGCCGCCGCGGCCATGCAGGGCGATGCGCTTCTCGCGCGCCGGTCGCTGCTGGAGAGTCTGGAGATTGCCCGTCGTGTGTCCGACCGCACGCAGGAGATTCTGTGCCTGGGCCACCTGGGCTGGGTGTGCGTGCGGGAACAGATGCCCGATCGGGCGCTGGAGCACCTGCGGTCTGCCCTGGGTCTCGCCGAACGAGTCGACTCGCGCGCCGAGCAGAGCTGGCTGCACCTCGGCCTGGCGCGGGCGCGCCTCCTCTCCGGCCAGCCGGACCAGGCGCTCCCCCATGCCCGGCGCGCCTTCGAACTGGCCCGGACCTGTGGCCGCTTCCCCGACCAGGCAGCCGCAGAGCGCCTGTTGGCAGAGCTCTCCGCCTCCCCTGACACCCCCGTGTAGACATTCTGTAGACACCCCTGTGCTATTCTATCTACTGTAGGCCAGTGTCCATCCTGGACCGTGCCGTGATGCTACGCTGCGGCACGGACAACAGGTTGCCCTGCGGAACCAGCCAGACTCAGGGTAGGTGGAGTAGGAGCACCATGCTGTATGTTTCGTTCCTCGTCCGGCTGTGGCGCGAGAACAGCCTGGAGCCCGGAGCGCCGGCCCCGGACTGGCAGGCCGAGCTCCAGCACATCCAGAGCGGGCAGCGCTGGACGTTCCACAGTCTGGATGATCTTTTTGCGTTCGTGCTGCAGCAAGCCGAACCGTTGGCGGAGAGTGGAAGCCTGACGGGCGGAGCTCTGACACCGCTCAGGACGAGATGATGTAGGGAAGATAACAAGAGGGTTCAAAAGGAGGAATCTGCTATGCCAGTTACACTAAACTATCCAGGCGTCTACATTCAAGAGATCCCCAGCGGTGTGCGCACTATCGTGGGGGTCGCCACATCTATCACGGCTTTTGTGGGGCGTGCGCCTCGCGGGCCGGTAGGCGAGGGTACCAGCATTTCGAGCTTTGACGATTTTGAACGCCGCTTTGGCGGCCTCGCTGCCGACTATCCCCTGACCTACGCTGTCCGAGACTTTTACCGGAATGGCGGCAGCGAGGCGGTCATTGTTCGCCTGTACAAGGCCCCTGCGGCGGGAGCGCCGGCCGCTCCGGCTGGCGGTGGCACCCTGCCTCAAGAGGTGGTCGACGCCGCCCAGAAGGTGGCTGATGCTGCCCTGGGCATGAACAGTCTCCAGGATCTGCAGGTCATGGACCAGAACGCGTTGGTCACCCAGCCGCGCGATGACTACCAGACCGCTGCCGACAAGTGTGCCCAGTCCGAGTTTGCCCTGGCCAAGGCGCGCCTGGAGCAGGCGCAAGCTCAGGCGCAGGTTGACCTGGCCCGGGCGCTGCTACAGACGGCGCTGGAGGCCTTGAACAAAGTCATCATGGCCGGCGCCAACGAGGCTGCAGCTACGACCGCGGCGAAAGATGCCAAGACCAAGCTTGAGGATGCCAAGGCCGCGCTCAGCACCAAGAACGATGACGTCAATACTGCCCAGACTCAGCTAAACACCGACCAGGTGGCGATGGCGAAGAAGGCGGCGATCAAGGGCGCCGCCGAGACTGTCGCCGGTGTGGTTATGGACAAGGCCGCTGAGGCAGACGTCACTGTCGACAAGGTCAAGGACGATTTGCGGGCGCAGTTGCTCGACGGGAACTCCAAGATCAAGCCCGCTGCCCTGCAGGCCAAAGGTGTGTCCAGCGGAAGTGGCGCGCCAGCGCCCAACAAGAGCAAAGCCAAGCTGGATCTGGACGGGGGCAAGCTCGTTCTGGAGGCAGCCAGTGAAGGGGATTGGGCCAACAGCTTGAACGCCTCCGTGGACAGCCAGGGGATCACCGATGATGTTGCCGAGCGCTACGAGCTACCCAAAATTGATCTGTTCAACCTCACGGTCACTGACGCCGCCACCGGCACCAACGAGGTATTTCGCAGCCTCACGATTGATCCCGCCAGCTCACGCAGCGTGGAGCGTGTGCTGAAGAGCCAGTCGAGTCTGGTGCGGGTCAGCGGCACACTGGCCGGGCGCCCGGTCGATGGCGCAACAGCCCAGGTCAATAGCGAAAACCGGGCGGCTGCCAGTGCTGCCCTCACGGGCGAGGGTGACTATAGCGATGCCTTCAAGGCCCTTGACAAGGTCGATCTCTTCAATCTGCTTTGCATACCGCCGGACACTGTTGAAGGCACTGTCCCCAAGGCAATCCTTCAGACGGCGATGGTCTACTGCTCTAATCACCGCGCCGTACTGATCGTTGACCCGCCCTACGACTGGGGCGAGAACCGCGATACGGCTGCGGCCAAGGCCAAAGCCGGGCTGGATGGCTTGGGACTGTCGGGGACTGAGGCCAGAAATGCCGCTCTCTTCTTCCCGCGCGTCATCCAGGCTGACCCGAAGCACGATGGACAGCTGGGCACCTTTGCCGCGTGCGGCATCATCGCTGGAGTGATGGCGCGCACCGACGTCACGCGGGGCGTATGGAAAGCTCCCGCCGGCATCGACGCCGCCATCGCCGGTATAGAAAAACTGCAGGTCGCTTTGAACGATGCAGAGAACGGGATGCTCAACCCGCTCGGCATCAACTGCCTGCGTGCGTTTCCGGTGTACGGTAGGGTCGTATGGGGGGCACGCACCCTTCGCGGTGCCGACCAGCTCGCCGACGAATACAAGTACGTGTCCGTTCGCCGCTTTGCGCTCTTTATCGAAGAGAGCCTCTACCGCGGCTTGAAGTGGGTGGTGTTTGAGCCAAATGATGAGCCGCTGTGGGCGCAGATCCGCCTCAACGTTGGCGCGTTTATGCACAACCTGTTTCGCCAGGGCGCCTTCCAGGGCGTGACTCCGCAGGAAGCCTACTTTGTCAAGTGCAGCCGGGAGACCACTACCCAGACCGACATCAATCTGGGCATCGTCAACATCGTCGTCGGTTTTGCCCCACTGAAGCCGGCCGAGTTCGTGATCGTCAAGATCCAGCAGATGGCTGGACAGATCCAGGCCTAAGGAGGAACAAGCCATGGCGCAGTTCAGTGTCAATACGCAGCCACAGCGATTTGACCCCTACAAGAATTTCAAGTTCCGCGTCAAGTGGGACGGCAAGTACGTCGCCGGAGTGAGCAAGATCGGTGCCCTCAAGCGCACTACCGAGGTGGTCAAGCACCGCGAGGGAGGCGATCCCTCCAGCACGCGCAAGTCACCCGGCCGAACCGAGTACGAGGCCATCACCCTTGAGCGCGGCGTCACCCACGACAAAGAGTTCGAGCAGTGGGCGAATAAGGTCTGGAACTATGGCTCCGGCCTGGGTGCCGAGGTCTCGCTGAAGGATTTCCGCAAGGACATCATCATCGAGGTCTACAACGAGGCCGGCCAGCTGGCCATCGCTTACAAGATCTACCGCTGCTGGGTGTCCGAGTTCCAGGCGCAGGCCGATCTGGACGCCAATGCCAATGCGGTGCTCATCCAGACCATCAAGCTCGAGAACGAGGGCTGGGAGCGCGACTACGAGGTAACTGAGCCGGCCGAACCGACCTTCACCGAGCCCTCCTAACCATGCGCGCGCTATCGGCCGCCGAGCTTCTAGACGTCTGGGAGCGCGGACAGGGGCAGTTGTTGCCGCAGCAGGCGTTGTTGCTCCTGTCCGCGGCTTCGCCGGACATCCCGGCTGACCGGCTGGGAGAGCTCAGCATCGGCCAGCGGGATGCCCGCCTGCTCACCCTGCGTGAGTGGACCTTTGGCTCGCAATGGGTGAGTCTCGCCGCTTGCCCCGCGTGCCACGAGCAACTGGAGCGGACGCTTACCACGGCCGATATCCTGCCTCCTGGCCTGGAGGCGGAGGAGGGTGAGGTGGATGCCGGGCCGCTTGCGCTGAGCGTGGGCGGCTATCAGGTGCAGTTCCGCTTGCCCAACAGCCAGGACCTGGTGGCGGTGGCCGAGTGCGGGGACGTGGCGGCCGGGCGACGCCTGCTGCTGGAGCGCTGCCTGCTGGCAGCCCGCCGCGGCGACGAGTCCATCTCGGCCTCTGAGCTTCCGGCGGATGTCGTCGAGGCGCTCACGGCCAGAATGGCCGAGGCGGATCCCCTGTCCGACCTGCGCCCGCATTGGGACTGCCCCTTGTGTGGCCACCAATGGCAGGCAAGCCTGGATGTCGCTTCGTTCTTCTGGAAAGAGCTCAGCGCCTGGGCGGAGCGGACGCTCTACCAGGTGCACGGCCTGGCGCGGGCCTATGGCTGGCGTGAAGCGGACGTGCTGGCGCTGAGCCCGTGGCGACGACAGTACTATCTTGACCTGGCCTGCAGGGCTTAGAGGACCACCGTGAGCGACCTTCTGGATTCCCTGGTGATGAGGAGCCTGGGCGTGGCGGAGGCCGTCCGGCCGCGGCCGGTCTCGCTGTTTGAGCCGTTGCCGGGCCTGGCCACGCCGCCTTTCGCCTTGCCTGCGGAAATCACCCTGGAGAGCTCTGCCCCGGCGGAATCGTTGCCGGACCAGTCGCCCGAGCCCGCACCGCTCCCGGCGGCAGGTGCAGGGGTGCCACAGGCGCAGCACCCGGCGCCGACTCCTCCGCCGGGCCTACGGCCGGTCCCGCATCCGGCGCCGCCGGCCCAGCTCGCCGCGCATGGGCGACCTGTTCCGGCGCCTGCCGCTGGGGAGACGCCCGCGACCCGGCATGCACAGGAGGCAGCCGTGCCGGTGCACGGGCCACCCCGGCAGCCACGCGTCGTCGAGCCTGCGGTGCCCACGTCGCCGCCGCGGACAGTCGAGGGTTCCGGAACAGGGCCAGAGCCTCGCCGCCATGCCGCGACGGTGGTACCCGCGGCTCCGGCCGTGCCGGCACGCGCGCCGTCCATGCAACCGTTGGCCACCCAGCGCGCCCCACTGCCGCAGAGACAGGCCGGAAGCGAAGGCGAGGCCGAGGCGCCACGCCGCCGCCCGGAGGTCAGTGGCCGCGCAGCAGCGCCGGAGCCAATTGCCCCGCCGGTCAGGCGAGCGGCTGCTCGGGAGCTTCCTGGCCAGACCCAGCGCGCCGCCGCGCCGGAGCCGGCCCCAACGATCCAGGTGACGATCGGCCGGATCGAGGTGCGAGCCGCGCCTGCGGCGCCCGCGCCCACCAAAGCGGGGCAGCGGCCGTTGTTGAGCCTGGATGAATACCTGCGCCGGCGCAACGGAGGTAGACCATGAGCAATTCACGGGCTATTGC